>OLGF01000749.1_pt1 | contig 37071 bp, 56 predicted proteins | sample 1604971 | NCBI WGS metagenome assembly OLGF01 (sample SAMEA3888902, study PRJEB22519) | human gut metagenome | biome: human gut; feature: human-associated habitat; material: faeces | place: Denmark | collected 2011 | reverse complement strand
GTTTGTAGCTTATGACTCCAACGAGAATCGAACTCGTGATTCGACCTTGAGAGGGGAAAAACATTATTTAATATAGGTATATTATATCATATTTAAGCCATTTTTAGCATAAAAATATGTTAAAAATGGCTTGTTTAGTTCATATAATTCACTTATATTGTTTAGCACTTTGTTTAGCACTTTTATTTTGAAATTGCTTTCTTGAATTTCTTCCATCCGGCATTATCTTTTCCTGCCCATGGATCCGGACAATCTTTTCCATTCACATCCCAATGTCTAATCACTCGACTTGCCGAAATATGATATTTCTTCATGTAATATCTTGTCAACGCAACTGCATCTTTATATACATTTTCTGGAACTTTACCAGCACTGTTACACATCTCAATGCTTAAACTATTGGCATTTGTACATTTTTTATAAAACGATCCTGCTCCATTTTTCCGGCTGTAAAATCCACCAACAGACCATGCTACTCTTTTTAATGACACAGATTTATAAACAGTTCCACTACCATCTACAAAACAATGGGCTGATGCATGTCTATTTGCACTCTGGAAGTATTTACAATTATTTAAAGCCGTATCACCTTTGTTTCCAGTAAAGTGAATTACGATATATTTAATGTTGCTCAACGGTCTTGCTGATCCATAGTTACTTTTATGAGCAAATTTATTTTTAAATTTCATGATTTGTTTCTCCTTCCTGATCTGGTAATTCCTCAGTCATATCCTCTAAAAACTTCTGGATAAAATTCTTGATTCTTGTCGGTACTGGAAGTCCACATAAAGTCATATTTTTCAAAATGCTGACCGCTTCATACAATATGAATAAAAGACTGAAAAATTCGCAGATTCCCATTTTGTTAATTCCTAGAATCTGCACATATTGTTCTGGTACAAAACTTAATACATTAACATTCATGATTACGTCAATTGACATCAGTAAACATACTGAAAACAACATTGCTGCTTTTCTGATTGCCCCATCAATTCCTACGCATGAATTAAACTTATGCTCCTTGATTGCTCGCAGTGCTCCAAGTATTGAATCTAATGACACACAAATAAGTAATGCCTTAAAAAGCATATTGTTACTTAATAGGATAATAATTTCTTTCATCATTTTAATCGTCCTTTCTTATCTAGTTTTTTGCATAAAAATAAGACCTATTTCGGTCTTGCTCTGATTCTCACTATGTAGTACCTCTGTCCTTCAACTGTTTATGTGTATATGTTGCCAATTTCTTGTGTGTATAATTTTTATTAAGATATTCATGTGTAACTATTGTCACTGAAATCTTAACCTTTCCATTAACACTTACTGGATTCGGAGACAATTCAATTTTTTCTATCCTTATCATCAAATTACCTCCATCATCTCCTTGTTTTTTATGATTTCATCTGCAATTTTTAATTCTATTTCTAAGGTATACATCCTGCTTTTTTGCATTGGTTGTATTTTTGTGTCGACATAATAACCATTTTTTTCTTCATCTCTTTCGATTGTACATACGCCTGCTGCTTCTTCTTTCCCATTGTGTAGTAGTGAAAAATTTGCTTCCTTTATTGCAAAATAATCATACTGATCTACTGAATGAACAAAGTATTTTACATGCCTGTCTTCCCCCAGTATGAATGTTATCATTTTCTTTCTACCTCCTTACATTTTGGGTACATCCTGTCAAAGTATAATTTTCTTTCAACTTTGTCAAAGTATAATTTTCTTTCAACTTTGTCAAACAAGTATCCAGAAAGTGGTAACTGATGCACGCAAATGTTTTCGCCTTTTACGGTATATAATAATCTTGTTATAAAGCTTTGGTTCCCTGCTTCGTCCTCTGCTATTACTTCGATCACATATTCTCCATCTATATCAAGTGGGACTGGTACATTCCACCAGTCCCCTTTGCTATGATCATAATTCACTTCTATGCCATCGACCTTTCCGAATACTCTTTTGACCATACTCATCTCCTAGTTTGTAACTTCTACACTGATCACGAATGTTTTTCCACAATCTACTGGATTTGGTGTAATCGTTACGCTCTTAATCGTAGGTGCCACTGTATTTAACGTAACGGTACGTGTTACTGTAGTTGTCTTACCAGCACCATCTTTTGCGACAACTATAATTGTGTTTGTACCTTCTGCAAGAGTAAGAGCCTTGCTGAACCTTCCATCGCTTCCAACTGTGACTGCTTCTGCTGCTCCAGAATTAAGCTTAACTGTAACTGTTACAGGACTTGAGGTTGCATCGTTGGTTGTACCTTTTACTGTGCATGCAGACTGATTTGTAACAAGTTTGTCCGTTGGGCTGGACAATGTTAATGCAGGTGGAACTGTATCTACCTTAAATGACATTGAGCTTGTAGCTGCTGCATTTCCATCATAATCACTTGCATCAAGTTTGATTGTGTGACTACCATCAGATAATGCTGTTGTCGGTGTATATGTACACTGATATCCTTCGGTGATTGCCGTTTTGGCAATTGAATCTCCTGTTATTTTTGTTCCACTATCAATCGTAATTCCAATTGTTGCCGGATTAACTCCTGAATCTGCATCTGTTACCTTCCAGGTAATCGTTGGTTTATTATTCGTTAAGTATGTTCCAACTGTCGGTGCTGTTATCGCAATAATAGGTGCAACTTTTTCTTTTACTTGTAAACGTAAAGATTTTCCAAGAGTTGCATCTGCTGCATCTTTTGTTGTTATGTTTCCTGCAACGTCGGTTGCTTTTACTGTTACTCCGTAATAATGTCCGGATTGATTGTACGAGCTCTTAGACGGAGCTGTTACCGTAGCTTCATACTTTCCACTTGTACTGTTAAGTGTTAACGTATACGTTTGACCGTTAATAGTCGCTTGTACTGTTTTTATAGCCATATCTTTTTCTCCTTTTTCTCTGTTTTTACTCAATAGCACAACTAAATTCTGATACTGCATCAGATTTTAGAATAAACGCAAATGGGAACTTGAAGACATACTTAAATATGTTCAAAGTTGGCAAAGAACTTGTAATCATGGGTGGTATTGATGTACCGTTTGAATGGTTTCCATCGTATTCGTTTCTTGCAATAGAAGGATTAATCGCTGCAAAGGCAGAATCTGGCATGTTAGTTCCTGTACAAGCTACTGGACAGGAAATTACTCTCTTGCAACTTCCAAAAGGTTCTAATGCAATCACAATAAATTCAAAAATGCCAAAAGGATTTTATTATATTTCAATGGCGATTGAACTTTAAATATCAATCCCATTTTGCTTGATTTTTACACCTGGGGGAGCTTCAAACACAAAAAATCCATAATGCGACAATCCATGAACTGTTAATGAATACCAATCAATACTCGCAGTTATTGAGTTTGTCACATTCGATGTAATAACCTGTGAAATATGTAAATTTTCTAAAGAAATAAGAAATTGAGCAAAAACAGGATTACCATTTGCGGTTCCCCAGAAAAGTACTGGAAATTTATCACATTTTTTACTAACCTCAGCAATATTCTCAAATTCGATTGTAATATCGTTTGATTGGCCGTTATTTTTGAATATTTTGTTGCTTTTATTTTCTTTATCAGAATTTAGTTGTGCTATTGATATTTAATTTTTCATATTTTCTAAACAAATACATGGAGATCTGCTTCTAAATTTAATTTTTTGCATAAAAATAAAATCTCCTTCCCTTTTAAGCAGATTTAATAGTTTATATATTAGATTGATTATTATTCTTTAAGCTGCATAACGAATATATTCATATTCAATCATATCGTCCGAAGCATCATAGTATGTACCGGCAGTCATATTAATGTCTGCATGACCTAACAAAATCGCAACATCCTGAAGCGGCATGCCTCGCTTAATCAATTGCGTACATAACGTCCGTCGGAATTTATGCGGATGTGCATATACATTACATGATTTTCCTAAATCTCTTACAATTCGCTCGATTCCGTCTTTTCTTAATTGATCATATGGATGCCTCTTAGAAACAAAAAGTGAAATGTTATTATCTTGTCTGGCTTCTAAATATCTATTCAGATAAATCATTGCCTGATCTGATATAAACACCGTTCGCTCTTTATCTCCTTTACCAATGATCCGCACTTTCTTTCGAATAAAATCTATATCGTTTAGCTTTATACTGCTTAGTTCTGAGACACGACAACCTGTGGATGCTAACATCTCTATCAACGCCCGATCACGAATATCCTTACATGCTATACGCATACGTTCCATTTCATCAGCTGTAAACGCCTTCTTCTTTTTCTTTGTTACTTTGATTTTCTTAATTTTTCGAGTTGGATCTTTGTCAATGTACTCCTCATCAGCCAGCCAACTAAAAAACGAGGATATCGCTGATCGCTTATTGTTTAATGATAAATTCGATATGCCTCTGCTTTGCTTATACGCATATAAAAATCCCCTAATATCGGTTGCATCTATGTCTTTTGCTTCTTTTCCAGTGAAATAATCTACAAACTGTGTTAGATGTAAATTATACTGTTCAATCGTTCTGTTGGATTTATTTTCTACAATCAGCGTTGCAAGGAACGTATCTTTTAGCTTCTTTAAACTGTCATTGTATTCCGTCAATTCCGTCGATTCTTTCTTAATCTGTACATCTCGGAACTCTTCTACCAGCACATTTTCAAGATAATCTAGCTCTTTTTTCTTGATTCTATTGCCCATTTTAATCAAAACATTGCTTATAATTCTGTCACGCATAATACATTCTCCTTTGTGTGTTATGTGTGCATTATACTCTTTTCCGCTGCGGAGGATTCGTAGACTTCCGCAGCTAAATTCTGACTTAAAAAATGCATTTGTAACTCAATACGTCGAATTGACTGGAACAGGAAATAATTATTTCTATCTTAATCGGAAACAGGGCTATCGACTAGCATCTGCAATATTGCATGTATATGACGCTGGATATATACGTACTGAAGCAATATCTCAAGAAGTAAACAACGAAAATTGCTATATAGTATGGACAAATATCAGTTATCCAAAAGACAAAATGATTGGTTGTGATCTTGTATGGATCAAAGAAAATTTCCTATGGAATTAAAAAAATGTTTACTGACGTCCATAAACGATATAACTAACATCATAACCAGAAGGATTGCAAATAAACCATTTTTCGTTCATACTGATTTTTCTGTTTCCGCTATTATACGTCATCAAAACACACGCATTATAGTTATTGTTATACCAATATGACGTAACTTTATTCCACCAAGTATTCAGGTCAGTTATATAAATCTCGGGAAGTGTAATGTCAGTGACACCCGTAGATGCAATAGTTATCTGGATTACAATCTCTTTATACTGATTTGGAACTTGAAACTCTTCGGATATTTTTCCGTCAAAGATATGTTTCCAAGTCTTATCAGAATTTAGCTGCGTAATAGCATTCTGTGCATTCGTCATATCGCTCTGAGTTGCTGGCGTATATCCAAGAGCTTTTGTCACGTTAGCTTTTGTCATTTCTTCGCGAATCGTTGCACTGCTTTTGTTTTCGACATTACCTAATCCAATCTGACTTTTGGTAACACTATGAGGATTTGATTTGTTTCCTACATGACCTGTTTTCGCATCATATAATTTCTTTAATTGCGCGTCAATAATATCTGAATTTCCATTATGTACATCAATATCATAAAAATCAGATCCTTCTGGTTTCGTCAGTCCATAATTTGTTGTCTTTGTTGCCATCTTACTCTCCTTTCAATACAGTATTTTTAACCTGTTCGTTTGTATATGTTTGTAAATAATCATGTGTAAATCCATGTAATGTATCATGTTGGTTATATCTTAATCCAATATCTATCGTCATATTCAGTGGTACAATCTCTTCTAATAGTTGCTCGAAATCGTTATACATTTGCTTTCTTGTTAACTCTACCAGACATTTTAATTCCATTGTTTCTGGTAAAATTACCAAGGTATAGTTCCCATTACCTAGCAAATTATCAAGTCTGTTTATAAGGTCTTGATTCGTATATGGGCAGTCATCATACCACTTTGTCAGCACTCTGAATTTTCGATCTTCTAAACTATCTGTATTCTGTGGCTGTATTTTTAAGATTTTTTCGCGCCGTGCAATTCCATATTCTGTAGAAGTTCGAATACAGGTGTCAAGATCTCTGTCTCTTATTTCATTTTCTAATTGCTGTCCAACTTTTTCTTCTGCATCATAGATTGCTTTTATTTCTTCTATATTTTCAATCACAGGAGGAATATTTAGCTGCATGATACCGCCCCCTTAACCGGAATAACATTTTCTTGCAACGTAATATTTTCTGTTCCACCATTTAACAATATATTACTTACATCTGTAATTCCTTCTACATTATAGATAGCGTTTTCAATACCTGCTCGTCTCACGATTATAGAATCACTGTTTATCCAATTCTTTCTCAGCGATAGCAGATATTCTTCTACCGCATTTTCGACTTGCGTTTTTAAGCCTTCCGCAGAATATCCAGTATCATATGTAGCAACTGCAGATACATTAACTATATATTCTGTCACAGTTGTGATCGATACAGAATGTCCAATTGGAGCAATCCCAATTCCTTCTCCTGTTTGTTCTATTGGATCAACATGCGTCTGCACGTCATTGATCAGCTTGCTTTCTGCTTTTCTATATTCGTCTGATATAATCACAATTGGTATGATTGTTCCTTTTCGTCGATATGGTTTGACTCCTCCAACACCATCTATTGCGCCTATTCTTTCTTTATAATATGCACGATTTCCACCGAACGCCTGAATGCCAAACGAATCCATGATTCTCATGCGGTAAGATTCCTCATCTTCCTCGTCTTTTCCTTCTATCAGAAGCTTGGTTAATGCCGCATCTTCCAGACCATCAATATCATCCAAACACATCAGATCCCCTAACCATCCATTCGCTGCGGTTCCTGGATCTTCACATTCCAGTCTGTACTTATGTTCTTCTTCATTGATCACGTCTGTTACAATGTAGTTATAGTCATCTCCTGAAAATTCAGTTCCAATCGGCACTGGAACATTAAATACTCCTTCAAATTCTGCCGCAGTAGCTTCTTCTATGTATGTCCTTCTTTCTTGTCCAGACTTCACTAAATGATCAAGATCAGCTGTATCAGCATATTGGTTATCTGTTAATGCTGCAAGTTCTACATACACTTCTTCCAATCTTGCTGCCTGCTTTACACAGGAATGATAAATCAGGGATCCCTCACTTGTATCCAAGCCATCCGGCATATCTTCCATCATACTGTCCATGATATTTTCAAAGGTCATGTCCTCATACATCCGATTCCACCTCCTCACTTCCATAATCCGTTAATAATGTAAATTTAATATGTAGTGTTTCATTTACTTTTTCGATCTCCAAGTTCTCAATTCCATTAACATATGGATTCACTTCGAGACATTCTGTCAGCATCCTATTTACCTCAGATTTCACATACTCATCAGAATATGTTCCTCCGATCAGATTTACCATTTCATTTCCGTATTCCCATGAATACTGAATATATTTATATCTTACAATCTTAATTGCCAGATACGCCCACACTGCAACAGCTCTTGCGCCTTCCGCAATTCTTCCTGTCAATTTTCCAGTAGTGAAATCTATATCAAACTCTCTTGGATAATATTCTTCTTCCTCTTCTTTATCGATAAGTTCTTCTGTCTCTTCTTCAAATGGAAACCTTATGTATTCACCACCTTGCATATAATTATGTATTTATCGTCACTGATCTGGTACACCAGAACCATGTCTCCATCATTAAGGACTAAACCATCTGCTATGTAATAGTCTTCTGGATCAAGCTTTAATTCATTGCATAGTACTTGGTCTTGTACCACTCTTGCCATCTGCAATCCTGTGTTATTTCCTTTTTTACCTTGATGCTGCATGATCTTTAACAGCCTCTCATAACTATTCACTAAAGAACTCTCCTTCCTTGTTGCCAGTGTTTCACGTAATATGAATCATTCAGATTACTGACTTTTACACCGCCACTGCTTGAACAGTGCACAAACTTTCCCGATCCGGCATAAATGCCGACATGAGAAGCTCCTGCTTTATATGTTCCTTGAAAAATAACTAGATCGCCTTTTTTCAAATTCTTTTTTTTTACTTTCGTTCCTTTTTGCGATTGTGCTAACGCTGTTCTTCCGATATTTTTACCTGCCGTGGTTCTGAATACATAAGATGTAAAACCAGAGCAATCGGATTTTCCTGACTGTGGAGATGATGCACCGTAGACATATTTTACTTCTCCTATAAAACTTTTTGCTTTCTTTATAACCTTATCTGCTTTTGTATTACTTGCAGATGTTTGCTTGTATCCGGTACCATTTCCTATAATTGCGTATCCGGTACGTTTTCCAAAACGGTTACATTGAGCTTTTGTTTTCATTAGCAGGTCAAAATGGTAGACACCGTTTACAACTTTGATTGCGCCGCCGCGATCATTGACTCGATGAACCTTCTTGTCTCTGCTTGTCTTTGTTCCAAGTACCTGTATTTCATTTCCATACTTTATACTAGATGGTGCTGCACATGTGTATTTGCTTGGGTCCAGTTTTTTTCCCTTGCAATCGTAATAACCGCCCTCCATCTTATTTGATGCCGGATAATATGCTGTAAATAATGCCTTTACTCTTTTCCCATTTAATATACTTGTACTTTTAGTTGATGAAGCATTTGATTCTGTATCATCTTCTTCTGTTTCCATAACATTCTTAAATGCAAGCTCAAGAGTCATCATATAAGTTCCATTCTCAAATACATGCGAATCATTCTCAATCCAGAACTTTCCACACAATCCAGAATCAACATCATTAAGCTTGATTCCATATCCTGCTTTGCATCTGATATCTCCAATAGCTGTCAATGATGCACTGGTATTCAGACCCGACAATGTATTTTTAGCCTCTTTCTTTCCATTGCCACTATCAACAGTTACGGAATCCTGAAATATTCCATATGCTTTAATCCAATTTTTATTGGAAACTGTTCCAATTCTTTTATTCTTGGAATTGTAAATTGCAACCTTATTTACCATGCTGTCTGTTGACTGCTCGTAGGAGCTCTCTGTGATACCTTCTTTTTGATCTAATGTTACATTTAACATTGATCCCTTCTTTATAACAGATAATTTATCTCCATCCATGATCAGCTGATAACTTGTGCCTGTTTTTTTATACGCTTTAGAATATGCAGCAAGAATCATGTTGTAATATTCCTTGTCTTGGAACAATAGTTTCTTGATCTTCATATTCGTTTTTGCAATACTTTTTGTTTTTATCTTTAAGTCTTTGCAGATTAATTGTGTAATCTGCTCCGGCTTCTTTTTCTTAAATTTATAGGTTCCTTTGCTCCGGATCAGATATAACATATAATCTTGCGCTGTATATGTAATTGTTCCGGCTTCCCCTTTTCTTTCTCTCTTTGTCAGTTTTCCATGGAATAGTTTGTCATTTCCATTATAGAAACATATGAGATCACCCAATTTAATGTCTGGCGTTTTAAAATGTGTATCTCCTGCTGGATTCACTACACTAAATTCCAGTGATCTGGCAGATGAATAAGCACTTCCAGACCAGGTAATTGAACTGACCGTACTGGTAATATCATTTCCCTTCCATTCAACTTTTAAATTTAAACTCATTTCTCGATCACCAACTTTGTGCCTGCATAAATATATCTTCCATTACTGCTTGATCTTCTTTTATGTTTCTTTGCTGCACTTTCGATCACTTTTTTATTTTTTGTATAGATTTTCTTCCAGTTTGAAGAACTTCCTGTTTTCTTTTTTGCGATCTTACGCAACGTATCTCCTTTTTTTACAGTATAAGCTGTTGTTTTTACACTTTTACTGCTTCTTTTTTTACTGCTGTTCTTCTTTTTTACTTTCTTTCCATTTGACGTTTTCTTTTTTTCTGTCGCATATGTTACCGCAATATATTCTTTCAAATTCAAAGTAAATGCGATATCTCCTGTGCTGTCATCTTTTCCATATTCAAGACTTTCGATCGACACCGTTTTATTAAAATCGACGTCTCCTGTCATAACAAAAGTGGGAGTCACTTTCTCATACTCCCACTTTTTGATTTTATTAATATAGTTTATTGGATTTGTATCAAATCCTTTATATTGACAAAATGGATATTCTTGCGCTGGAAAGAAAGAACTTATTTCAATCGTTTCTAAATTTCTATCTCCAAGAATATTTATTTCGCCTTTCCTGTGTACAGTTTCAGTTGTATTCTGCACAGATGTTCCTATCTTATAGGAAGATGGCAATACCGGAAACCGGATCTTGTCATTTCCATTATTTAACCAAATTTCCCTTCCATTCTCCTTTTATGCCGGTATTGCCTCTAATTTCTCAGCAAGTTTTTCTGCTATTTTATCAATATCTGCTTCTTCTCTCACAACAATCGTATCTGCAAATTTTTCAATCTTATAAGTCTTATTTCCTTGATTCCTTGCCATCTGCACTGACTTATCATGTGGGTATACGCGAGTTCCTCTCGGCAGATCTATGATCTCTCCGCCTTTTTCGTGAACTTGAGCAATACCACCACTCCAATTGTCTGTACCTCTTGCCAACATTGGAATCTTTGGAAGATTAATACCTTTGCCACCAAGTTTCGGAACCCAACTTGGAATTTTTATTCCATTCAATCCAGAAATCACGGAGTTTACAAGCCCGATCACCTGATTTAAAGGACGTTTTGCAAATCCAACAAGTGCCTCAAATGCTCCTTTGAATATTGTTTTTACACCAGTCCATGCCTTTTTCCAGTTTCCTGTAAATACACCTTCCAAAAATGTTATTATGCCACTAAATGCTGTTGTAACTCCATGAATTATGTCCAGTGTTGATTTAAGCCATCCTGATGCTCTGGCTACAATAAATTTAAATGCAGCTCCAAATACAAGTTTAAATGCTCCAGCAACAAATGTTGCAACTGGTCTTAAAAATTTAACAACCGCAGCTCCTGCTCTTCCTATTTTTCCAAAAGAACTAGCTGCCATTGTTCCAATCTTGCGCACTGTCTTTCCAAGTTTTTGAGTATCAACCCCTGCATCATTCATCGCCTTTACAACTGCCTTCTGCATTTTTCTTGCTCCGGCGGTTATTTTATCCCAGTTTTTATATACCAGCACCGCTGCAACAGCGATTGCCGCCAATACCAAGGCAATCTTTCCTCCAGGTCCTAAGAAAGCAGATATACTTTCTGCTTGTGAGAACTTTCCATACAGCGTGACCATTCTTCCTGCAAGACTTCCTATTCCTGTTGTAAGTGTTCCAATAATTTTTATTACCGGACCCACTGCTGCAACAGTCAACGCCATTCTTACAATAAATTTTTGCGTTTCGGGATTCAGCTTTGAAAATTTCTTTGCAAAATTAGCAAGTTTTGTTGCACCTGTAGTAATTGATGGCGCAACAACTTTCAATACAGAGCTTCCAAAGACCGTCAATGAGTTTTTTGCTGAATTGATTGCTTTTCTTATGTCACTCGTTGACGTTTTCATATCTTTCAGGGCTTTTTCTGTTGCTCCTGATGCCTGATTCATTTTCTTTGTTTTCTCTCGAAATGTATCATATTGTGACCCAGTCAATGCGATCGCCGCTGTTAATGCTCTGGAATTACTGAACAGCTTTGCCATTTTATCTGACTGTCCGCCTGTTTCCTTTTGCAAGATTTTTAGTACTCCAGACATTCCTTCTGATTTGATCATAGCCTGTCCATTTTGATATCCATATTTCTGCATTAATTTCGACATGGAATCCGTTGGTTTCAATAAACCAGTAAACAACCCTTTCATCTGCGTGGTGACTTCCGCTGTATTTCCTGTCACACCTGTCAGGGTTGCCATACTTCCAAACAATTCCTGATATGATACATTCAACGATTTTCCAAGTGGAAACAGAGGCTGCATACTTGATGCCAGCTCCTTGTATGTCGTAACACCTAACTTCTGGGTCATAAAAGCCATGTCACTGATTGATTGTGCCGTCTTGACATTCACACTGTCATAGCCTTTCATTCCAGAACTGATCAATGCTACTGATTCTGCTACGGAAGCACCTCCACCTTTAGCCGCTCTTGCTGATATTGAAAAGATATCCTGTGTTTTCTTTCCAAGATCTCCGATGGAACTGATTGTCTGATATACACCTTTTGATACTGTTCCTAATGCAATTCCTGTATCATTCGACACCTGAATCGCTGTATCCTTGTACTTTTGCAGATGCTCTTTGTTATCCAAAAGCGTATTGACCTGACCCATATCTTTTTCAAATGTATCAGCCATCTTTCCAGTTGCTCCAAGTGTTGCAAGAATCGGAGCTGTTACATTTTTCGTCAGAGATGAGCCAAAACTGGACATACTCTTTCCAACACTCTTAATCTGGTTCGCCTGCCGTTTCATATAGCCAACCTGATGCTGTGTCTGCTCTGCAGCTTTTTTCAATGGTTCGGTATACTTATCTATCAGTCGTAGTGTTGCATCAACTACTTTGCTCCTTGTACAATTCCTCTCTTTCCTGGCATTCCTGTCTTATAAATGCTCTCAGCATTGCTCTCTCATTTGCTCCAAGATCATAGTATTGCGACGGAGTCATATTATGATCGCGAAAGAGGAGATATGCCATCTGTATATCTCCTCTTTCGTGAATTAGTTTTTTAGTTCTTCTTCATCGACCACATCTGGACTTGATAAATTAGCAATTTCTGTTGCGATCTCCGGCACTTCTGTTTTAAACAGAATTTTCGCAAGATCAGAGGCATTGATTGCTCCAAAATGCTCCTGCAATTCTTTACTTTTAAGATCTGGATTGATCACGCCTTCTGCAACTGTCATTAAATTTGCTGCATATCCCTGTTGAAAATTATAATTTCCTGCCTTATCAAGTGGCAATGTCTGTAATTCCATCAGACGCTCCGCATCAATTTCCTGAATTGTGATCGTTGGGTCACCAACCAACTGCTGCATATTCCCTGATTTATAAGTTCCTGTTTTATTATCTAGAACATCTTTCTTGTCAAGCTGTAATAATTTCTCTACTAAATTCATCTTATCCTCCTAAATTAAGTCGATTGGTTCTGCATCAGCAAACGTAAATGGGTAGGATTCTTCGCCTAACTTGTTTGCTTCCCAATCTGCCAGTGTAAGCTCATCGAAACTAACTCCTGTAATTTTGACTCTTTCTGTTCCAAGTGATGCTGGATCTTTCAATGCTGTTATGATCGTAATATCCGGCATGATCCCTTTTTTAATATCTGCAAGCAACAGTTTGATCATATAAGAAGAAATTTTGTTCATTTTTAATGTTCCAGTTCCTTCTAACTGTGTGATCTTCTGCCCTTTGCTTAACGTATTTGTCTGTACAACATCACTTTTTGTAATCTTATACTTTGCTTGTAATGCTGTAGATTCTGCCATGTACTGATCATTTAACCATACATTTCCAAATGTTCCATTTATAACATGATCTGGTTTATAACTATCCCTTTGTTACCTCCTGAATATCTTTGTCAGACTCTGACAAACCTTTAAATGCTGATTTCTAACGTTACATCTTCAATTGCATCATTCATTTTGATATTTGCAACTAAATATACTTTATCTCCTGTATTTGCTTTTTTGATATCATCACTGCTCATATCTGTAGCATCCACACCATTTTGTTCAAGATATTGTTTGTTTCCATTAATATCAATTTCTACTGTTGCAGATTCTAAGACATTCTGTAATACAAGATCATCCATATATCCCTGAATTGCAGAGATTAAAAGGCATTTATTATCATAAGTATTGGCCTTTTTCCCAATCCACTCATTTCTGATCGTGCTTCTCAGATCACTCTTGATTGTGTCCATAATATCGACCAGCTTAATCTTTTTATACTGATCTCCTTTTTCATCGGTCTTTGTTGTAAATGAATTAACTGCACGTGCAACTCTGACTTCTCCGTCTTCATAAAACAGGATCAGTTTTCCTGCATCAATTGCTGAATCCATCTCTTTTTTGGACATTCGTGTACAATCTGTCGCTTCTGGCAGCACCGCATATGTTGCACTTTCTGTAATCGGTGTTCCTGCAAACAATCCTGCCATTCTGGCACAAAACTGCTCTGCAGTGTATGACTTATCAACAATTGATACACTTTCTGTGGAAAAGTTTATGACTGCTTCATTATCCGCTGTATTTTCTGGTAAAACAGCTTTGATATTTTTTCCAATTTCTCGCTGTTCCTTTACCCAGCTGACAACTTTCGATGCTACTGTCTCTGTCTGTGTGCTGACTGCTGCATAACTTACATTTTCATCCGCCAATGCATTTAATGCATCGTCAATCTCTGCATGATCTACTCCTGAAAATGCAACGACCAGCTTTTTCGGTTTGACCGTGTTTCCAATCAGTGCCATCTCAATCTGTTCTTTGTACTTTAATCCAGCACTTGGAATATTATCTCCTGGCGCAATCTTTAAAATCCTGTCATTGTTTGTTCCAGGAATGATCAGACCTACGTTTTTACTTCCAGATCTTTCAATCACTGTCTTTGCTTTTTCAATAAAGGTTATATTAATGCTGCATGTTCCCCTTTGTTATCATCTCCTTCATATTAACTTCCTGCATCATCTGCTCTATTGCTGCCTGTCGGCAGTCTTCTAAAAATTCAACTTTGAAAACAAATTGTATGATATTATGAGCCTGTCCGGTGTATTGAATCTCTGGTTCTTCCACAAATATCTTCCGGTCTTCCACTTCCAAATGATCACCTAATTTGTCTCTTATCTTTTCCATGATTTCAAGCTGTTCGGCATCATTTTTCTTATACTGTAAAAACGTCGTTTCAAACATATAACTTGATCGTGTGATACTTGCCGTCTCCCTCTGTTTAAATATCAGAGGAATCATCTGAACAAATAAGGATGGCGTTTCATAACCTTCCTCTACTTCATTACTATAAATTCTCATACCCGGAGCTGCTTCACGCAAAACCTTGATATAACTTGCTTTCAGTTCTTTGATTGGTATCATTTTTCAATTTCCTCATGAATCTTTTCCAGCATTTTTTCAGCTCTCTTTGCATGTTCTTGATGCCACCTCTCGATCACTGGTTCTTTGATTCTGCGCCCGGCAACAAATCCAACGGTCTTCCCACCGCCTTGAACCTTCTTTCCGTTCCGGCTGACAACCGTTACCATTTCATGACCATTATTGACCAAATGAAAATGCGCACCTTTCTTGCTGCCCTCTGCATAGAAATCTGTTTCCATATTAGATCTGTTTCCTCTGATTGCTGAAAATCGAAAGCCTCGTACAAGATTTCCTGTGTGCTTATCCACTGCACTCCATGTCTCACGGATCATATCTTTTTTAAAATCTCTTTGCTCTCTTTTTAAGCTTGCCTCTGCAAGATCTGGATACTTGCTGACTGCATTTTCTAATCCATCAACCAGATCATTCAGTCCGTCAAATTCCAATCCATCCATGATCTGCTCCTTTTTTCTTATACTCTGTACACTGAATCTCAAGCATTACCTGCTCTTCTTCAATATCAGCTGCATGCTTCACTTCCAGTTTCTTTCCGTGATACATAAGGATTGTATCTGGATGTATGTCTTTCCTGTATCTTGTATAAATGATATAAGATACCTCTGGAGACAGCTTCAAAGCATCATAATATTCACCACCACGCACAGATTTTACGGTTGCCCATATCCTTTTTCCTTTTTCATAGGTCATGATATCCTGTCCCATTTCATCCTGTGTTGTTCTTGGTGTACATATGTATATTTTCTTATTCATCTTTCCGATGTTGATCTCTTTCATAACCAATTCTCCGCATACTGATAAATAATGCTGTCTACTACCTTATTTACATTGCTTTTTTCGACATACAACCGACGATTATCATACATATCCTGTGTGAGTACCAATACTGCGATCGTAATATCTTCGTATGCATCAATCTGTTCGTCATCAAGACCTGTCTGCCCTCTGATAAAACTTTTCGCTGCATCCAGACAGGTTTGAGCAAATTTGATATCGTCATCGTCTGGTTCATCTAGTTTCAGATAATTCACAAGATAATCTTCATCAATTTCACTCACTCTCATCTGACTCACCGCCTTCCTGTTCATCCAGGATCTCTATCAATCCCATTTTTAACAGATCAGAGATCACGGGATCATTTTCAATCTCCCGTGTCTCATCTTTGTCCATCTTTATAGATCCATAAAAATCGGCTTTTGCTCTAATTTTCATCTGTTACTCCGCAGCCATAACCATTTTTGCAATCTTCTGCTCATTTTCGACTTTGGAATCCATTTCCATCCATCCAACAATTCCTGTTGCATGCTGTGTCATGTATTTTTCTCGTAAAACTGCAATCTCAAGATCTTCTGCAATCTTTACAGCAAGTCCTGACATATCTCCATAATAGATTGCTGTTGCTGATGCTGCCAGCTCTGGCATGTTATCAGAACAGTACACTGGTTTCCCTAACAGCACTTTTCCAAATGGTGCATTAACGTCATCCTGTAACAAATATCTTCCATTCTGATCTTTTAATTTACGGATTGCTGTTCTTGTTTTGGAGTTCATGATCCAGATCGCATCTGTCTGGAATGCATCTTTAATAGAATCCTGAAGATCGATCAGTTCATCTGCTTTGATCGCTGTTGCTTTCTCTGCTGTTGTAGTAAGCACTACACCTTTCAGACCTTCAATCTTGTTGTCTGTTCCGATCAAAAGTTCTTTTTCAACGAATCGTGATACGTTATATGCCATCTGATCAATCACAAAGGATACAATGTCGAACTGTGAATTATTGATCAGTGAGTTAGATACCAGTGATAACACTCCTGATAAGAATCCTTTTAAAGATATTGTTGTAAATTTCCCTGCTTTTGCTTCCAGTTCTGTAAATTCATCATGATATGCCATAGTAATATCATCTGAATCTGCTGGATACTTCGGAATTTCCAGATCACCTTTTACATTGTATTTTGTTGTCTTTTCAAGGATTGGAGAAATATCATAGACCTGTTTGATGATCTTATTTGCGATCGTTTTCGGAATCACCGCCCCATTATCTGTTTTTGTAATGTTTGCAGCACGATGTTCATCCGTGACCACTCCTCTGAGGTAATCTGCAAAGGCTTTTTCTTCCTCTTCTGCTCTTTTCTCTTCTTCTTTTTCTGGATCTGGATCAATCTCTGGATCTTCTCTTTCCCCACGTTCCTCAATATTCTTTTTCATATCTTCAAGGATATGAATGGTTTTATCAATTCTCTTAATCTCATCATTGAGTGTTTCCGCACGTTTTTCTTCATCGTCTGTAATAGCTCTTTCTTCTGCTTCCAAAGTGGCATATAAAAGTTTTAACTCTTCCACTTTTTCTGCTCTGTTTTCTCTTAATGCTTTAATGTTATCCTTTTCTTTACCCTCTCCGGCAAAAAACTGGATATTCATTTTCATACGTCTGCTTTTTTCTCTGTTTACTCTTGTAATCTTCCTTAAATATTACCTCCGGCTTCTTCGATCATCTTCTTGATCTTTGCTCTGCTTTTTTCTGCATCGTTTTCAGGTTTCTTATTACTTATATAGTCAAGATCATCTTCCTGGGCTCTGACTTCGATTTCATTCTCACCTTCTGCTCTGGCTTCAATCGTAGTCGAATTATACCAAGGCTTCATCTTGTTATCGATAATTGACACTTCTGTCAGCTCAAGATCTGAGATCTTTCGGATACTCATCCCATTTTCTTCTGCACGTTCTTCTCTTGGTTTTCTGAAACCAAAAGACCAACCTCTTAATCTTTTTTCCTCTGCTGCCTTCACAGTTTCTGAATCTGTTACTTCTGCACGTGCCTTTAATCCGATCACATCCTCTTTCAGTGACAGATTACTCTTTGTTCCACCGATTTCTCTGCGGTGATCAAGACATAATTTAATTTCTTCTGCCTTTTTTGTTGCTCGCTGGAACACTCCAGGTTGAATTTCTTCTAAAAAATACCCGCCTTTTCCGTCTGGAATCGGTCTTGATCTTCGATTTGTCACATTCACATATCCTTCGATAATGACGGACTTCTTTCCATCCTGTCCAGCTCTTACTTCGATTCGCCTTCTCCGTTACCTCCTTCTCCTAATTTGTGCATCTGATTCGTGTTTGGTACATATAGCATCTGAGTCTTTGGATCATATAAAACATCTTGAAGTCCTAACTTGATCATATTCATACCAAGCGGTTCCATGTTTTCACGTTCCCTTACCTCATCTACCTGTAACCATCCACTATCTGTTGCTGTCTTATATGCGTTGTAACGTTTATCAATATCTCCCTTTGTCAGTTCATACATATCTGGAGCAAAAAAATACTGCCCTTTTTCTGATTCGAGCAGTAATACTTTATTGATTGCTGTCATAAATTCATCTAACAGATTCGTAACGCAATACTTGATAAATTTCTTATCATCCTCTTCATTTCCACCACCAGACAACATCGTCGAAGGAATACCAAGCATTTTGCAACATTCATTGCTATTTGTCTGCTTATTTTCATTTAACTGCATCTCAACTGATGTATTAGAAGATTCTTGAAACTCTAATCCATTATTCAATACAACAACATTTTCCGTATTGTTCTGATACAATTTCTTAAATGCTGCCTTGATACTGTCTAATGCAGCTTGTGTCAGTGATCTTGGTGATTTTATAAATCCTTTTTTATTTCCACCAGTCTTTACAAGAGTTTCTTCATACTTCATGTTATTGTACATAATAGAAATCAAGGTTTTATTCGTTTCTATGATACTGTGTCCTTTCGCTCCGTCTGTTGTATTTCGAAGAAGTTTGATAAAATCCTCAGGGAAATAAGATTTCCCCTGTACCAGAATTACATATTTCTTAAAAATCACATCTGGATCTTTTGCAGTTCCAACATTTTTTTGATCTACATAATGCAAAGATCTGATTTCCAGTCCATCTCGATTCACATAACAATAACCACCTTTTCCGAGGAAATAATCTCGAAACATTGCCTGTTTCATTTCTTTTGCATCAAGCGTATCACCGGTATCTTCATTCAACAGACTAACTCTGTGATCATTTTCAATTTCCTCGACACGTTTTCCATTCTTTTTGTATAAACGTATCGGCACATTAGCAGCTGTTTTTACAATCAGATCAAGATTTCCTTGAATTGCTGGGATTTCCTCTGCCATTTCTCGCGTTATATTATTTCTTCCAAGATATGTACTGATCAATAAATCTTCACAATCATTTTCTTTCGGTATCTGTTCCGGCTCTGCTCTTTCTCGTTTCTTAAAAAATGCCATTTTCTTTCCTTCCTATGCTGTCTGTACAGAGAAATCATCTACTCCATACAACATATATTGCTGTAATAAGTACATGGCATTAATCAGACTCACTACCATATCAACCTTTCCAGCAGATTTTTTCTTGTTTACATATTTATTTAAGTTGGTGTCTTCGGTGCATCTTGCATTCTGGAAGTTAATCTCAAGTAATCTGTTTGAATCGTAAATAAATTCTTTAGATAAGATTTTTTCTTTCAACAGCTTCGTTGGAGCATGCAACACGGAACTGTGCTGTTTGATTTCAACACATTCATATCCTGCTGCCTCAAATTTCTGTACGGAAGAAATTGCATTCCATTTATCGTACCCAATCTGCATGATTGTCACCCCATACTCTTCTTCTAACGTCATGATCTTATTTTCAACAACGCTGTAATCAATAACCTCATCTCCACATGCGATACAATCACCATGATCAATGCAGCGTTTATAATTTACGTGTTCCTTGCTTGTCTTTTGCTCGATTCGTCCATCTGGTAAAAATCCAAGTACCTTTGCATAAATAATTCCGTTTTCTTCCGTAACCATTGCCGCTGCTGTATTGTCTTCTGACAATGACAGATCCAGACCAATCCATACTTTTCGACCTTTCCACCATTCTTTTTCTATTTCTCCAAAACATAATTTAACTTTCTGAATATCAATATAGCCTTCGACTCCAAGACCTCTATATCGTATATTATTATGCTTGCACAAATAGTTTTCTCTCTTGTTTTCATACAAGATCGCTGCGGTTCTTTTCTTTATGATATTCTTATAAACCGCTTTTTTCTCCACTGCGATCGGATTCGACTGATAAATACAGCGACCGTCCTTCTGCCAAATTTCTCCTGTTTTCAACTCATCATCCGGTTCATACAGCAGAGAAAAATATGTACCAACGTCCTCAGACTCAAGTACTCCATCTAATAGTTTTTTCGCAATATCAACCTCATCAATAAAAACATTGTCATCATTGGGGTACTGCGTGCTTATGACCATTCCAAGATTGTTAATAATCTCAATCTGTGATGATCTCATTGCTTCGAGTGGATATGAATCCATTCCACCGGCTTCGTCCGCGACGAATGCATTCGCCAATCTGGAATCCAAGTTATCGTTACTGTACGCTAATGGTGTGAAATTACTCTCGTTAATGTTACAAGTTACTTCACTGCGTAAGATTTTAAATGCTGGATCTTCCTCATCTACCAATAAGGGACTGCTTTTCAATATCTTACGAACTGCAAGCTTTACCTCTGATGATTGAGCGAGTGTTGGAGCAACGGAAAAGTATCTTCCAAATCCAACGCCTGTCAGCATTAACAATATTATGATTACTGCACAATAAAATGTTTTATGATTTTTACGCGATATCTCTAACAGAGCTGTCGTGTAATATCTGATCTTGCAAGATTCAAAACTAACTTTATTATCATCATAGATCTCACTTCCTTCTCTCCACATCGTACAAAGTGTCGCTGTGATCAATAACCAGGCATAATCTTCCATTGCATCATAAATGCTGCAATGAACGTCTGGATGGATCATCAGCTTTAACAAGTTACATATCTTCTCAAATTCTTTTTCATCTACATAAGCATCCTCATTATAGTCATCAACAATATCCATCCATTGCTGGGCTTGCACTTTAACATAATGCGGTACCATTCCTTCCGTTTCCGAAACTGCCCATTGTGCATACTTGTATGCTCTTCCATCACGAACCATTTAAAGCCGCCAAAAGAGGATTATCTTTCTTTTCTGTTTTCTTCGGAACGGACCTTAATGCGGATGCAATCGTCATGATGTTTTCTTTCTCAATATCAAGAAGCATTTTTCTCTTCGCCTGCACCTGTTTATCCAGGGAAACCAGATTTTTCTGCATTCCAAGTTCTAGGTTATAATACTCTTTCATTGTCATTTCTTCTTCATCAATCATCTTTTGACAATTCTCCTGAAGATCAAGCAACTGCTTATAAATTGCTTCTCTTTTCTCTTCAAAATCCTTACATTCTGCATATAATTGACAATAACGATTGATAACGCTGCTATATAGATCGTCATTTTTCTCTATTTTTTCAAGGAGTTTTTTGATTCTTAGAAACTCTTTGTGAGCTACTGGATCACTTTTTACTTCTTTTCGTTCTTTTAATTTTTCACCAGTCAAAAGAGCTTTTTCCGCATTTTCCCTAGATGCCAGCTCTTTTTTTGTTCGATGACTCTTTTTTTCCAGTCTAATTACATTTGCTGGTTTTGTTGGTGTTGGCATTTAAAGCTCCCTCCTTTCAAAATGCTGATGTGGGAATTTTTTGTAAAGAAAGATGGGGCGTCGGTCTGGACGGCGTTTCTTTTTTCAAAATTTTAATCCCGGGGGGATACCTTGGAACACCCTCGCTCAGCCCTGCATCTCTCTCTTTTCATTCTGTTCCTTTGCGATCTCATGCAGTGCCTGTCTGTCTATCTGCCCTGACTCTGCCATCTCATGGTGATAACCACATACAGTAATCAGATTATCATCATCCAATCTCTTCTCATAGTCTTCTGCGATCGGTACAATATGATGGACTGATAAATCATCATAGTTATGTTTTCTCATTGTTCCATGCATGAGTCTGATACAGCACTGACATAAATAATGATCTCGTCTTCTAATCTCTATACTCTTATCCTGCCATGCCTGCGTTCTATGAAACCTATAAGCCTTTGTATCTCTTTTAATTCTTTTCGGCTTGCGACCGCAATCATAATTCTTCGGATGAATACGACCACAATACTGACATGATTTCAACATACATTATTTCCTTTCTCTAAATTGCAGAGGATGGAATCGAACCACCGTCCTTCAGCTAAGGAGGCTGACAAGCTACCACTGCTCTACTCTGCTTTATAACTTTGTCAGACTCTGACAAAAACCGTGGTATCAGGAATCGAACCTGAAGGAGCTGCGCCCATGTACCAATTAATTAACTTATTGACTGCAACTATAAATAAACATTTTTGTGAAAGGAGGATAAAGAATGACCAAGCAACATTCTTATATTTTTTAATGCTCCTGTTCCTAACAACTACCACGTTATAACATCCAGAAGTTTGTCAGACTCTGACAAAAATTAAGTATGGCTATTTGCCTTAGTTGACTGTTACATCTCCTGGACGAATACGGAATGTTGGAGTCGAACCAACCGCCAGTGATTTATAAGATCACCACTCTAACCGCTGAGTTAATTCCGCTTTATTTTTCTCTTTAACTTGACATATCTTATAATTTTGTAATCTTGCAAAGGTTTTTTTCTTTCTTATAAATGCACCTTATTTTTTGTCATGTAACTTTACACAACAAATTTGAGTTAACTTTTCTGTACAAAAAGAAAAATCAAACGCCAAAATCCAATTTTGAAATCGCTTGATCTGTTTCATCTTGTTCAACTCCTATATATCTGAGCGTTACATGAATATCTGAATGATTGAATAATTTCATCAACATCACTGCATCATGTGTCGCTTGATACATATGATAACCAAATGTTTTCCTCATGGTGTGTGTTCCTAGATTATAAACTCCAAACTCTTCTCCTGCATTCCTCATCACTTCCCAAGCTCTTTGCCTGCTGATCGGTCTATGTGTTACTGGATTCTCAAGAAGATATTGAAGATCATCTTTCCCTCGTGTCCACGCTTCCAGTATCTTTTTCAGATTCTTATTGATAATAAAACGCTTCTCTTTCTTTGTCTTTTTTTCTCTCATGGCTATGTAATCTTTCCCACGAACATCTTTGACACGAAGCTTCAGAATATCAGACACTCGCAACCCTGAATAAATTCCTGTTGTAAACATCACATAATCCCTCTCGTTATTCTGTTTCAGATATCGTGCAATGTCCATAACTGTATTCATGTCCCTGATTGGTTGTACAGTGTTCAATCTCTTTCACCTTCTTTTAGGCATAAGAAAAGCACATCAGAATCTGTCCAATGTGCTTTTTCCTCTTTATTCATTTCTTTACAATGCCATAATAACACATGTAAGTGTCGCAAAGTGTCGCATCTTTTAATTTTCTTCCACTTTTTGAATAAAATCATTCATCATTTTGGTCAATTGACCTGCCTGACTTACCCCTGCCGTCTTGCATGCTTCTGCAAACGCTTCCACTGTATCCTTTTTTAACTTGTAACTCTTGGCTACATATCCTGCTTTTTTATTCCACTTTGCACTTGCCTTTGTCTGTGGATTTGCTTTACTTTCCATGTCTTATCAACCTCACAATCTTCGGAAGTACGTCAATCAGCTCAAGTATTGATGCAAACAATAATATCAAACTTGTGTAAATACTTCTCTCTCCAAACTGTAGCACGATCGCAAACAGTAGTACCATGTCGTAAAATGTTATCTTCTTCATTTTTCTTTTAAGCTAATGTGTGTTATACTATTGTTACAAAGGATCGGGAGATTTCTCTCCCTTTCCTCTGTTGTTTCAACTAATGTTATTAGTTGAGTGCTTGTATTAGCTGGGCAATTGCTGCTATTAGCATGGCGAGTGCTGTTATTGCTTTAATGACCAGCTTTGCAAGCTTTTTCTTTTGTTTCTTTTTCATTAGCTTTTCCTCCTTCCATGTTTATATAATATCATAGTGTGCACACTATGTCAATACTTTTTAAAAAAAGTTCTTAAAAAATAAACTTCTTAGATCTCAAATTAATCTCTCTAACAATTTTTTCCCAAAACAAAAAGGAAACAAGATCTGCTGCCGTACTGCTTACGTTCTTGTTTCCTTATGTTTTTTAATATTTAATTAGCATTTCGTTGTTTTTGCAATTCCAAGTATATTAGAAATTGCATCCTGTAATACTCGCGAGTAGTTAATTCCAGCTTTATCAGCTTCCACACTCATCCAGTACGGAATTGTACAATTTTTCTTAACTGCTTTATTATCTACTTTTTTTCTGTACTCTACAAAGTCTACATCTACAAGTGTTACCGTATCTCCTGCTTCTACATTCTGTTCTTTTGAATTTGGCTCTGGAAGATGTCTTCCTTCATCCTCCATATCAATCCCCATCAATCCAATAGCATCTCTAGCCATTTCCATAGCTTCTGCTATTGTATCGCCTTCTGTAGCGATATCAAAATCAGGGATTTCTACATAATACCCTTCTTCATCCGGTTTTAAAATAATCGGATACGCTACTTTCCTTTCCATGGTATTGCTCCTCCTTTAGTTGACTGTGTGTTGGTTTTGTTTCCTTGATTTTTTAATAACTAACTCTTTATGAACCTACCAAGACCGGGGCTAAAGCCCCAGTTTCTTGATAATTGATTTTGCTAATCGCTCCTTGATTTCTGGATGTCTTGGAATTGGTTCCGTTCTCTCACCATCGGTATATAAATCATGGTTTCCACCATTCCTTTTTAAATACCATCCATTTTTTTCAAGGAGTTTCACTAAATCTTTTCGTTTCATAAAGATCTCTCCTTCTTTATTAAATTAAATTGTAATGAACTACTATGCTTAAATTATACGTATTAAATGCGTATATGTCAACACTTTTTTTGTACGTGTTTAATACGCATTTTATAATCTATTTAACGGACATCTATTACATGGTCCGTCTTGATCATATAACTCTTCTTGATTCTTTACGATTTCTGGATATTTACAATATTTATCACACATATCACTCTTTACTTTCTCTAAAATTTCAGTGATAGAACTTTCTTTGATAACTCCTGTTAACTTTTCAGTTACTGTCGATTCCTCGTACACGATTCTTTCTCCTTTCTGCCCGACCGAAGCCGGGCATTTCCTGCATTAGTTTTTGCATTTCTTATGAGTTATATTGCAACTGGATCTTTATTTAATTGTCTCGTGTGGTATATAAAACATCCAGTGTCAAGCCTGACGGCTTGGATCTCTGCCCGAATCCGACATATAGCACCGATTGGTAGAACAACAAATAATTTACATGTTATATCAGGCAGAGATCTAAGCCGTCAGATCATTCTTCATCACTGTTTTTGTTTGTCAGACTCTGACAAAATCTCCTGTACTGCTTTAATTGCTTTGTTATACTTTCGATAAACCGTACTTCGGTCCATATTCATTTTGTCTGCAATATCAACCATCGGCATATATCTTGCAAATTTTAACACAAGAATCTTTTGACACTCTTTGTCCTCGATCTGCTCAATCACTTTCGATACTTTCTTTTTGTAATCCAACAATCTGTCAATCTTTGCACAGATCTCATTCTCAATGTCAGCAATCTTTGCAGTCACTTCTGCCATTTGGTCCTTACAACCCGAATTATGTACTCCACATCCATCCCAGGTGCTTGTCCGTTTTGTTGCAAGGTCCATATAGCTTTTCTTGTCTTCAATCAGTGCATCAATTTCATTGTCAATCCATCTGATCTTTTTCAAAAATTTTTTTGCCTTTTCAAATTCATTTTCCAATGTTCAATACCTCCTGAATGTGTTATACTTGCTCTGAGGCATTGGACTTCTCGTAAGTTCTTGTCTCTTTTTTCGTTTATTTCACGTTAAACTGCCATCGATACAGATCTGTTTTCAAAAAACATTCGTTGTAAGCACTTCTTCCAGGCTTTATCTTTTTCAGTTTTTCTTCAATCATCTCAAAACTTACCGGATTCAACCTTACTGGATTTGAGTTTGCATATTGTCTTTTCTTTGCCATCACATTCCCTCCTGCTGCTTTCTCAGTAATTGTTGCTCCAGATCATCAAAGTCGTAATCTCTCTGTGTGAAATTGTGCTGTATCTGTGGCTTAGGAGCATTAGCTCGTGCCTTTGGTTCCTGGACAAACTGGACATATGACCGATTAATCCAACCGTTCAAAAACTTAGGCATACCTCGTTTTGTCTTTCGTTTCTTGGTATTATTAATCAGCCAAGCATATATTTTTCTCATCTCTGCATGGATATCAAGATCTGGATAGAGTTGTTCAAATCTCTCAACGTCGTTCTCAGTGACCACGTAATCACCGCCATCCTTCAACGGCATGTGATATTCTCTTGCCCCCTGATAGAGCTGTTCAAAATCTTTGTTATCATTCTCCAGTTTTTGTTGTTCCTGCTTCTGCTGCCCGGCTTGCTCCGGCAGTATATTATTATTTATACTAGACTTACCTAGACTAACCTTACCTAGACTGGGGTTCCATTCTGGTTCCGAATTGTCTCCACTCTGGATACATTGCGGTTTTTCAAACGTATAGGTCTTATTTTCATTCAAATACAGCATATTTTTCTCATTAATACAGTCTGTTTCGTGATATCTGTCTTTTTTGATACAGTTATGCATTCTCCAATGCTTGATCACGATCACTCCCGATGAAAATGTGAGAATATACTGCTTCGCGATCAGTAATTTAAAATCATCTTCACTCCCTCCGATCATGCGCTGTATTCGTTTTGGATTGTTAATGAAACCATCATCATCCGCGCGTAACAGCAAATGGAAATACAGCGCCTGTGTCGATAACGGAAGCTCCAGAAAATTGTCACTGTCAATGATCCGGATATTTACCATTCTTCTACCTGCCATAATCAGTAACCACCTTCATTTCTTTCAAATATTTTTTTAATGACTCAGATATTACTTTTAATCTGACGATTGTTTCTTTGTCATTCATCTTGGTTTTTGAAATCTGTTGATTGATATATCTAAGCGTTGTCTTTACGTCTTGGAACGTAAACGTTACACTTTCCAGATCCTTTTCTGATATCTTTTTATTTTCTAACACGTTTTCGCAAACATACTCACAATGCTGTTGTGTTGGCTTCCATCCTAATGGCGTATTTTCACACCTATAACGACAGTTACTTGGATGATCACACAATCTACAACAACCAGAACATGGTCCATTTGTATCTAAATGTTCCTGTTGTCTCTGAATCAGCTTCGTATGACAGTTCTTTGAATTATCATACTTACACATTATCTTTGCATTTTCTTTAGAATCTTCCTTAATTTCCTTTACCTGCGATAATTTAATATCTTCCTGCTTTGATAGATCTCTCTGTATCTCTTCCGGTAGTCCTGCCATTTCATTTGCAACAGATACTGGCATACTTCCATCCTTAAACTGTTCTTTTGCTTCATCAACAAGATTCCTGTTAATACTCTCCAATTGTGCAACTTTCGTTCCTGAAACGCCTAAAATTGTTGATATCATCTTTCTCATATCCGTCGATGGTATCTTTGTCTCATTTTCTTTTGCATACTGCTCTAATAAGATTCTAAGCTTCGCTGTTTCCTGCATCTTCTCGTATTCGGTTCTTTCCCTTTGCGTGGAATTACTTAAGATCAGATTTAATTTACCAATCGTACTTGTCGTGTCTTCCACAACACACGGAACAAATTCAAATTCTTTTATTCCAAGCTGTTCCACATTATAAATCGTTGCCAACCTTCTGCGGTGCCCTTCATTCACCTCATACTCATCTATGTCCGTCTTTCGGACACGCAACGGATTCTTTATCTCTCCTGCAATTCTGATTGCAGCTGCAAGCTTTTCAATCCCTTCGGTGTCATAAAAGTTATCTGGACTAGGTTTTAGCTTGGTATAATGGATCATTTGTACTCTTGGAGCAGCTTTCTTTTTTTCCTGTGATTGTTTCTGCCCGATGCTTTTTAAAATGTCATTCATATCCATTTACTGCACCTCCTGAATCAATTCGTCCGTGAAATCGTTATAATCACGGCATGCATTCTTGGTACTTCTGCACTTTCGAAGCGGCATCCTTCTGTATGTAGAATAGTTTACGGATGCACAATCTCTGATCAGACTCTTGAATATCGGATACTGATGTCTGTTTACCAGATCGATCAGTCCGATCTTATTTGCTTTTGTCGGTTTCCAAAGCGTGATCAAAACCTTATACTCACAATCTGGTGCAAGATCTAAGATATCTTGAAAATGTTCATCAAAAAAAGCTAATCCATTGATGCTGTTCTGATCCAGTTTCACAGGAACCACACAAAGATCTGCGGCAATAAGTGCAATTTTTGTGTATAATTCGAACGTTGGATGGCAATCAAGGATCACATAATCATAACGATCTTCACCTAACTGATGGATCTGGTCCTTTAATTCAATTGGACTGTAAATCTTTACAAATTCTAATTTCCGGTCAGCCTGTACAATATCCAGATTCTTGAATTTTGTTCTTCTGATCGCAGTTTCCAAGGTATACATTCCCTGGAGGACTCCTGTTAAGCTTTTTTTCTTTTCATCATACTTTCCGTAAAAATAGGATGCGTTACCCTGAGGATCGCAGTCGATCAGCAAGGTTTTATACCCTCTTTCACTCAGATTATAAGAAAGATTGACTGCTGTGGCGGTCTTTCCAACTCCGCCTTTATAATTCATAATTGTTATTACCTTCATATTCTTTATCCTCCATTATCTTTCTGTGGAATTTCTTAAGTTCTTCTGCATCATGCTTCAAGTGTTTTGATTCATTCAACACATACAGATCATAATTCCCACACTTTGGACATGCACAATCCAAAGAAACCGACCAAAATCGTTTCTTGCATACCGGACAGAGGTTATCCCAAAATGGTTCTGTAAAGTCTGTTATGTTGTCTGTATACTTTCTTTTCATACGCTGTTTCCTTGAAAAAATCCGCAAATAATGGTATAATTAATTTGTTCGAAAAATATACTTTGCGGATTTTCGCAGGAAGGGTGCTCATCAGAGTGCCTTTTTTATTTGTGATAAGGTACTTTTTCCGATCTGGTAGATACTTTTAAAAGCATTTCAATACTTTTCACTACTGATTTACCTTCACTATCCAATTCTTTCATCACAATATCTCTCATAAATCCTAAGGCTGCAGCCGCAAGCGGTGCTGTAAATGGATTCATCGGTGTTATAACTTCATTGATCATATTTACATATTCCACTGCAACTTCACGATAACCATCCAGTGATTTCGCAGGCGCACCGTCAACCGTAGCTTCTAAAATCTTCTTAATTATTTCTTTCTGTTTTTCGTTTGTCATTTTTCATTTCTCCTTTACACTTTCTTTAGCAGATGACTCTTTGAAGTGACCAGCTGTATGTAATTGTTAAAATAAATACTTATGGAGTTTCGTTTTCTGGTTACTAATAATAAAAGTTCATATTGACAGTTGTAGGGGGTATTTGCTAGTCCTATCATTGAGTGATAGTCAAAGTCTTTCTGCTTTCTCTGGTCACTTCAAAGAATCATCTGCCATTAACTTGATTTACTAAAAATTTAGATAAATACCTTTCTTTTCATTTATCTGATTGTGTTTTAATTAACCTTGGATTATTTCATCAACTCTCCAATATTAATCATTGATTTATTGTCACCGCTGACCTTTGGAACTTCTCCGTTCCATTTTTTGATCCACTGCTGTGCCAAAATTTTGTTTGTCAGCTGTTTTTCAAGAATCTTGTTCGCATCTGCTTCGGCTTTGGCATTAATTACTTTTGTTTGAGCATCTTTCTTTGCTTTCAGTCGGTTTTGTTCTGCTGTCTCAACTCTCTTTTTCGCCACTGCTTCATCTGCGATCGCTTTCTCAATCTCATCACCTGCGTTCATATCTTTTATGGTCAATTGGATTAATTCCACACCTTCTGATTTCAACATTTCCTGAAGATCTTTGCTTGCCATCTTATAAACTTCATTTTTCTTGGCTCCCAGAACATCTATGACGTTATACTGAGTAACTACAGTCTCAATTGATTTCTGAGCATAATTGCTGATGATATTTTGTTTCAGGTTGTCCAGTGTTGTATATCTTTTGTATACCTTAAATGCATCCTTCTGGTTCACTCGGAATTTGACATTTACCTCGGATGTTACAAACTGAGCATCTTTGGTCTGAACATTGACCTTCTTGATCGTTCTTTCTTCTACTGTTGTAGGAATTAGAAAGACTTTATCGATCGGGCTTTTAATCGCAATTCCTTCATTCAGTGTTTTGTCAGATGTTCCACCAACCGCAGACCATCTGATACCAACATTGTTGCTTGGTACATATACAATACACATACTCAATAAAAATACAGCTAACGGAATAATACCTAATAATGCTGCTTTCTTTGATTTTCTTGATTCCCCATACTGATCAAAGCATCCGGCTATAATCAATATAACTGCAATTACAATCATTGCTGCTCTAAATAAAAATATAAACATGTTGCTTTTCTACCTTCCTATGTATCTAAATTTATCTCAGATTCGAAAGATAGGTATTTATCTGGTTTTATAACAACACTTTCGTGTTATAAGCTACTTCATAATTTTTGTTCTAATAGTTACTGCTTGTTCATTCAACATTTCTTCCACTGTGTCAGCTATCTCTCTGTCTCCTTTATCCATCTCTTTTGTAATGACACAGTTTAAATATCTCAGCACTGCAACAACAATAGCTTCTGATAAAGTATTCAGCGGTCCTATTGCCTCTGTGATCTCATTCAAGTAAATTTCAGAAACTTCTAAAAATGTCCTTGCTGTCGTTCCATCTCCGGCTTGTGACATTCCTGTCTTTACATTGAATAATGCCGTTGCCAATTTATGCCTTATTATTTCCTGTTTTGCCTGGTTCATCTTATACCTCCTATCTCCTACTGCTTTATGCTCCTTTGAACACAACATCCTTCCAAGATGCTTCTTTACTTCCTTCTTTTTCTTCAAACTGGCTCATTGGGATTCTGATCAGCTTTCCTAATCGGAGTGCTTCGATCTCTCCGTTTTGTACCAGTTTTGTTACCATCGATCTTGAACAGCTCATCTTTTCGGCAAATTGTGCCGGTGATAAATACTGTTCATTTTTCTTCTGATCTTTGAGTTCTTCGATTTGTTTTTCCAGATGCTCAACTCTTTCTTCTAGGTACATTGCTCTCCCTCCTTAATAATGTGCAGGTTACTTTTTTCTTCTTCCATCTTGTAGCGCAATAACTCTACAAGAAATTCACCACCATATTCCCCATACCATTCAATATCCCGTATTACTTTTTCAAGCTCTTTATATGTCTGACATCCCTTTTTTAGTTCCTGATAACATTTTTCTGTCTCTTGTTTAATTATCTCTAGTGTTTCAAATGCTTTTTCATACACTTGCATCACCTCCCACTTGTCTATACCAATCTCTTTTCATATAATTTACTTACAGGGAACCCTACTTCCCAAGTTTTTATGAAAGGAGATATTTATGCCAGAATACAAAACAATCTCAACTACAATTAATTGTGATTATTCAAACAAGACATGTTATGTTGATCTGACATATCAAAAAATTAATCGTTGTGGTACTACCGCTATTCGAGGAAAAATTGCAAATTTCAATTGTCCAAACAACAACCAATGTCCAACAGATCAATGTCCTATTTATTCACAAAAATACATAACTACTGCTTGGTAAAATCACGTTGAAATTTCTCCTTCAGATTGCTGGCATTTAAACTCATATCTAACCCAGTAATCTGCTGGAGTTTTTTCATGATCACATCGTAATGTATCCTCCCATTTTCTTCTTCAAAAGTTTTTTCACATCCATCTTTCCAATATTTACAATATTGGCATCCGCAAAAAATCCAACCTTCTGCAAATACGGAACTCTGAATAATCCTTGCCATGCAATGAATATCTTTTTCTGTTAATTGCGTTAAAAGCTTATATCCAGGACAATTCTTCTCTCCACAGGAATATTTGTCCTGTTTTGTTACCCAGCATTTACAACTCTCTCTTAATTTCTGACCACAATTTACGCAGAAATTTGCTTCTTTCTTATTTTCATGATTGCAATTTTGGCAAATATTTTTCTTGTTAGTTATCTTCCTCACCCCCTGTCATTTTGTTGGCTTGTCAATTTTTAACTTTCTTCATATAATTAATTTACAGGGAATCGCACTTCCCGAGTTTAATGAAAGGAAACAATTCACAATGAAAACAAAACGTTTTAAAAATCTTTGTCCTCATACAAATTCTGAAATGGAAATTTCTGTTTTGTATCAAGAAGTTCCCATGACTGGAACATTAACTAAACACTTTAAAAAGTCTGATTTTATTTGTCCTAAACTTTCTGCCTGTCCATATGGGCAGAAAAAATGTCCTGTTTTTCTATCAGCTCCAACATCTTTATAGATTTATGTGGCACCGATTTATTCGGTGCTCTTAAATTTCTAATCGCAATCAAGATATCCTGATTCTTTCATGATCAATTTTGTAGTCTCTGACCAATCTGCTTCACAGACATCAAATTCTCCACACTGCTGACAGGGCTCTATGAAATCTGCCTTTTTCCCACCAGCAGCCTGCACTCTTAATGAATGCATATGTCTCAACGCGCATCGGATACCTCGATTTCTTATTTCTTCTTCCGTCATCTTCCTCACCTCCCTGTCATTTCGTTGACTTGTCAATTTTTAGTTCTTTTCGTATAATTAATTTACAGGGCACTGCCATGCCCAAGTCTTACGAAAGGAGATATTGTTACATGGATTTAAATAAAGTTAGATATGATCTTGCATTGTTATATGCAAAATCTAAGTTTGATCATGCTCTTGCAAATAATGAAATTACATCAAGTTCACCTATTAGCCATCCGGAGTACTTAGATGAAGTTCCTTTTTTATTAAAAGCATTTGAAACTGCATATTATGATTTAGAAAATTATGATATTCTGTCCGATGATCAATAATTTTCGTATTAAAGTAAGCTGTTTCTTTAAAGATTCAGCTTATTTTAATATTGCTTTATTCATTGCCATGTCATAAACAATCTCTAACACATTTTTTACATCCGAAATTGTAAATTCTTTATCACTCAATAACTCAACTATCTCTTCGGCTGTATGAAATTTCTTGCGAGTATTTTCTTTTGCACGGTTAACTGCTTCCATTCTTTTTTCAAATAATTTTTCCTGCATCTTCCTCACCTCCCTGTTACATAAGTAACTTTATAAGTTACTTTAAATCAAAAAAAATTTCCATCGGATTTTCTATATGAAGTTCTTTAATCATAATTTCGATCTCATCACTTCCAAAAACACCTTTTGACATTTTCTCATAAAACGTCTTTGGTGTAATTCCAATTAGATGTGCCACATTTGACTGTGACATGCCTCTTTCAGATATAATTCCACGAAGTTTATCTGTTCTAATCACTTTCTCACCTCCGTAACTTTTTAAGTTACTCCTATTATAACACTCAAAAGTAACTTGTCAAGATATTTTTGATTGATTTTATAACATTTTTGTGATAATATTAAGTTACTCAGAAAGGAGATGAAGTGATGACCGTTGGCGAACGAATACAGTTACTAAGAAAAAAAACTGGTATGAGTCAAATAGACTTTGCAACAAAAATAAATGTATCTAAACAAACTCTATATAAATATGAAAATAATCTTATTACAAATATACCATCTGATAAAATAGAGGCTGTTGCTAATTTATGCCATGTATCCCCTGCTTATTTGATGGGATGGGAAGAACCTGAATCACAGTCTTCTACTATATTAAACAAAAAAGATGAAAAAGATATTGCCAAACGCCTGGAACAAACTCTCGATCAATTAGAATCTGATCAGGATGGATTGATGTTCTCTGGAGAGCCGCTTGATGACCAGACAAGAGAATTATTAAAAGCAAGTCTCCAGAACAGTATCACAATCGCAAAAATCAATGCTAAGCAAAAGTTCACACCGAAGAAATACAGAGATAAAAAATAAAAGGAAGTGATTCATTGGATATTCGTAAAAAAACACGATCATTAAAGAAAAAATATGGCACGAATAATCCTTTTGACATTGCTCAGCATTTAGGAATAAAGGTTATATTTGAACCATTGGGAAGTATCAGCGGTTACTATAATAAGCAGCTGCGTATGAAGCAGATCCACATCAATCACAATCTTTCCGAACATGATCAGCTATTTACATGTGCCCATGAATTAGGTCATGCGATCATGCATCCTGATGCTAATACGCCATTTTTACGGAAACGCACTGGTCTCTTGATCAGTAAAATGGAAATTGAAGCGAATAAATTTGCAACGGAGCTTCTGATCGACGATGAAGTTTTCCTTGAATTTCAGGAATTTACGACGAATCAGATCGCACGTGCACTTGGATATAATGAGGAATTGATTCGATTGAGATTGAAATAATTGAATTGCTTTTGTCAGAGTCTGACAAAAATGCAAGTCTAACAACACTTTACATTTTGAAAGGAGATATTCTTGAATACAAATGATTTAATACAAAAAGCCATTAAAAGTGTTTCTGAGCTTTTAAACAGTTACCAAGCTTCTAAAATTCCAAAGAATAAGAAAAAAGCTTCTTTATTCTCTTATTGGCTTCGTGATTATACAAGAATGTTAAGGTACGAGGAAACTTTCGATCCTAAAAGATTAAAAACATATAAACGTGGTGAAATTGTAAAAGTACATCTTGGTTACAATATTGGCAGTGAAGAAGGCGGCTTACATTATGCAATTGTTTTAGATAACAATAATCGCCGTTCCGATACTGCGATTACTATTGTTCCCCTAACTTCTATAAAAAATAATGGTAGACCTTTGTATCATGCAAGGGTGGCATTGGGCGATACTATTTACTTGCAATTACAAGAGAAATTATCTTCTCAAAAAACTACTCTTCACGAAAATTTAGATAAAAATAATCGTGAACTTGACATATTACTAAATTATATTCAAGGTAAAGCTGATGAATCCGTACATATTGAAAAAACAGAACTTAAAAAACGCATCCAGAATTTATACGCTGCCGTAGACAAACAAATGAAGTTACTAGATAGTAATGATAAAATTTCAAATGAAATTTCAAGAATGAAATCCGGCAGCATTGCACTTGTTGATCAAATAACCACCGTCAGCAAAATTCGTATTTATGATCCTCTTTATTACAAAGATGTTTTAAGTGGAATCAGAGTTTCTGATGAAATTTTAGATTTAATTGATGATAAAATCAAAGAATTGTACCTTGGAAAGTAAATAATTGTTGACACGAGGAATACACTATACTATAATAGTTTTGTTAAAACTTTGCCCCTTGCGGGCCGTATAAAAAGACTTTGCCCCTTGCGGGCCGAACATTGTAAAGACCTCGTGGAAACACGAGGTCTTTTATGTTATATAAATACCATTTCGGTAATTCCACCCAAATGGTCAAAATAAAAACCGCCTGGCTACCAACCAGACGGCTCTAAGAAACCTATCAACAACATGGTGTGTGATATGCTTCTACCTAAACAACAGAATTATATCATACACCCGCCAATTTTACAAATTGATGAGGGTGTATTTTTTGTACCCTTTTTTAAGAAAGGATGATACATATGGCTGTAATCAAGCAAGAACGTATAAGTAAAAAAACTGGTAAGACTAAAAGAATCTATATGGCATCGCAGTGGCATCCACTTTTGAAAAAGCGTGTCTATGGTCCATCAAGAGCAAATAAAAAGGACGCTAAACAAGATGATGCTAAACTTACCCTTCAAATTAAAAAGGAAGTCAAAGAAGAAAAAGTGAAAAAGCAATCAGAAGAGTTTTTTGGCAAAGTTGCAGATACATGGTTAGAAGCGAACAAAAAAACTTATGCTGATCAGACTTATCGGACTTACCGCGGATACTTAGACCGCTATATCTTCCCTGTATTTGAAGATGTCCCAATTTCTGCAATCGAACCGAAGCATATTTTAAATTTTAAAAAGAGTTTAGAAGACGGAAACAATCCCAAGAAACACAAATACGGAGCTGAAACCGTAAACAAATGTATCAATATCCTCTGTGATGTGTTTAATTTCGCTGTATCTCCATTAAAATTGATTGATGGTAAAGATAATCCAATGATCGGAATAAAACGAAATAAAGTGGCATACGTGGTTAAGCAAACATGGTCTGACGAACAGATCTCTATCTTTCTAAGTTCCCGAGAGGCAAAAGAATCACATTACTATGCTATGTTTTGCTGCCAGATCTTACTTGGTCCTCGTCCAAGTGAGACTTGCGGACTTGCAGAAAGTGATTATGATCCTGATCGTCAATGCTTTTATATGCACCGGACACTAAATAAACATGGCGTACTGGAAGACAATATGAAGGGATCTAATTCTTTCAGAGCGGTTTACCTTCCTGATACTCTAAATAAGATCGTTAAGAAAAAATTACTCTGGAAGAAAGAAATGAGATTACAGTATCCAGATCTGTTTGATAATGATTTTCTTTTTAATACAGAGGCTGGAACCCCTGTTCGCCCTGATCACCTTTATCGGATGTTTACCAGAACTGAGAAGCGTTATAACGCGAACCATGAGGAAAACTTGCCTGTGATCACTCTGTATGGCTGCCGGCATACATTTGCAACAACAAACTATGAGCGTGGGGAATCTGATAAAGTTCTATCTGAAATCATGGGGAATACTCCTGCCACTTTTTTGCAGAAATATGCACACATTCATGGGGATCGAAAGCAACAATCTTTGGATGCTTTTGAGAATATTATTTTTAAGTCAGGAAACGAAAATTGAATTTTGTTTAGTAATTTTGTTTAGCACTTTTTTCTCCAGAAAAACAAAAAAGCTACAAACCGCGTATTTGCTAGGTTTGTAGCTTATGACTCCAACGAGAATCGAACTCGTGATTCGACCTTGAGAGGG
>OLGF01000737.1_pt1 | contig 37254 bp, 27 predicted proteins | sample 1604971 | NCBI WGS metagenome assembly OLGF01 (sample SAMEA3888902, study PRJEB22519) | human gut metagenome | biome: human gut; feature: human-associated habitat; material: faeces | place: Denmark | collected 2011 | reverse complement strand
ATACAAACTATCTTCCTGAATTCTATCAGAATGCACAGTTTACATTCTACTATGATCAGAAGGCTGGACAGTATGTGGATGGTTTCACTCAGCAGGAGATGAAGGATGCTCTTCAGAGAATCCAGAACGCTGTTAAAGATGGACTTATCAACAAGGAATCAAGTACAAAGACAACATCTACAGCACGTAACGATTTCAAGTCATCAGATGTTAAGACAGAATCAGGTGTATTTACATACTGGGCTGGACAGTGGGCTGAGACTTTAAGAAGCTACTTAAAGACAGCTGGTCTTGATGATTCAATCATTCCTATCCTTCCAGTTAAGGAACTTGGTAAGTACGCAGAAAGACTTTCACCATCATGGTGTATCACATCTCATGCTGCTGAGACAGGAAAGGCAGAAGGAATCTTTAAGTACTTCCTTGATACGATGTTAAATGGTGGCGATATCCAGACACTTTGGGAATATGGTCCTAAGGGATATTACTACAACGTAAAGGATGATGGTTCATTCGAATTCCTTGGTAAGAAGACTAACCCTAAGACATTGTACTCTAAGGCTCATCTTGACTGCAACCTCGTTCTTGCAGGATACTCTGACGGAAAGAAGGATCCAGGAAAGGCAGATCAGCCAGCTAACGTTATAGAGTGCTCAGAAATGTTCTTCAAGAACTCTCAGTTAGTTGATTCTCCTGCTATGACAGAAGAAGTTGGTAAGCTTGTTGGTGATATCAATACACAGAGATATACAGTAGTTGATAAGGTAGCCAGAGGCGAATGGACTGTTGATGAAGGTATGAAGCAGTATACAGATACAGTTGGTTCTAAGGTTGATGCAGCTCTTAAGTCATTAAATACAAAGTTCGCTGGTAAGTAATTAGTGATTTAAGCTACTTAATATGTATTATTAGTGATACCTGCTATCACATATGGTCGTGCCAGGAGACCTGGTCTTCTGGCACGATATTTTGCTTAATAAGCATTGTTACTATAATATTAGGAAAGAAGGGTATAAAGATGCAGTGTAAGTCTTGTGGAACAGAGCTTCCTAAGAAGGCAAAGATTTGCCCTAAGTGTGGAGCACTTAATGGTAAGCCAGCTGGTAATACCAGATATTTAGCTATTATCGGTATGGTAATCATGTTATTAGGCGGATTGCTTCCATTTGTTCAGTCAAATGAAGAACTTATGGACGGTTATACACCTAAGGCATACTCATTTGGTTTCATGAATATCAGCGTTATATTTATGTGGTATCTTTTTATGTTGCTTATCGTTGCTGGTATTCTTTTAGTTGTTGCTAAGAAAGAAAAATTATCAATTGTAACATCAGTACTTGCTACAGTTGTTGCATTTGTATCTATGTTTGCATTCCAGTTCACTAGTACAGATGGTAAGACTAAGACTGGTGCATTAAAGTATGTATACCATAATGTATCTGATTTATTATCAAACGGATATGGTGGTAATACTTATTCAATCGGTTCAGGTGTATATGTTATCATACTTGGACTTATCGTTGCTATCGTAGGTGTATTCTGGGATGTTGTTAAGTTATTCAAGAAGGATCTCGGAGTAGATAGCAAGTATTTATCTAACTCATTAAATCAGAGTATTACGCAGAAGATGTTCTACTACAGAGGATTCTATATTATGTTCCTCCCAGTATTTATCATGATAGTATTATTCTTCTACTGGCCAATGTTAGGATGTCGTTATGCGTTCACATCATATGTATTAGCTAACCCATATTATATAGGTATTTTCCACTTCCAGACTATGTTAAGATTCGATACATATTTCTGGCAGGCATTCAGAAATACACTTGTATTATCAATCGTTAAGTTAATACTTAATACAGGTGCCGCAGTTATTATCTCACTTCTTCTTAACGAGATTACTAACATGGCATTCAAGAAATCAGTACAGACAATCATCTACTTACCTCACTTCATGTCTTGGGTTGTAGTTGCTGCTGTATTTAAGATGATTCTTTCAGTTAACAGCTCAGGTGTTGTTAACGGTACTTTAATTAACATGGGACTTATCGATAATCCTATCGATTTCCTTGGTAGTTCTAAGTACTGGACAGGCACATTCTTCATGATGAACGTATGGAAGGATACAGGATGGGGAACTATTCTTTTCCTTGCTACTTTATCAGGTATCAGTCCTGACCTTTATGAAGCTGCACAGATTGATGGTGCTAACAGATTCAAGAGACTTATATATATTACTCTTCCAGCTTTAGCTAACACTATCATCACAGTATTCATTCTTAACCTTGCTAAGGTTATGAACCTTTTCGAATCAGTATTCGTTACACAGAGTGCTGGTACATACGATGTATCACAGGTATTACAGACATACGTATACAACAAGACTTTCTCAGCTTCATTCTCTGATTACGGTTATACAACAGCCGTAGGTCTGTTTAAGTCATTTGTAGGTATGATTCTCGTACTTGGTTGTAACTACGCAAGTAAAAAAGTCCGTGGACGTGGAATTGTATAGGAGGTTAGACGATGAGTGAAGAACAGTTAGTTTATAAAAAGAAAAAGAAAAAATTTAAAATCTTCCCAATAGTCAATGCAATCTTCTTTATATTGGTTTCATTGTTAATTCTTTTCCCTATGTGGAAGGTTATTGTAGATTCATTTGATGCTCATTCAGCAACAAGTTTTAGATGGTGGCCAAATGCATTCTCTGTAGGTGGTTATAATGCTATTTTCTCAAGATCAGCTTTATATAGTCCATTTGTTATCTCAGTAGTAACAACATTAGTTGGTACATTCATGGGATTGTTACTTGCTACACTTGGTGGTTACGTTCTTATTCAGTGGGATATGCCAGGAAGAAACTTCTTTGCATATATGTTATTATTCACAATGATTTTCGATGGTGGTATGGTTCCTAAGTACTTAGTTATGCAGAACTTACACTTACTTGATACATTGTGGGCAGTAATTCTACCTATGTCTATCAACGTATATAACTTAGTACTTATGAGAAACTTCTTTGAAGGTATTCCAGAATCACTTTTCGAAGCTGCTCAGATTGATGGATGCTCACCTATGGGTATATTCTTTAAGATTGTGTTACCACTTTCTAAGGCTGCCCTTGCTTCAATCGGTCTTATGTTTGCCGTAACATTCTGGAATGATTATACAAACTTCAAGATTTATATCAGAACAGATAAGTTATACAACTTCCAGATTAAACTTCGTAACATGGTTATGGATAGTAATATTCCTAACGACGATTCAGTAGATCCTAACACTATTGCTAATGCATCTACAGTTGTTGCTATCTTACCTTTCATGATCATCTATCCATTCTGCCAGAAGTACTTTGTACAGGGTGTTAATGTAGGTGCCGTTAAGGAGTAATGAGCATTGTTATATAACATATATGGTGATGTACGGAAGTTATTATATTGAATATGACTTATGTTAAAATAAAAAGGCGGAAATGGTAATACCATTTCCGTCTTTTTTGTTTTATCGGACTTTTTATATGTAGTAATAGCATAGTCAGTATGATAAAATTAGAAAATAGAAATAGAGTAAAGATAGTGAAGATAAGGTGGTGTATGATGAGAAAGTTAGTAGATGCGATTTATCTTGAGAATATAGACGAGGTCAGAACTATACTTGAAAACGAACCGGGGCTTATAGATGAAAAAGATGAGCATGGTGTGCTTATGGCACTTCTTGCAGCTAAGACAGGTAATATTGAGCTTGTTAAATATATTGTAGAATATTCAAGAGCAAGCATGAACATCCATGATGACAACAATAAAAACATGTTACACTATGCGGCTATGTCAGGTGATGTAAAAACCTGTAAGTATCTTGTAGAAAGAGTAGGTATGTCACCATTATCAGGTGATATAAATTTACTTACACCATTTGAGATTGCACATAAGAATCATTTTATTGAGCTGGAAGAATATTTTGAGCAGGCAGTAGGACACAAGCTGTCTGATATGTATCACAATCCTATAAGGACAGGAATGTATCCAGATCCATCTATTGTCAGAGTTGGTGAAGATTATTATATGGTTAATTCATCATTTATATTCTATCCTTGTATTCCAGTATCACATTCAAAGGATCTTGTGCACTGGAAGATTATAGGATATGCGATAACTAATCCTGAATGGGCTGGGATTAATGAACTTGAAGGAGGAAGAGGATACTGGGCACCTGATATATCTTACTATAAAGGTAAGTTTTATATTACAGCTACATACAGGCTGAATGATACAGGCAATGTATATAGAAAGCAGATAGTAGTAAGCTCAGAACATCCAGAAGGACCATACAGCAAGCCGGCAGTTATAGATGAGGATGGTATAGATCCATCTATATTCAATGATGAGGATGGAAGAAGATATATGCTTCTTAACAGAGGTGCCAGAATATTCGAGCTGAACGAGGATGCAACAAAGCAGATATCAAAGGCAGAGCTTCTATATTATGGAGACAATAAAAGAGCACCAGAGGGACCACATCTTTTAAAGAAAGATGGCTGGTATTATCTGTTTGAGGCTGAGGGTGGAACAGGACCAGGACATAGAATAACTGTGTCAAGAAGCCGTGAATTAAAAGGAATATATGAGCCTTGTCCTTATAATCCTATTATGAGACAGAATAATCCAGATGAGATCATACAAAGATGTGGACATGGCAAGCCAGTACAGACACAAAACGGTCAGTGGTACATGGTTTACTTATGTGGCAGAAAAATAGGTGATGGCTACAGCATATTAGGAAGAGAAACAGCACTTGATCCTATAACATGGACTGCTGATGGATGGCCTATAGTAAACAATCTTAATGGACCAAGTGCCCTGCAGGTTAAGCCGGATCTTCCAGAAACAATATGGGAAGCAGAAGCAGATGATGATTTTAATGAGTCATCACTAAGTAATGAATGGTGGTTCTCGAGAGTTCCTGAGATGGATGGAATAAAGCTTGCAGATTCACATGTATATGTAAAGGGAAGTGAGTATGATCTTGACTCAATGAAATCAAGAAATATACTCCTTAGAAGACAGAAGCATTTTAAGTTTGATGCTATATGTTGTATGAAGATGCCAGAGCTATATCCGGGTCAGAACTGTGGAATGACCTGCTATTATGATGAGAATACTTATATTAAGTTTGCAGTGTTTGCTACGCTGGATGAAGAACAAAAGTTGATGTTAAATATAGTTGAAAAAATCGGTGAAGAAGTTATAACACATGAAGGCATAATGGTTGATAACAGCAATCCTTACATATATCTTAAGTGTGAGACGAATTATCTAAGACGTGTATTTTCATATAGTTATAATGAGAAGGACTATAAAAAAGTAGCTGCACTTGACAATGTATATTATCTATGTGATGAAGGCTATAATAAGGGAAAAAGATTTACCGGAGCCATGATAGGTATGTATGCATTTGCTGGAACATATGGAAGCCAGTACACAGATACTGAAGGAAGACATGGAATTGATGAATATTATGCAGCATTTGATTATTTTAAATATATAGAAAAGTAGATTTAAAATCATATAATGTAAGTAAAATATTGGGAAATGGAGAAATAATATGGTAATTAACAGAGATGCAGAATTAGAAAAAAATATGTTTTCAAAATTATCAGACATTGATAATATCATGCATAAGAAGGATGCATATGCACTTGGATTAAGACTTAATGCGCTTTCTTCTCTTTGCAGGGCATTAAGAACTAAGGAAGCAGTGAGTGCGCTTACAGCTGCACTTGATAAGCTGGAAGCTGATTATTTTACAGGTGATATTAGTGTGGATGGACTTAAGAGCTTTATGCCAGGTACTGCGCTATATACAGCTTATGATTTTACAGGTGATGAAAAGTATAAGAATGCAGCAGTAAAGCTTGCAGAGGGCTTTAAGAATCTTTCAAGAAATGATAAGGGATATTTCAAGGATGAAGATGAAAAGAAGTGTCTTTGCAAGGCATACATGTATGAACCATTTTATATGGCATATGAGACAAAGGATGGCGGAAAAGAGCAGTATAACGATGTTATAGCCCAGTATAATGCAATGAATGATGAGCTTTTTGCAACAGCTAAATATTCAAAGGATACGGCCAAGGCTTTAAGAAGTCTGTCAATATATGCAGCAGCACTTATTGATACTATGGAAGTCATGGATCAGATGATATATGAAATATATAGGAAGATGCAGGATTATTATAAAGCATCAGTAAAGGCAGTATTAGAAGCCGGATACGGTGTTGATGGCTTTGAAGATATGGATGATGAAACAGAGCTCATGTTTGCATATGCTGTATTAAAGGGCTGCAGAATGAAGGCTGTCCATACAGAAAAATACGAAGGAACAGTATTAGGTGTATGTGATAAGGTTATGTCTGGTGAGATATTTACAGACGAGGATGATAAGGCTGATGATAATATAGTCAGCATGGCAGCATTAGTATATAGTGAAACAGTCAGAAACAGGGAATATCAGGATTATGGCCGTGGTAAGGGAGGAGCATTATGGAGTTAGTATTGGTAACTAATACAGCAAGAAGTGCTGTTGTGGAATTAACAGAAGCAGGAAAGTATTATTCAGAAAAGGAATATGATATTTACGTAAATGGAGAGCATTTTGCACATACAGATAAGCAGATAACATCATTATATGGTTTTAAGCCGGATACAGAATATGAGATAACTGCGGTGTATGATGGAAAAGAATATGGACCAGTAGTATTTCGTACAGATTATGAGTTTGTTACTCTTAATGTAAGGGACTTTGGAGCATATGGTGATGGAAAACATGATGATACCAATGCCATACAGTGTGCTATTATGGCATCTAAGAAGAATACAAGAGTGCTTGTTCCAGAAGGTACATATAGAATATCAAGTATATTCTTAAAGGATGATCTTACGCTGGAGCTTGCTAAGGGTGCTACATTGTTAGCTTTTACAGATAGAGAAAAATTCGCAATTCTTCCTGGAATGATTGAGTCATATGATGAAAAGTCAGAATATAATCTTTCTTCATGGGAAGGTAATCCTGTAGATTCATTTGCAGCTATTATATGTGGACTTAATGTTAAGAATGTAACAATAACAGGAGAGGGTACTATAGATGGTGGTACAACACATGATAACTGGTGGAAGAACTGTAAGGTACGTAACATTGCGTGGAGACCTAATCTGTTCTTTATTAATCACTGTGAATATGTAACATTACAGGGAATTACAGTACAGAATTCACCATGCTGGACACTTCATCCATATTTCAGTAATCATCTTAAGTTTATAGATGTTAAGATTAAAGCACCTGCTGATTCACATAACACAGATGGTTTAGACCCTGAAAGCTGTGATGATGTACTTGTACTTGGAACATATATTTCAGTAGGTGATGATTGTATAGCTATTAAGTCAGGAAAGATATACATGGCTGAAAAGTACAATATCCCAACTACTAATATGATAGTAAGACAGTGCTGTATGAGAGATGGACATGGTGCTGTAACAGTTGGTAGTGAGATAGCTGCAGGAGTTATGGATGTTCATATTAAAGATTGTCTGTTTATGAATACTGATAGAGGACTTCGAGTTAAGACAAGAAGAGGAAGAGGAAAACGTTCAATTCTTGATGATATTTCATTTGAGAATATCGATATGGATAATGTTATGACACCTTTTGTTGTTAACAGCTTCTATTTCTGTGATCCAGATGGTAAGACAGAATATGTCGGTTCAAGAAAGCCACTTCCAGTAGATGACAGAACACCATCCATAAAGAAATTCGTATTTAAGAATATCAATGCAAAGAACTGTCATGTAGCAGGAACATATATATGTGGTCTTCCAGAAAGCAAGATAGAAGAACTTGTATTTGAAAATATTAATATAACATATGCTGATAATGCAAAGTCTGGAGTTGCAGCCATGATGTTAGGATGTGATGAGGCAAGCAGACAGGGTATGGTAGTAAGTAATATAAAAAATCTTATATTAAAAAATGTACATGTTACCGGCTGCGATGGCGAAGAAATCATCGCTGACAATGTAGATGCAATAGTAAAAGAATAAGCTGGAACATATGAAAGCAGGTGAGAAAATTGAATCTGAAAGCACCTAAAGGAATAGATGTTGAAAGCTGGTTTATAGAATGTTACAGAAAACATCAGGGACATCCCATGCAGATATTATTAGGACTTTATAAAGGAAACTATCATAAGTTTTTTCTTGCAGTTATATTTTTCGTTATAAAGCATGCTCCAGTATGGGTGCTCCCAATAGTTACAGCTAATATTATAAATGATATTACAAGTGGTTCACCAGAAACATACCAGAATATACTGATTCAGGCTGTTATAATGGTAGCACTTGTAGCAATGAATGTGCCGATGAATTATATGTATACAAGATATAAATCATTAGCAACAAGGTATGCAGAAACGGGACTTCGTAAAGCACTTGTACGTAAGCTGCAGCAGCTTTCAATATCATATCATAAGGAAACGCAGTCAGGACGATTGCAATCCAAGATCATGAGAGATGTTGAGGCTGTAGAAACGCTGTCAACGCAGATGTTTTTAAGTATACTTAGTATTGCTTTAAATATAGGAATAGCGCTTATAGTAACTGTGAATAAGAGTATGGTTGTATTCATATTCTTTCTTCTTACAACACCAATAGCAGCGGCCACTATGGTATTCTTTAGAAATGTCATGAAGAAAAGAAATACTGAGTTCCGTAAGGAAATGGAAGAAACTTCTGCAAGAGTTATGGAAATGGTAGAACTTATTCCTGTAACGCGTGCACATGCACTTGAAGAAGAGGAAGTGCATAAAATGAGTGGACAGCTTTTTGCAGTTGCAGAAAAAGGATACAGACTTGATGTCATACAGGCACTGTTTGGTTCTGTTGGATGGGCGATATTTCAGGTATTTCAGGTCATATGTCTTGGATTTACAGGTTTTCTTGCCATTAAAGGAACAGTAATGCCAGGTGATATAACACTTTATCAGAGTTATTTTGCAACTATAGTAAGCCAGGTATCATCACTTATGTCGCTGATACCTACTATAGCAAAAGGTATAGAATCAGTGAATTCTATAGGTGAAGTGCTGCTTGAAGAGGATATAGAGCATAACGAAGGAAAAGAAGTTCTTGATGATATAGAAGGAGAATTCGATTTTAAAAATGTTATGTTCAGATATAACAATATAGACAGACCAGTGTTGCATGAGCTTAATCTTCATGTTGATAAAGGTGAAACAATAGCTTTAGTTGGAGAGTCCGGAGCAGGCAAGTCTACAATATTGAATCTTGTTATTGGATTTAACCTTGCTAATAAGGGTGAGGTGCTTGTAGATGGACATGATATGAATAAGATTGATTTAAGATCATATAGAAAACATATAGCAGTCGTTCCGCAGACATCGATACTCTTTTCAGGTACGATAAGAGATAATATAACATATGGTACAGAAAATGTGGATGATGCTACACTTGATGAAGTAGTAAAAGCTGCTAATCTTACAGATCTTATAGAATCTCTTCCAGATGGACTAGATACTATGGTTGGAGAGCATGGAGGAAAGCTGTCTGGTGGACAAAGACAGAGAATATCCATAGCAAGAGCACTTATCAGAAATCCGAAGGTTATAGTTCTGGATGAGGCAACATCCGCTCTTGACAGTATATCAGAAAAGCTTATTCAGGAAGCTCTTAACAATCTTACAAAGGATAGGACAACATTTATAGTTGCACATAGATTATCAACCATAAAAGATGCAGACAGGATAGCTGTTATAGCTGATGGTCACTGTGTTGAGTATGGCACATATGATGAGCTTATGGAACTTAAGGGTGAATTCTATCAGATGAAGAAAATACAATCATAAATTAAAAGCCGTTAACATCAAGTGTGTTAACGGCTTTTTGTAACGTATAAGCTGATTATAACTGTTAGTTGAACTATTAATTATTAGTTTAACTGTTAACTATTAGTTATTAATCCAGATTCTTAATGTAGAAATTAACTTTTCCTTAGTATCAGAATCAAGCTTAGATACTAACTGCATAATCTCGTTATCAAGTGCTGTGTTCTGGTAGTTCTTATCAACACTGCCAGCAAGATAATCAAGAGAAACACCAGTAAGTTCTGCATAGTATGAAAGCATTCTTAATGTCATAAGATTACGTCCATTTTCTACGTTGCTGATATAACCAGGTGTTACATCGAGAGCCTTTGCTACATCTTCCTGTGTTAATCCCTGAGAAATTCTTAACTTTTTAACTTTTGCTCCTAAATCGCTATCCATAGTAGACCTCCATTAATAATTATAAATTGTTAGTGTTAGTTTTATATAGTATCAGATAGGGGATATACATCACTATAGCAATGTATGATATCTGATATTTTAAAATTAGATTTTACTTTATTACTTCTTGTTAGCTCTGTATCTTGCTGTAGAATCAAGAATCTTCTTACGGATTCTTAAGTGTGTTGGAGTTACCTCAAGTAACTCATCTGTATCAATATAATCAAGTGCCTGTTCAAGACTTAATATCTTAGGTGGTACAAGTCTTAATGCTTCATCAGCACTAGAAGAACGTGTGTTAGTAAGATGCTTTGTCTTACATACATTAACTTCAATATCTTCTGTTCTTGGGTTCTCACCGATGATCATACCAGCATATACCTTTTCGCCAGGTCCTATGAATAAAGTACCTCTGTCCTGTGCGTTGAAAAGACCATAAGTAACAGCTTCGCCATCTTCATAAGCAATAAGCGAACCAGTTTTTCTGTAAGATATATCACCCTTGTATTCTTCGTAGCCTTCAAAAGAAGTGTTTATAATACCATTTCCCTTAGTATCAGTAAGGAACTCGCCTCTGTAACCGATAAGACCACGAGATGGAATAGAGAACTGAAGTCTTGTATATCCTCCGTTGATAGGAGTCATGCCAAGAAGCTCACCCTTTCTCTGGCTTAACTTCTGGATAACAGAACCAGTGAATTCATCTGGAACATCGATATAAGCAAGTTCCATAGGCTCAAGCTTCTTTCCTCTTTCATCTGTATGATAAAGAACTTCTGCCTTACTTACCGCAAATTCATAGCCTTCACGACGCATGTTTTCGATAAGAACTGAAAGATGAAGTTCTCCACGTCCTGATACCTTGAATGAGTTCTCTGAACCAGGATTTTCTTCTACTCTTAAACTTACATCAGTGTTAAGCTCCTTGAAAAGTCTGTCACGGATATGTCTTGATGTAACAAACTTACCTTCTTTACCAGCAAGAGGACTATCGTTTACCATAAAGTCCATAGAAAGAGTAGGTTCAGATATCTTCTGGAATGGAATAGCAACAGGGTTCTCAACAGAACAGAGTGTATCACCAATCTTAAGATCTGCAATACCAGATACAGCAACGATGTCACCAAAGCCAGCTTCATTAACCTCTACCTTGTTAAGTCCGTTGAATGTGTAAAGCTTAGTTACACGGACTCTCTTTCTTAAATCAGGGTCGTGGTGGTTGACAATAGCCACCTCCTGATTAACCTTAATTTTACCATTCTCAATCTTACCTACACCGATACGTCCAACGAATTCGTTGTAATCAATAGTAGATATAAGCATCTGGGTATCAGCATCAGGATCACCCTCTGGTGCTGGAATGTTGTTAATAATACATTCAAATAAAGGCTGCATATCCTTTCTTTCATCGTTAATGTCAGCCATAGCGTAGCCTGACTTTGCAGATGCAAATATAAAAGGACAATCAAGCTGTTCTTCGTTGGCATCAAGATCTATGAATAATTCAAGAATCTCATCTATAACCTCATTAGGTCTTGCTTCTGGTCTGTCAATCTTGTTAATACATACAATTACAGAAAGATTTAAATCAAGTGCCTTCTGAAGTACGAACTTAGTCTGTGGCATAACGCCTTCAAATGCATCTACTACAAGTACAACACCGTTAACCATCTTTAATACACGTTCAACCTCACCGCCAAAATCAGCATGGCCTGGAGTATCAATGATATTAATCTTAGTGTCTTTATAGTGAATAGCAGTATTCTTTGAGAGTATAGTAATACCTCTTTCACGTTCAATATCGTTAGAATCCATAACACGTTCAGCAACTTCCTGGTTAGCACGGAAAGTACCACTCTGTTTAAGAAGTTCATCTACAAGAGTTGTTTTACCATGGTCAACGTGGGCAATAATAGCGATATTACGAATATCTTCGCGTTTAGTCTTCATTATAGTATCCTTTCATTAATAATCTGCAGCTATAGTGTATCTGGTGTAAGCTTTACATTATATTTACGTAAAGAAATGTATCAGATAACAAATATAGTTACATGAATCAAATAATACATCATATCTACCAACAATATATATTATACACTAGCTGGTTATGATTAGCAACTTTTATATTCTATCACAAAGCTTATAAAATACAATAGTATAAATACTAAAAATATTGTATATTATTTAATACATAATTAATCGGACATTACTATAACACGAAATTATATATAAGTATACCGGTATACATATATGTTTTAAAAAAAATACATAGATTAAAAAAATATCTGAAACATAATAAAAAATGAAAATATTAATTTGCATAAAGCTGTATAAATGTAGTAATATAGCGGTGTTGGAACATAATCTTTACAATTATTAACCCATATATTTAATAATATTTAAAAAAAAATAATAATTTGTACACAACTTCTTCAAAAAAAATGTGTAATATTACAGCTAAATGGAACATATACATATGGAGAATAAAAATAAAGCACATGATTGCTTCCATATATCATATTAATCATCAGGAAGCAGTCAAAGAAGGGAGAAATACTTATGCTTGATAAGGTAATTGAAAACAACAGGGTATGCATCATTGGAGAAGTGGTATCAGAATTCACGTTCAGCCACGAAGTATTTGGAGAAGGCTTTTATATTGCCAATGTATCTGTAAACAGACTTAGTGATATGGTGGATATTATTCCGCTTATGATAAGTGAAAGACTTATAGACGTCACTAAAGACTACAGAGGAAGAAAAATAGAGGTGTCAGGTCAGTTCAGATCTTATAACCGCCATGAGGGTGTTAAGAATAAGCTTGTACTTTCTATTTTCGTAAGAGAGTTAAGATTTATAGAAGATGACGAAGTTCCAGAAGAACAGTCAAAATCAAATCAGATATTTCTTGATGGTTATGTATGTAAACCACCTATATATAGAAAGACACCACTTGGAAGAGAAATCGCTGATATTCTTGTCGCAGTAAACAGACCATATGGAAAGTCTGACTACATACCATGTATTGCATGGGGAAGAAATGCAAGATTTGCAGGTGGTCTTGAGGTAGGAAGCCATCTCCAGATATGTGGAAGAGTACAGTCAAGAGAATATACAAAGAAAATAGGCGAAGAAGAGGTTGAAAAGAGAGTAGCCTATGAGGTGTCTGTAAGCAAGATAGATCTTGTTGAGGATGAAGAATAGAATATAGCTTTGTATGACTATGTACAAAGCATATATAAATAAGAAATAAAAAGTCAGAATGGTTGACAATGATATATACAAGTGTTATATTCATGTTAACTTTTTAATTCTACGAAGTAGAGGTCGCACGATTCAATAGTAACTGTACTGATGTCCCCAAGCATATGATGTGCAGCGAAAGGGGAGAGTGCCGAAGCAGATTATGTGGGAAGTTATCTGCTGGGCGTAAGATTAATAATCTTATGACTGTCATTATAGACATGTTTATGTCATATGATGGAGGGCTACGCAAGGATTTCTGATTTTTTGAATGGATTCTTTTAAGCCGGTCTGTCATGGAACCGGCTTTTTTTAATGCTGATGAATGAAAATAAACTTTTATTCATTATATCTGGCTTTGGGTGCTACCGGAATAGAATTGAAATAATATAATAATACAACGGATAAACGTTGGAATGGAGGATTTATGTCAATATTTACAGGTGCAGGTGTTGCTATTGTCACACCTATGAAAGCTAATGGAGAGATTAACTATGATAAGCTTGCAGAGCTTCTTGATTTTCAGATTAACAATTCAACAGATGCAATAGTTATCTGCGGAACAACTGGTGAATCTGCAACAATGACAGAAAAAGAGCATGTTGAAGCTATAAGGTTTACAGCAGATTATGTTAAGAAGAGAGTTCCAGTTGTAGCAGGAACAGGCTCTAACTGCACACAGACAGCAGTAGAACTGTCAAAGGAGGCACAGGCAGCTGGTGTTGATGCCTGCCTTGTAGTTACACCATATTATAACAAGGCATCACAGAAGGGCCTTATAGAACACTATACAACAATAGCCAAATCAATCGATCTTCCTATTATCATGTATAACGTTCCAAGCAGAACAGGATGTAATATACTTCCAGAAACAGCAGTTAAGCTTGCAAAGGAAGTTGATAATATAGTAGCTATAAAAGCCGCAACAGGTAATCTTTCACAGGAATCAAAGACAATGATGCTTGCAGAAGGATGTCTTGATATGTATTCTGGCGAGGATGGCCTTATAGTTCCACTTATGTCAATAGGTGCTAAGGGTGTTATATCAGTGTTATCTAATGTAGCTCCTAAGCAGACACATGATATATGTGCAGAATTCTTTGCTGGAAATGTTGAGAAGAGCCGTCAGTTACAGTTTGAGGCGCTTGAGCTTGTAGACGCTTTATTCTGTGAGGTTAACCCTATTCCAGTTAAGACAGCTCTTAATCTTATGGGTATGGAAGTAGGACCACTCAGAATGCCTCTTTGCGAAATGGAGGAAGCTAACCTTAATAAGTTAAAGACAGCACTTAAGAATTATGGACTTATAAAGTAATGTAAGAATCTATAATTTGGCAGATAAAAGAAATGTACGAACACAAACATTGAAATAATAAAGAAAATAATGTATGGAGGCTATGATAATGACAAGAATTATTATGCATGGCTGTAATGGACATATGGGAAGAGTTATTACAGACCTTGTAAGCAAAGATGATGAATGTAAGATAGTAGCAGGAATTGATCCATTCGACGATGGACATAATGATTATCCAGTATTTGCATCAGTTAAGGACTGCGATGTAGAAGCAGACGTGATAATTGACTTTGCAGCAGCAAAGGCAGAAGATGCACTTCTTGATTATTGTGAGGAAAAGCAGATTCCGGTTGTAGTATGTACAACAGGTCTTACAGATGAGCAGATTGAACATGTAAGAAAGACAGCCTGCAAAGTAGCAGTTCTTAAGTCTGCTAATATGTCACTTGGCATTAATATGCTTATGAAGCTTTTACAGGATGCAACTAAGATTCTTGCACCAGCAGGATTTGATGTGGAGATAGTTGAAAAGCATCATAATAAAAAGGTTGATGCACCAAGTGGTACAGCACTTGCACTTGCTGATTCCATAAAGGAAGTGCTTGGTGATGACTACTATTACAAGTATGACAGAAGCCAGGAAAGAGCAGCAAGAGATCCTAAGGAAATAGGTATCAGTGCAGTCCGTGGAGGTACTATTGTAGGTGTTCATGATGTTATCTTTGCAGGGGAAGATGAAGTTATAGAATTCACTCATACAGCATATTCTAAGTCAGTATTCGCTAAGGGTGCTATAGAAGCAGCTAAGTTCCTTGCAGGCAAGAGTGCAGGAATGTATGATATGTCTGATGTTATAGCAGCAAGATAGTATGTAAATAATATCAAATAATCAGGTATTGAATTATAAAATTTGATAGAACCAATGCTTGTATAAATACTATGCTTAATTTTATTAAAGAGATTTTTTATAAATAATAATATATGTAATGCATAGGAATATGGAGGTTAGCATGAAACAATTTAAAATATTAATAAGTATATTGTTTATAATGTTATTTATGTGCATATTATCAGTAGCTTATACATTGATAATATATCATAAAATTAATATTAGGGATTTGATTTTATTAATCATATTTTTATTATTAATTATATTCTTATGCAGGAAAAATAAATAATATTAAGTATCAAGTGTAATTTTGTTGAAGTCATTCTTTATATGTGTATTTTGGAGAACTGGTAAAAATTAATATTAGAATGCAGTTTATGCTAATACTTGATAAAATAACTAAAAGAAATTAATTTGATATTGCATACTAAATAAAGTGCAGGTATACGATTATTTGCAATAAATAAGTGCCTATTATATTTTAATCATATGATAGACACTTATTTTGCTATGCTCATATTAAATTATTAAGATTTAATGTATAGTATTTAATCTCCTCAGCAACAGTGAACCCCTCTGACCTATAAAGATTAACCGCAGGTATATTAGTGCCTGAAACATGAAGAATAAGAGGAAGTTTATGATAATTGCTTTTATTTTCCCAATCTTTTATGAATTCTGATAGTAAATGTCTGGCATAACCGCATTTTCTCATATCAGGAGCAGTCCATACATCATGTATACATATGTGTGTATCGAAGATGTCAAATGCAACTGATGATATAAGCTCGTCAGATGTATTTGATACAAGCTGGTATTCGTCATCATATTTTAACAGTTCCAAGGTATCAGGAAGAGAGGAAAGAGCAGCAGCTTCTGTATATTCCTGTGTGTTATGCAGAGACATAAGATAATCACTATAGGCATATTTTATATTAATAGTGCCTGCATTGGAACTATCAATGAAATTATCTTTTATAGATGCGATATATCTTATATTATTATTGTTAATCTTGCTATTCTTATTACAATTGTTATGACTATCAGATATAGAACTGATTGTATTAATAGTATTAATAAGTGCCTGAAATAATCTTATAAAAATATGCTGGCGTCTGTATTCAGGAGCAACCATTGCAGTGATTTCTATAGTTGTATTATCTGATATATTGCCTGCTGTATTATTTAGCTCAGGTTTTAAACAGGAAATAAAGCCGACAAGAGAGTGGGAATCACTTGAAAAAGCGGCAAGCTGTATTAAATCATCTGCTGTATATTCGTCAAAATATGGTTCGTAGCCGCATAGTCTGGAAAGTTTTAATACATCATCATATGAGAATACATTTTCTATACTGATATTGGAATTAGCGCTGTTGTAAGCATTAGCGTTATTGCTGACATCAGAATAGTTATTGTGTTTAAGTCTGCAGGCTTTATGATTTACTGACATTGTTTAATCCCCTTGGTTGGCGTTAGTGTTTATTATTTTTACATCATTTAGATGACAATAATTCGTCAATATGATGTAAATTTTATTTAAAAAATATTGTAGCAAATTAAAAGATAATGTACAATAATAGTTAATATTTGTTTTATATTACAAGCAGATACGAATAAACAGCTATGTTTCACAGCATATTAAGTGGAATGTGAATAATAGAAAGGGCGATTTATGAGTAAAGTAGCAATATTAACAGACAGCAATAGCGGTATTACACAGGCACAGGCTAAGGATATGGGTGTTACAGTTATACCTATGCCTTTTTTTATAGATGGTGTGGAATACCTTGAGGATATTAATCTTACACAGGAAGAATTCTATGAAAAGTTAAAAAATGATGCAGATATATCTACATCACAGCCATCTATAGGAACATTGCAGGAATATTTTGATGAATTGTTAAAGGACAATGACGAGGTTGTATTTATACCTATGTCAAGTGGACTTAGCGGTACATGTCAGACAGCAACTATGGTAGCTGGTGATTATGATGGCAAAGTACAGGTTGTCAATAACCAGCGTATATCAGTAACTATGCGCCAGTCGGTTATAGATGCAAAGGATTTGGCAGATAAAGGAATGAATGCCGAAGAGATTAAGAACATACTTGAGAAACACAAGATGGATTCAAGCATATATATTACTCTTGAGACACTTAAGTATCTTAAAAAGGGTGGAAGGATAACACCTGCGGCTGCGGCAATCGGAACTATGTTAAAGCTTAATCCTGTATTACAGATTCAGGGAGAGAAGCTTGATGCTTTTGCTAAGGCAAGAGGTAAGGCTTCTGCTAAGAAGATTATGCTTAAGGCTATGAAGGATGACTGCGAGAACAGATTTAAAGATTATGCGGCTGAAGGAAAGCTTCATATGGAAGTTGCATATACTGGTAATGAAGAAGAAGCTAATGAATGGGCTGAGGTGGTAAAAGAAGCATTTCCAGAATATGATTTTCATATGGACCCGCTCTCGTTAAGTGTTGCCTGTCATATTGGATATGGTTCATTGGCAATAGCAGTGTCAGCTTATGTACCGGAGGCAGAATAATGGCAGCACCTTTAAGAAGTGAGATTGATAATGAGTTCAAATGGGCAGTTAATGACATCTACTCATCAGATAATGTGTGGGAGGAAGATTACCAGAAGCTTATTAAACAGGCGGGCGAGCCTTGTGAATATCAGTCTGTTTTAACTGAGTCGGCTGATAATCTTTATAATGTATTAAGGGAATTAAATGATACAGATTATCTTGTTGAGAGATTATATGTATATGCTTTTATGAGATATTATGAGGATACAGCTAATTCAATGTATCAGGATATGTCAGGCAGGGCGCAGGCGGCAGCAGCTAAATGTGCAGAAAAGTACGCATTTGTTGAGCCGGCGATATTAAGTATGGACGAAAATGTTCTCTATGAATATTTAAAAGATGACAGACTTAAGCTGTATAAGCATATGATTGATGATATGTTAAGCCAGAAAGAACATTCACTGTCTGAGAAGGAAGAAGTTCTTCTTGCAAAGGCATCGCAGGTAATGTCTGTTCCTAATGAGATATTCTCCAAATTTAATAACGCAGATGTCCATTTTGGCAGTATAATTGATGAATCTGGGAATAAGGTTGAGCTGACTAACGCAACATATGTAAAATATATGCAGAGCCAGCAAAGAAGTGTAAGAAAAGAAGCATTTGAGTGTCTTTATAAGGAATATAAGCAGCATATCAATACGCTTGCAGCCTGCTTTTATGGCAACGTAAAACAGGCAGTATTTAAGGCTGAAGCAAGAAAATATGAATCAACATTACATATGTATCTGTCTGATTCATTTATTCCTGTAGATGTATACAAGAATCTTATTAATACTGTAGATGACAATCTTAATCTTATGCACAGATATGTTGATATAAGAAAGAAAGCTTTAGGAGTTGATGAGCTTCATTTTTATGATATATATGCTCCGATGGTAGCGGACTATGAGTGGAAGGTTACCTATGATGAAGCCAGGCAGATGGTTCTTGAAGCTTTAGCACCTATGGGCGAAGAGTATGTTGCTAAGGTTAAAGAAGGCTTTGAAACAGGCTGGGTTGATGTATATGAGAATAAAGGAAAGCGAACAGGAGCATTCTCGTGGGGTGCATATGGAACACACCCTTATGTATTCCTTAATTTTTCTGGAACATTAGATGATGTATTTACTATTATCCACGAGATGGGTCACGCAATGCATACATACTATTCTAATTCTAACCAGCCATATATATATGCGGGTTACAAGATATTTGTTGCAGAGGTTGCCTCTACATGTAACGAAGCACTTCTTATGAATTATCTGTTGGAAAGCTGTAAGAATGACAAAGATGATAAGAGAAGAAAATATCTTCTTAACCATTATTTTGAGCAGTTTAAGGGTACTTTGTTCAGACAGACAATGTTTGCTGAATTCGAGATGACAGCCCATAAAATGGTCGAAGAAGGCAATGTCCTTACTGCTGACAATCTGTGTGATGTATACAGAAAGCTTAATGAAAAGTATTTTGGAGAGCAGTGTGTTATAGATGATGAGATAGCATACGAGTGGGCAAGAATACCACATTTTTATACTCCATTTTATGTATATCAGTATGCAACAGGATATTCTGCTGCTATTGCGATAGCTGCTGGAATATTAAAGGGCGATAAAAACATTAAGGAAGGATATAGGAAATTCCTTTCAGGTGGCTGCAGCATGCATCCTATAGAGCTTCTTAAACTGTGCGGAATAGATATGGAAAAACCTGATGTTGTTCAGTCAGCGCTTGATGTGTTTAAAGAACTGCTTACAGAATGGGAAAATAATTAAGATAAATAGCGCCGGATGGTAGTAAATACAATCATCCGGCGCTTTATTTAATGTAAAAAGGCTTTTGAATTAATAATGGCTAAAAGGCATATGAATTATATAAGGCTCTTATAAAGCTCTGTTATCTCTTCAACACTTGTTTCTCTTGGATTACCAGGTCTGCATGCATCATCATAAGCTGACTGTGCAAGGAATGGAATATCCCCTTCTTTAACAATATCTTTAAGATTAGCAGGAATACCAACATCCTGTGACAGCTTCTTAACAGCATCTACAGCAGCTTTTCTGTATTCTTCCTGTGTCATATCATCTGTACCTTTAACACCCATAGCTTTCGCAATATCACGATATTTCTCACCAGTTGCTGGAGCGTTGTATTCCATAACTGTTGGAAGGATAATAGCGTTAGCAACACCGTGTGGTGTATCATAGAGAGCACCAAGTGGGTGAGCCATGGAATGAACAATACCAAGACCTACGTTAGAGAATCCCATACCTGCTATATACTGGCCAAGTGCCATGCCTTCTCTTCCCTCAGGTGTGTTTTCAACAGCACCTCTAAGGCTCTTAGAAATGATTTCAATAGCTTTAAGATGGAACATATCGGATAATTCCCATGCACCAGCTGTGATGTATCCTTCGATAGCATGTGTGAGGGCATCCATACCTGTAGCGGCTGTAAGTCCCTTAGGCATACTTGACATCATGTCAGGATCAACTACTGCAACAACAGGAATGTCATGTGGGTCAACACATACCATCTTACGATTCTTGCTTGTATCTGTGATAACGTAGTTGATAGTAACCTCTGCGGCTGTACCAGCAGTAGTAGGAACAGCAATGATAGGTACTGCAGGTTTCTTAGTAGGAGCAACACCTTCAAGACTTACAACATCTGCAAACTCAGGGTTGTTGATGATGATGCCGATAGCCTTGGCTGTATCCATAGAAGAACCGCCACCGATAGCGATAAGATAATCAGTACCGGCATCCTTGAATGCCTGAACACCAGTCTTTACATTCTCTACTGTTGGATTAGGCTTGATATCTGAATATACCTCATAAGCTAAGTTGTTTTCATCAAGTACATCAAGAACCTTTTTGGTTACACCGAACTTGATAAGGTCTGGATCTGAACAAACAAAAGCTTTCTTAAATCCCCTTGCAACAGCTTCTGTAGCTATTTCCTTAATAGCCCCCTTTCCATGATAAGATGTACCATTAAGAATAAATCTCTGTGCCATAATAAATATTTACCTCCATTCACGTTTTAATTCATAGTTACATTTTAACACTTTGTCAGAAATATACAAGTAAAAATATCAAAAAATGATAAATTGTGTCTAAATTCATAAAAAACATTATATATATGTATACAATCGTGAGCATAAAAGGAAAAAAATGATTATTCATGTCGAAAAAAATGTAATTCATGCAGATTGTTCCACAGACGTGGATTAATTATGTATTATAAGCATAGTATCAGGGAACTGTTATCCAAAGATAAGTATAAGGGTGAGATTTATTTTTATTCTTTTATTGTAATCTTTATAGATGATGGTTAAAGAGTGAATTAAATAAATACATATAATTTACCAATATATAAGGAGGCGTTAATATGAAAAGGTTTTTGAGTGTACTTTTGTGTACGGCAATGCTGATTACAGCAGTACCGGGGATGTATTATGCACAGGGGTTTGGCAGTCAGACTGTATATGCACAGGAAAAAAGCGACAGTGATATACAGGAAATCGATTACCAGCTTAATGGAGGCCACTATGTAAGTGGATATGAGGCTCCTGTGAATTATCCGGTTCAGGAACTTCCTGATAAAGATAAAATAATTAATCAGGGATATGAGTTTGGAGGCTGGTATGATAATGCACAGTTTGAGGGAGAGCCTGTTACTAAGATTGATCAGGGTGATTATACAGGTGTAGTTGTGCTTTATGCCAGATGGATAGAAAGATATTATTATATTGATATACCTCAGAATGTAGATACAGCTGGTAAGGAAACTGGTGAAATACAGGTTTCTGGACATGCAGGAGGTTTATATGAAAAGGATAAGGTGAGTGTTTCAGTATCATCAGATAATAAGTGGAAGCTTATTAATAAAAATACTTCATATACTGATATTATGCTGGATTATGGACTTTATCCGGATGGTAACAACGAAGCACTTGTGGATAATTCTATTGTATCAGAGCTTTCTAAAACAAAGCTTGATAACACAAGTAAGTACTTTGTAAGATTAACAGATGCACCGGAGTATTCTGGTACATATTCAGACAGTCTTACATTTGATATATCCTTTGAAACAACTAATTATAATATAAAGTATGTTACAAACGGAGGAACTCTTTATTCAAAGAATAAGGATGAACAGCAGGGCAGCGTAGAACTGACGGAAGAGACCTTTGAAGCTGGTACTAAGCTTTCGCAGCTTCCATCACCTGGAAAGGAAGGTGCAGTATTTCTTGGCTGGTGTTATGATTCGACATGTACAGATTATGTAAGCTCAGAGGACAGGCTGTTAAGCGATGTAGTGTTGTATGCAGCATGGACTGACACACAGGAGTTAAGGACTGTAAGCCTTGAATCATTTGCAAGAAGTTATGATGTTGATGCAGATAGTTTTTCAATAACTGTAACTGATAAGACAGGCAGTCTTACACAGGATGATGTAAGAAGCCTTATAACAATAAAGAATACAAGTGACCTGTCTGATGAGACATCAGCAGTTGTGTCTGCAAAGGCTGTTTTAGATGGAGAATATACATTTTCAGTAGAAAGCAATACAGGCTGGCAGCAGGGCAGTTCATATCGTCTTGAACTTAATGATGACAGATTATACTTTACAGGTTATGATACAACTATAAGAGAGTACGATTTTACTGTTTATAAGCCAGAGGTGAAAAATGCCGGGCTGAATAAGGATATAAAGTATATAAGTTCAGGCAGTCTTAGCAATCTTATGGTTGATGGCAAGTCAGTAGATAATATATCCGTTTCTGCCATGACAGTTGGTGTTGATGGAACTATAACAGATTCAACAAAAGTTACCGGAAGCTTTACATATGTACAGGGTACATTAAGCTTAGGAGATAAGATAGCTGTATATGAAGGAAATGTTATTCCTTCACTTGAAACAACATCAGTTTCAGATGATGATGTGTCATTTTTTGAGATAATTGCGGTAGATGGAAGCAGTTATTCATACAGGGGACTTGCAGCTAAGGAAATACTTTTCGTTCCTGATGTACTTCCTGTTAATATGATAGATGATAAAGACAATGATGCTGATAACAATAGTGTCACGATAGCACAGGACAAGCTGTCTTATAATAATGATACTAACAGTACAGATGATAATCCGTCACTAGGTGAAAATACAACTATAGATAATGGGGATTATCTGGCTTTATATAGTGATACAGAGGATAATATCCAGTATGCAGTTATAACAGAGGTTTCTAAAACAGATACAGATTATATAATTGTATACAATATGGTTACCTGGGAAGAAGTACAGGCAGCTATGGATATATATCAGACAGACAACATCAAAGGTGATGATATATTAAAGAACCAGGATGTTAACGAGATTGAAAGAAGTGTTGAACAGCAGGCAGCAGATAGTGGGTTTGCACAGAGTGTTGCCAATGAAGTCGCAAAGGCTGTTGTTATGACAGATTCTTACCAGGAGCTGAAAGAATACTTATCAGACAGACTTTCGGCTGATATAAGTGTCAGTGCAGTCAATGATGAAGAAGATGATTATGCTATGCAGTCAGTTGACGATGGTATAGCAGCATATGCAGATGATAATAAACCATCTGTAAGCATAGATCATATAAAAGCAGATCTTTCAACAAAGCTTAAGCACTTTGATAATATAAGTGGATTAAGGCTTGCACTTGATATTGGTGTAGAGATTGAGTTCTCTAATATGAAGGTAGTTGTTTCTGCTGCGTTTGAGCAGGAAGTAAAGATGAATATCAATGTAAGCGGTAAAGCTGTATGGAAAAAGTGGAAGGATATAATTCCTTATATAGACGATTACAGAGTTGCGGTTTCATTGGATCTTTATGATTATACAGGCATTAATTTTAATGTTGATGTAAAAACAGCAGAAGGCGATGACGAAGAAGATGAAGATTCAACAAAGCTTGATATAGTAGTCAATAAAATAGCAGAAGAATTAAAGAATATGATGGAACTTGGAACTACATATATTTCTGAGAATTCTGATATATCAACAAGGCTGGAAGATTTGAGAAGCAGTGGCCTTTATACAGCGTAGGTATTGTTGAAAATGTATGCGATTTCACATATGACCAGGAAGAGTATAAGGATATAAAACTTAAGCGTGATATCAAGGCAGTGCGTATACCGGAAACATATTTTAGTATGCAGTATCTGGATATGAAGGAAGGTCTTGACGATGGTGAGTATTCCAACAAGATGTTTGCTGATGACAGCAGATACTATGCTATTACAATGACTAATCCTGCATTTACATATGATCCATTAACAAACGTCATAACTGTTGACCCAGGTGATAAACCAGAGCAGGATGGAGAGATGATAATAACATGGAAGAGCCAGAAGGGTTCCTTCAATACTAAACCTATTATAAGAAGAATCTCTCTTCACTGGGATAACTTAAGAGATGGATATTATATAGCATTCCAGACTAATGGAGGCTCTATAGTAGATACAGTAGTGGCTAAGTATGGAAAAGAAGTAGCTAAGCCTGAGGATCCGGTTAAGACTGGTTATACATTTGCGGGCTGGTATGAGGATGAAGCTCTTACTAAGAAGTATGAAATACCGGATACTATGCCTAATGAGGATAGAATAGTATATGCTAAGTGGGAAGCAGCAGATATGACATATAGTGTTGCTGACTATGTAGAAGGCACAGATGGCGTATATAGTCTGGCATCTATACGTACAGAAACTGCAAAGACTGATGATACGGTAACAGTACAGCCATCAGAAAGAAGCGGATTTATTACACCACCTGTATTATTATATGTAGTGCAGGCAGATGGAAGCACAAGATTTAACTACTATTATGCAAGAAACAAGTACAATATTAAGTTTGTATCAGAAGGAGAGACAGTTTCTGAGGGCAGCTATACATATGGAACACAGATTCCGACACCTTCCGTATACAGACCAGGATATGAGTTTGCAGGCTGGGAACCAGAAGTAAGTTATACAGTTCCTGCAAGAGATATGACTTATACAGCTATATGGAAAGAGTCAGATGATGTTGTGTATACAACAAAGTATTATCTTGAAGATGAGAATGGCGGTTATGTGATAGATAAGGCTGGCATATCCAAGGGAACAACAGGACAGAATGTTACAGCTGCAGCTGCGGATTATGATGAAGGCAGTTATACAGTAAAAGATATACCTTCCGGTATAGTAAAGGCGGATGGCAGTCTTGTTCTTAAAGTATACTATGACAGAAGTACATATGATATTACATATGATACAACAGGCGGCAAGCTTGAGAATAACAAGCAGGCAGTTAAGTGGGGAACAAAGGTTGTTACACAGGTTCCTGTAAGAGATGGTTATGCATTTGCTGGCTGGTATACGGATAAGGAGTGTACAAACAGCTTTAATGGTGTTATGCCTAAAGAGAATATAACGCTTTATGCAAAGTGGGATATGTCAAAGGTTAATTATACTGTTGAACATTATATGGAAAACATAGATGGAAGTGGATATGAGCTTACAGACAGACAGGTTTATACAACTGATGTAGAAAGTACAGTCACTCCTGATGTGAAAAATGTTAAGGGCTTTACATCTCCACAAAAACAGTCTGTAAAGGTTACAGATAGTTCAAAGGTTATTAAGTACTACTATAAGAGAAATGTACATAAGCTTACACTAAAGTATAACAATGGAGAAAATGATGGAGTTTATGAGTACAGATATGGTACTAAGTTATCTGTAGGACAGCCGGTAAGAAAAGGTTATATATTTACAGGCTGGGATAAAGATATAGCAGAAACTATGCCGGATGAAGATATAACATATACGGCAGGCTGGAATATAGCACAGTTTACTATAAGCTTTAAAACAGATGGAGGAAGTAAGATAGACTCTATAACACAGGATTATAATACAGCTATAAGCGCTCCTGCTGCTCCAGTTAAGAAGGGTTACACATTTATAGGCTGGGATAAGGGTATTCCATACCGCATGCCGGCAGAAAATATGCTTCTTACAGCAAAGTGGAGTAAAGATGTATATAAGATAGCATATAATCTGAATGGTGGAGAAGCAGATAACCCAGGTACTTATGAGGTTGACAGCAGTGTTATCACACTTAAGACACCAGTGCGTAAAGGTTATACGTTTACAGGCTGGAGTGGAACAGGCATAGATGGCACAAGTAAAGAAGTAGTTATAACAACAGGTTCTACAGGTGACAGGACATATACAGCTAACTGGAAGGAAAACAGCTATACTGTACAGTTTATTCCTTATGGTGATGGAACAACAGGTTCTATGGATGAAATGTCTCTTATGTATACAACTGAGGCAGCTATAGGGGACAATAAGTTTGTAAGACCTGGTTATACATTTGCAGGCTGGTCTGTTGAAGCAGGCGGCGAGAAGAAGTATGAGCCTGGTGCGGTTATAAGCAGACTTAAGTCAGGTGATGGCGAAAGAATCACTCTGTATCCAGTATGGACAGCAAATGAATATACTGTACATTTTGATACAGGTGATGGCGAAAAGCTTGATGATATGGTTTGTACATATGATAAAGAATATGAACTGCCAGTCACTACAAGAAGCGGCTACAGGTTTATGGGCTGGAGTGTTGAGGATGGTGGAGCAGTTATATATCTTCCAGGAGCATCAGCATCTAATCTGGCATGCGAAGGTGAAGTGACATTGTATGCAAGCTGGCTTAAGGTAGAGTTTAACTATAGCACATATAACAGCTATCATGTTACAGATGATAGTAAAGAAACACCAGTCAAGTTCCATTTTATGATAGGTGGAAGCCAGGCAGGTAATTCATCAACAGATGGTGGACGTACCAATGTTATATATATGGATGGAATGAATTTGGAAGAGTTAAAACGCGTATGCAGTACAATGACATTTACTATTACATATAAGCTTGATATGGACAAAGATGGATGGGCAGATATGGATATAACGTATAGGAAAGCTTCTAACCAGAGCTGGTATGGATTTGCAGAAAAAGATATAGATATAAAGAAGAATAATGGTAAAACATTAACTTACACGTATTCTATAAATATTTCAGATGTGGATGCTATATGCTATAGATTTGATGCACATGGAGATTTATCTGATAAATATTGGCTTAGAAATATCAGTTTCAATGCAAGGTTTCATTAAAGAGTATCAATAATAATATATAAAGAAGTTTATAATTAAAAATGAGGCATAAGAGTATTGTTTTCTTCGACGAATAAGGATATCATAGTCAAGTAAGACATAGATTTTCCTATGTTGGTGTAAAAAGCAGGAAACCAAACTTTGGTCGGGGAGGTTCCTGCTTTTTGTTTATATGTAACTTAGATATAATAACAGCAGGTACAGGATAAAACAATCTGGCGTAAAATACATAAGATTAATTTATGCTGTACCTTTTTTAATTTGCTTGAAAATAGAAAAAAAGATGTATGGAAAGTTACGATTTACAGTCCGTTGCAGAACTTCTGGCAGGGGAATATGTAGTGAATTCCAATCGTTCAGTTTGTGTAATTGTAAAATTGGAATTGTATCAGCGTAAGAAGGAGAACAATATCATGTTTAGAACAATTCGTAAAAAGAAAAATGAAATCAGCATCGACACTGCAAAGGCTCTTTTGAAGTCCAGCAGACGTGGCGTTCTTGCCGTAAATGGAGATGACGGATATCCCTATGCAATTCCTATCAACTATGTTTACGATGACGATGCGCAGAAAATTTATTTTCATGGAGCACGTGCAGGCCATAAAGTAGATGCACTGCGTGCCTGTGACAAAGTATGTTTCACGGTATATGGGAATGAAACCATCAAAGAAGAAGATTGGGCACCGTTTGTGCAGAGCGTTGTTGTATTCGGCAGATGTCACCTCGTAGAATCCGGTGCAAGAGCAACAACTCTGTTAAAACGATTTGCAATGAAATACTATCCCAGCGAACAGTTAGTTGATGAGGAAATTGCCCACGCAGGAAAAGCTGTGCAAATTTTTGAAATAGAAGTGGAGTACCTCAGAGGCAAGGAAATACAGGAACGATAAATTCAAGTTTGTAGAACTGACAAAGTGAAAGAAGGTATTGATAGAGATGGACAAATATAAAATGCTGCATACAAAGTATTATGCAGCGCTGTTTTCCATTAATTCATACTTTGAAACAGAGCCGGATATTCAATCCATCATCCAACCGGATGTACAGGATGTTGCCCAAACGACATTGGAAATGCTTCTGTCAATTCTGAATTTCGATTTCATCCGTAAGGATATTGAGTTTACCAGTATATATAAAGAAATTCTGTATGCTTCAGAAGGGATGCTTAAATATTGGTACAGAACAGGGAATTATGATGTAACTGTTTTTTGAGCAGGAATATCTGGAAATGATAAATCATTGGGAAATGGTTTATGGAAAAGAGACGGAAACGAGTATCTATTTGTAAGAGACGGAAAGAGCGCGAGCCGGGTGCCACAAGGTCCGGTGAACCTTGGCTTTGGCACGACCGAGGAGAGCTTTAGCTCTCCGAGAAATCGAACCCATGCTGCAAAGCAGCATGCGTTCGAGAAGTGCCTCGCACTTCTCGATAATAGAAAAGAAGGACATCCAATCGGATATCCTTCTTTTTATCCAAGAGCGCGAGCCGGGTGCCACAAGGTCCAGTGGACCTTGGTTCTGGCACGACCGAGGGGCGCTTTAGCGCTCCGAGAAATCGAACCCTTGCTGCAAAGCAGCATGCGTTCGAGAAGTGCCTCGCACTTCTCGATAATAAAAAAGGATATCCAGACGGATATCCTTTTTTTTATCTAGAGCGCGAGACGGGGATCGAACCCGCGACCCCCTCCTTGGCAAGGAGGTGCTCCACCACTGAGCCACTCGCGCAAACAAGATATATAATATATGAAAAAATATGAATTGTCAATATCTTTTTAGCAGAATATTTTAAAAATCGTCAAATATAAAAGAAATATACTATATTTATTTGACTTTCAAACTATTTTAAGTTAAAATCTTCTAGGATATTAAGTGACATAATAATATGTCATTCATCAAAACAATAAGGAGTAGATAATACATGTCTAATATTGCAATAATAACAGATTCAGCATCTGATATAAAACAAAATAACAACAAAAATATAACAGTTCTTCCTTTAACAGTTTCTTTCGATGATAATCATTATAAAGATGGCGTGGATCTTACACCTGATGATTTTTATATGAAACTTATAGAAAGTTCAACGCTTCCTAAAACAAGCCAGATAAGTCCATATGACTTTGAACAGGCTTATGATAACCTTCTTAAGTCTGTTGATAAAATAATCGTAGTTACGCTTTCTTCCAAGCTTTCAGGAACATATCAGAGTGCCTGTATAGCAGCTTCAGAATATGAGGACAAAGTATATGTTGTAGATAGCGAAAATGTTACAGTCGGTGAACAGATTCTTGTTGATTATGCAGTTTCATTGATAAATAAGAACATATGCGTTGAGGATATAGTTAAGCAGCTGAATACTATGAAAAAACGTATTCGTCTTGTAGCTTTGCTTGATACTTTAGAATATTTGAAAAAGGGAGGCAGGATATCATCAGGAGCAGCTTTTCTTGGAAATGTGTTAAGCATAAAGCCGGTTATAGCTATTGCTGATGGTGAAGTTTCTTTTCTTGGAAAGGCAAGAGGCTCTAAACAAGGCAATAATTTCCTCATACAGCAGGTGCAGGCATATGGCGGCATAGATTATTCATTACCAGTGCTTTTAGGGTATACAGGATATTCTACCGTTCTTATGGACAAATATATAAAAGATAGTAAAGAATTATGGGAAGGTAAAATACTAATTCCTCCTGTTGTCCAGGTAGGTGCAACAATAGGAACTCATATAGGACCAGGTGGAATAGCTGTGGCTTTCTTTTCTGAAGAGTGATATATAAAGCGGTATTAATTATTTTTTGCATTTTTTGAAAATTACCACTTGACATATCGGTGCTATGCGTGTATTATATCACTTGTGTTCGCATGAAACACAATATATAATATGCGCGAGTGGCTCAGTGGTGGAGCACCTCCTTGCCAAGGAGGGGGTCGCGGGTTCGATCCCCGTCTCGCGCTCTCTAAGATAACAAAAAGGACTTCCGAATGGAAAGTCCTTTTTGTTATCCGAGAAGTGCGGGGCACTTCTCGAACCCCAACTGCTTGGCAGTAGGGGTTCGATTTCTCGGGACGCTAAAGCGCCCCTCGGTCGTGCCAGAGCCAAGGTCCACCGGACCTTGTGGCACCCGTCTCGCATTTCTCAAATGCAAGCTGCTTTACAGCAAGGGTTCGATTTCTCGGAGAGCTAAAGCACTCCTCGGTCGTGTCAGAACCAAGGTTTTTCGGTTATAAAAGAATTGCTTTATTTTCCAGATTAATGTAAATTAATATATTATAAGGATTAAAAGGACATAATATTCTTTGGTTTTAAATTCAAATAAGAAATTTGAACAAGAAATATGAATAAAAAATATAAATATGAGATTTAAATGAGAATAAGATGTTGATTTGGAGAATGAAATGGGTATAGGTAAGAAGTTTGTTAAGTATGTATCACAGAATATATTTGGTATGCTTGGAATATCATGTTATGTTGTTGCTGATACTTTTTTTATATCAAAATATGCTGGTGCAGATGGAATTACGGTTCTTAATCTTGTTCTTCCGGTATTTAGTGTAATATTTGCATTTGGCTCTATGATGGGTGTTGGTTCAGCGATTCGCTTTAAGATATTAAGAGCAAGAGGCGATGCTCATGCAGATGATTATTTTTCTAATTCAATCATGTGTGCATGCATTTTAAGCATATTATTTATACTTGTCGGCATTTTTGCACCAGATAAGCTTTTGCATATCATGGGAGCGGATGATAAGATTACAGCCATAGGTATAGGTTATACTAGAACATTTCTGATGTTTACACCATTTTTCATGTGCAACTATATAGTCAGTGCATATGTCAGAAATGATAATGATCCGTCAAGGGCAATGCTTGCTACGTTGTCTGGAAGTCTTTTTAATATTGTGTTTGATTATATATTTATGTTTCCGATGAATCTAGGGCTGCTCGGTGCAGCGATGGCTACAGCAGCATCACCAGTGTGCAGTATACTTGTGTGTATGACACATTTTATGGGTAAGAAAAATACAGTTGTGTTCAAATGGCATCTTCCTTCATTTAAAATGTTAAGGGAGTCATGTATGCTTGGCACAGCAGCATTTGTAGGTGAAATGGCATCAGCAGTTACAACAACTGTATTTAATATGCTTATGTTATCACTTACCGGAAATATTGGAGTTGCGGCATATGGAGTTGTTGCTAATTATGCCTATATCGGCACAGCTATATTCAATGGTATATCGCAGGGAGCACAACCTCTGATAAGTGAATCATATGGTAAAGGTAATAAAAAAGAAGTGTCACGAGTTTACAGATATAGTATAATTACATCAGTGGCATTATTTGCTGTTATGTATGCAGTAGTTGCATGCTTTACCGGACAGCTTGTAAGTCTTTTTAACAGTGAAGGAGTTGTAGAGCTGGCAGGTTATGCATATACAGGTATGAGAATATATTTTATAGGATTTTTGTTTGCAGGATTTAATATAATATCAGCGGGATATTTCAGTGCTGTGGAGATGGCAAAGGAATCCTTTGTTGTTTCGGTTTTAAGAGGCTTTGTTCTTATGGTTGTGATATCTGTTATTTTATCGCGTCTGTTTGGAATGAATGGAGTCTGGAGCAGCTTCCCTGCAGCAGAGAGCATTACAACCTGTGTATGTGTTTTATTTATTATATTAAACAATATCAGGATCAAAAGGTCTTAACCCACATGAACCCGCTCATAGACGGGCATGATTGTTAGAGTGAGTAGCACAAAACAATCAGCAGCAAATATTATTTGCAGCATATATAGATGATAAGCAGAAAGGTAATATGTTATGATGAATCCAGGTTCTATTATGAAATTAATGAGTTTAAAGAATAAGTTTGCAGGTACACATCCAAAGTTTGTATCATTTCTGAATTATTGTTTTTCTACAGGGATACAGGAAGGAACTATTGTAGAAGTGACAATAACAAAACCAGGTGAAAATCCTGTTACAGCGAATATGAAAGTGCAGCCATCTGATATTGAGCTTGTGAATGAACTTAAAAATATAAAATAACTTGTAAATGAATTGAAAAAAATAAACAACTTGCAAATTAATTAGAAAAAATAAATGATTTTTGAATGACCATAAAAATTTTAAATGATTCAGAATTTAAAAATATGCAAAAATATGAATAATATGATGGTGTAATGGTTGAAAATCCGGCAGGAAAGGGGTATTGTTATGGGAAATGTAATGGATTATCTCGAATGGCGTGGTGACCTGACATTTGAGCAGTCACCATTTAATGATGTTGACAATGTCATACTTGCACAGCTTGCATATGTTGATTTCAGGGATGTTATTCCATCGCTACAGATGAACAGAGGCATAACCTTGAAAAAAGCATCAGAGATTTTTTTTGATTTACATACAGAAGAGGAGTTAAGCCGTGATAAATCTTTTATAAAGGATGCACCTTATCTAATGAAAAAGGCTGCCAGTACAAAACGTTTTAAAGATGTTATATTATCAGATTATGTAGATACAATCGATGAAACACTTGAAAAACAGTTTGGAGCATTTCATATTAAATTAACACCACAGTTAACGTATGTTGCATTCAGGGGAACTGATGACACGCTTGTTGGCTGGAAAGAGGATTTTAATATGAGTTTTATTTCTCCAGTGCCATCACAGGAGGATGCCGTTAAATATCTTAATGATACATGTTCATATATAAGAGGCAGGCTATATGTCGGTGGACATTCAAAAGGAGGCAATCTGGCGATATATTCAGCTATTAACTGTAATAAGCGTGTGAAAAAGAAAATTAAATGTGTATATAATAATGATGGTCCAGGATTTGATATTTCAGTCATTAAAAGTGAGGAATATAAGTCAATGCTTCCATATATCAGGAGTATTGTGCCAGAGAATTCCATAGTTGGAATGTTACTTGAGCATGATGATGATTATATCATAGTAAAAAGCTCACAGACTGGAATAATGCAGCATGATGCCATGTCATGGCAGGTATCAGGACCAGATATGGTTACAGTAAGAAGATTAAGTGCACAAAGTAGAAGGCTTAATAGGGCATTTAGCAGCTGGATAAGCAGTGTTGATAATGAAAAAAGATGTGAGTTTGTGGAAACGCTTTTCGGACTTATATCATCATGTGGTGTAAAGAATCTTTCAGATATATCTGTAGACAGATTTAAAAGTACAAGAGAGGTTATAAAACAATATGCGAACCTTGATAAAGACAGCCGTACGCTTCTAAGAAGCATGCTGCTATCGCTTACTGACCAGATAGGAAAGGCAAGGCTTGAAAAATAATGCAACTGTTGATTTGCTGGATTAAGGAGGGACATATGTCAGGAATTATTAATATAATACTTGGAGCAGTTATTCTGTTTCTTGTAGTAGTAGCATTTTTATGGGTATCAACTAAACATAAAGAAAGTGGACTTGGTGATACATGTAGTGGAAACTGTTCATCATGCCGTGCACACTGTAAAGATGAGGCAAAAATAGCTGGATCCTCAGACAAGGATGGCAAAAACAGCTGAGGATTTTAGGAGGTAGATTATGGTAGATATCTATAAGACCAATAATAGAATACTTAGTAAGCTTGGCAGCATAGAGGAAGGCTGCTGGATTAATATGGTTAATCCAACAAGCAGTGAGTTGTCGCTTATTTCAGGATACTTTGATATAGATGCAGATGATCTTGCAACAGCACTTGATGATGAAGAAAGTTCACGTATAAGTCTGGAAGACGGATATACACTGATACTTGTAGATATTCCAACGCCGGAGGTGAGGCATGAAAAAAAGATGTATACAACTATTCCTCTTGGTATAATATTGAAAAATGATGCCATAATCACCATATGCAGGGAAGAAACGCCGGTTCTTACGTACTTTGTACGAAACAAGCTAAAGGATTTTAGCACAAAGAAAAAGATGCGTTTTATATATGAAATGATGTTCCGCTCTGCCATGTTATATCAGGCATATCTTCGTGGCATAGACAAGAAGAGAACAGAGATAGAAGAACGTGTTGGTGATGATACACATGATACAGATATTATTGAACTTCACGAGCTTGAGTCAACGCTTGTATATTTTGCTACATCACTAAGGTCAAACAGTATAGTGCTTGAACGGTTACGAAGATATAAAAGGCTTGAGCAGTATCCAGAGGATATGGAGCTTCTTGAAGATGTAACGGTAGAATATCAGCAGGCTATAGAGATGACATCCATATACAGGGATATTATTGATGGTACAAGAGAGCTGCTATCATCAGTAATTAATAACAGGTTGAACAATGTTATGAAGATCCTTACATCAATAACTATAGTTATGGCTATACCAACTATTATATCAGGTATATACGGTATGAATGTTGATGAGAAATGGATGCCATTGTCAACAACACATTATGGGTTCTATATTATAGTTGGTATTATAATTGTTATATGTGTATGTGTATTGTGGTTTTTAAAGAAGAAAAAGATGATGTGAGTGGATAAATGTGAACAGATATATGTAAGCAGATTGAAGTGAACAAATTGAAGTGAACAGATTGATGTAAGAGGTAACGAGGTAATGAATATATTCAGCAGAATAAGAAACAGACTTTCACATGCGCAGATTATGGCGCTGGGTTTTTTTATGGTCATAATAACAGGTACAATTCTTCTTATGCTTCCTGTATCAAGCAGGACAGGTCAATGGACACCGTTTATTAAAGCATTATTTACGTCTGTAAGTTCGACATGTGTTACAGGGCTTGTCGTTGTTGATACATTTTCTTATTGGACAGTATTTGGACAGCTTGTTATACTTGTTATGATTCAGATAGGTGGTCTTGGATTTATATCGATAGGTGTGATTTTTGCACTTTTCTTTAACAGAAGGATAGGGCTTGCAAACAGAACACTTATACAGGAGAGTGTGAATTCAAATGTGCTTAAGGGTATAGTAAGGCTTATGAAAAATGTGATATTAGGAACAGCGGTGTTTGAATGTATAGGAGCATTGCTCTTATCAATCAGATTTGTTCCACGTATGGGAGTTGTAAGAGGAATATATAACAGTATATTCCATTCAATAACGGCATTCTGTAACGCTGGTTTTGACCTTATGGGCAGATATGAGCCATATTCATCGCTGTCAGGGTATTATGATGATTATGTAGTTAACATAACAATTATTGCACTTATACTTATAGGTGGTCTTGGATTTACAGTGTGGGCAGACATTAAGCATAACAAGCTGCATTTTAAAAAATATACTCTGCATACAAAGATAGTTGTGGTAAGTTCTATGATATTAGTTGTTATTCCAACAATCATGTTCATGGTGTTTGAAAGAAATGGAGTTGAAGCAGGTATGCCTTTTAAGGACAGATTTATAACTTCAATTTTTGCTGCGGTAACACCAAGAACGGCAGGATACAATACAGTGGACTTAGGCGCAATGACACAGGCAAGCAAGCTTCTTACAATAATACTCATGTTTATAGGAGGCTGCCCTGGTTCAACAGCTGGCGGTGTCAAGACAACAACTATAGTAGTCATAATCGTGTATATATGGTCTAATCTAAGGAATTCAGCTGGATGTAATATATATGGAAGAAGACTTACGGATGAAGATATAAAAAAGGCAAGTATGGTTATAGGTCTTAATCTGTTTATGGCGGTTGCGGCATTGCTCATAATAAGTGGAATGCAGAACTTTAATTTTGAAGATTTGTGTATTGAAGTGTTCTCAGCTGTCGGAACAGTAGGTCTGTCAACAGGAATAACAAGGCAGCTTAATACATGCTCGCAGATAGTTATAATGCTTCTGATGTTTGGAGGAAGAATAGGTACAGTAACATTTGCTTCTTCATTTGCATACAACAAAAAACAGGTGAAGCTTATGAATCCAGAGGAAAATGTAAGCGTAGGTTAATAATAGTGATTCTATTATGCGGCTGAATATATTTTTGAAATGTACATCATATTGTAACAGATAGTCAGAAAAAGAAAGGAATAGTATGAAAACAATATTAGTTATAGGAATAGGCAAGTTCGGACATCATTTTGCTGAGAAGCTTATAGCTCTTGGTAATGAGGTCATGATAATAGATCGGGATGAGGATAAGATAAGGGAGCTTATGTCAAAGGCAACAAGTGCCAGAATAGGCGATTGTACAGATGAAGATGTACTTAACAATCTTGGCTTATCTAACTTTGATACAGTAGCAGTATGTATATCGGAAGATTTTCAGAACAGTATTGAAACAACAAGTCTTGTAAAGGAGCTTGGAGCTAAGCATGTTATAAGCGTTGCAAGCAGGGATATACACGCAAAGCTTCTGTTAAAGAATGGAGCCGATGAGGTCATATATCCGGACAGGGATATAGCATACAGGCTTGCTAAGAAATACAGCCGCAGCCACGTGTTTGAATACATAGAGCTTTCTGATGAATATGCCATATTTGAGGTGCCTGTCATACCACAGCTTGTCGGCAAGAGTATACGAGAGGCAGATGTCAGAAAGAAATATAAGATGAATATTATAGGGATAGTGCATGGAGAAGAAGTACAGATAATGCCTTCAGCAGATTATAGATTTTCGTCAGATGAACACATTAAAGTTATAAGTGATAATGATAGTGTGGATGCATATCTTAAGCATGTGAAGTAGAAATTGCTGTTTAATTGAATATTAGTTGGTGACGAACGGACGACAAATATAAGCTACAGGCA
>OLGF01000724.1_pt1 | contig 37565 bp, 33 predicted proteins | sample 1604971 | NCBI WGS metagenome assembly OLGF01 (sample SAMEA3888902, study PRJEB22519) | human gut metagenome | biome: human gut; feature: human-associated habitat; material: faeces | place: Denmark | collected 2011 | reverse complement strand
GTAACTTCTTTAACGTACATAGTTATTCTCTCCTACTTTTGAAAATAATATGCCCCTGCGTATCTACCGTGGGCGACTTCCAGGCGGTCTATTGCGTGTTAATACGCCGCCTTGATTGCCTCTATTTTATCCTATTTAGTCGATTTTGTACAGTGGAAAATTGCAATTTTGGCAGGATTCTGTAATTCCGCCAAATCTTCGTTCTCTCGTTTGTGCAATATTGCTAGTTTATTTTCAACAGGATTGTGGATTGACGACAAAAACAACGGTCAGCCCCGATACTGCATCTCCAATTCCTCACAATATACCGCTGCAAAGGTGCCTTCCTCGGCGGGGTCGTAGCGGTGCAGCACTGTGCCCGTCAGCCGCCAGCCCATCCGCTTGTACAGTGCGATGGCGCGGGTGTTCGTGTTTATGACCCCCATCGTCGGGTGGTCGTGCTCCGGCAGTTTTTTGCGGGCAAAGTCCAGCATTTTCGCACCGTATCCCCTGCCGCGGGCAACCTCGGTCACAAACAGATGGCCGATCTCGCCGGTTTTGTGGCAGACGCCGACCATACCGTCGGCAGCGTCCTTCGTATAGTGCAGATAGAACGCCCAGCCGTTCTTTTTCTCGTCTGTCAGGTTCGGCAGCCAGAAGTCCGGCGTCATTTTTTCGAGATATTCCTCGTCGCAGACCGGCGCACAGACCGTGCGGCGGCCCTCGGCCATGAGGGCAGCGCAGAGGGCGAGCTGTTCGTCATTTTTCACAAGGCGCATATTTTCGCCGCGCTTCCACTTGGGCAGCTCGGTCAGCGGATGGCTCTCGCACCAGGCGTCGTACAAATCGGGGCGGCGCTCGCGGGTGCGCTCCCGACTTTGGGCCCCGCGCCACTCGTCAATTTTTTTGTGGTCGCCGGTCAGCAGCACGGGCGGCACGGCGCGGCCCTCCCAGACCTCGGGGCGGGTAAACTGGGGGTATTCCAGCAGGCCGTCCCAATAGCTCTCGTCCTGATATCCCTTTTCCTCGGCCAGGACGCCGGGCTGCAGGCGCAGGACACTGTCGGCCACGACCAGACTTGCCAGCTCACCGCCGGTCAGCACATAGTCTCCGATGGAAATTTCCTCGTCGCCGAACGCATCGATGACGCGCTGGTCGATGCCCTCATAGTGGCCGCAGACCAGCGTCACCGCGTCATAGCCGGCCAGCTCGCGGGCCTTTTCCTCATTGTAGGGGCGGCCTGCGGCGGTCAGAAAGACGACGTGCGGCTTCGCGCGGCCCTGCGCGGCACACTGGGCCTGCACGGCGCGCAGGCAGTCGGCAATCGGCTGGGCGTAGAGCACCATGCCGCAGCCGCCGCCGTAGGGGTAGTCGTCGGTCTGCTTCTGCTTGTTTTTCGTATAGTCGCGGATCTGGTGGCAGTGCGCCTCAAACAGATTTTTGGCGCGGGCGCGGCCCAGGATGCTGGCCGAGAGAAAGCTGTCGCACAGCTCCGGAAAAAGCGTTACAATGTCAATGCGCATCGGTTCAGTCCTCGTCGCCGTTGACGGCCTCGGTGAACATGCCCTCGATGGGCGTCACCAGAATTTTGCGCGCCTCGATGTCGATATTTTTGACAAATTCCGGCACGGCGGGCAGCATGTGCTCCCCGCCAGCGGTGTCGGTGACGGTATAGATGTCCTGCGCGGCGGGGCGGTCCACGTTCGTCAGTCTGCCGTACACGCGGCCGGTTTCGGCATCGACGACCTCGCAGTCCAGCAGGTCGTCAATGAAGAAGCGGCCCTTGGGCAGGCGTGCGTCCGCCTTAGCCAGATAGTACACCCGGCCCACCTGTGCGCGGGCGGCGTCCATATCGTTGACGCCGTCGAGGCGCAGTAAAATCACATTGCCCTGGGCGCGCACGCCCAGCACGCGGGTCTCCCCTGCGCCGTCGGCGGTGGTGAACAGGCGCTTGAATTTTGCCAGAAACGCCGCGCCGTCGCAGAGCGGCAGGGCTTTCATTTCGCCGCGCACACCGTGGGTGGACACGATCTTGCAGGCGGGAAGATAGTTTTGCATAGTTCCTCCTGATGTGTTGTAGAGGTCTGTTTGCGGCAGCGGAAACGCCCCGGGCGGATATAGAATCCGCCCCTACGGTGTAGGAGTTGATGCTCGGCATCTAGCCGCGGAAGTCTCCGCTGCCGCAAGGCTGCAGCGGGCGAACAATGTTCGCCCCTACATTGAAAAAAAGCACTTTACCCTGCGGCAAAGTGCTTTGTAACGGGTCTTAGTCGATCTCAACGATGACTTTCTCGCCCTGACGGACGGCAGCGGCACGCATGACAACGCGGATCGCCTTGGCGATACGGCCCTGCTTGCCGATGACGCGGCCCATATCGGCCTCGGCCACCTTGAGGTGGTACACAACAGTGCCGTCCTCACGCATGGGATCAACAGTCACCTGCACGGCCTCCTTGTCTTCGACAAGGCCGCGGGCAACGGCTAATAAGAGTTCCTGCATGTGGCGTTCCCTCCCTGAAAAGCGAACAAATTACAGAACAGCGGCCTTCTTCAGGATCTCACGGACGGTGTCAGTGGGCTGAGCGCCGTTGTCCAGCCACTGCTTAGCCTTCTCAGCGTCGATCTTGACGACAGAGGGCTCCTTGGTCGGATCGTAGTAACCGATCTCCTCGATGAAGCGGCCATCACGAGCGAAGCGGCTGTCAGCGACAACAACGCGGTAGAAAGGAGCCTTCTTGGCGCCCATGCGGCGCAGACGAATCTTAACCATAGTAATATTCCTCCAAAAATTGTTTACGGCCCTTGCGGGGCATCTGATTTATATTGTACATCCCGTGGGCCGTAAAGCCGAGCGGGTCATACCGAAATTGTGTCAGCGGCCAAAGCCGCGGAAGCCGCCGCCCCTGCCGCCTAAGCCGCCCAGGCTGCGCATAAAGCCCTTGGGGTTGCGCTTGACCTTTTTCATCATCTTCTGCATCATCTCAAACTGGCGCAGCAGCTTGTTGACGTCCTCCACCGTGGTGCCGGAGCCTGCTGCAATGCGGCGCTTGCGCTTGGGGTTGATGATGTCGGGTTTGGTGCGCTCTGCCGGGGTCATCGAGTAGATGATGGCCTCGATGCGGGGCAGTGCCTTTTCGTCGAGGGAATCGGCGTCGATCTGGCCGCCGCCGGGCATCATGGCCAGCAGCGCCGACGCACCGCCCATCTTTTTGACCTGCTGGAACTGGGCGAGCAAATCGTTCATGTCGAACTTGTTCTCCATCAGGCGCTTGGCAGCGGCCTCTGCCTCCTTGTCGTTCTGGAGCGTCTGCGCCTTCTCGATCAGGGAAAGCACATCGCCCATGCCAAGGATGCGGTTCGCCATCCGCGCCGGGTAGAACGGCTCCAGATCCTCGAGCTTCTCGCCCGTGCCCTGGAAGTAGATCGGCATGCCGGTGACGGCCAGCACCGAGAGTGCCGCACCGCCGCGGGTGTCGCCGTCGGTCTTGGTCAGGATGACGCCGCTGATGCCGACCTTTTCATTAAAGGTCTTGGCCACGTTGACGGCTTCCTGACCGGCCATGGCGTCCACGACCAGCAGCGTTTCATCGACCTCGACAGCCTGCTTGATGCGCACCAGCTCATCCATGAGCTGGTCATCAATCTGCAGACGGCCTGCGGTATCGAGAATAACAATGTCATTGCCGTGATCCTTCGCATAGGCAAGTGCCTTCTGCGCAATGATTTCGGGCTTTTCGGTGCCCAGCGTAAAGACCGGGACACCGGCCTGCTCACCGACGACCTTCAACTGCTCAATGGCGGCGGGGCGGTAAATATCGCAGGCGACCAGCAGCGGGCGGCGGCCCTGGCTGCGGTAATATTTGCCGAGCTTGGCGGCGTGGGTGGTCTTGCCGTTGCCCTGCAGTCCGCACATCATCAGCACGGTCTGGCCCTTGTTTTTCAGGCGCAGGTACTTCGGCTCGTTGCCGCCCATGAGATTGGTCAGCTCTTCGTTGACGATCTTGACGACCTGCTGGGCGGGGGTCAGGCTCTCCATGACCTCCTGCCCCATGGCGCGTTCCGAAACCTGGGCGCAGAAGTCCTTGGCGACTTTATAGTTGACGTCGGCCTCGAGCAGGGCCATGCGCACCTCGCGCATCGCGGCCTTGATGTCGGCCTCGTTCAGCTTGCCCTTGCCGCGCAGCTTCTTGAAAACGCCATTCAAGCGCTCTGTTAAAGACTCAAAGGCCATCGGCATCCTCCTGCGTGTCCAAGCGGTGTAAGATCGTGAGCATCTCCGCGGTGTCGTTCGTGATCCGCGGGTCCGGCGTGAAGGAGCCGGAGTTCGAGCAGCGAATCTCTGTGACGAGCAGCCGCAGGCGGTCTAAGTCGGCCTGCATCCGGGTGTGGCGGCGGGCGTTGCCGAGCTTTTGCTCCAGCTCATCGAGCGCGGCCTCACCGTGCTTGATGGCGTCCCGCACCCCCTGCCGCGTGATGCCGAGGTTCTCGGCAATTTCGGCCAGGGACAGATCCTCATCATAGTATTCTGTCAGGATGACGCGCTGCTTGTCCGTCAGAACCGGACCGTAGAAGTCCAGCAGGACGGAGTAGGCAAGGTTTTTCTGCGGCTTGCCGGCCATGCCCGCGCCCCCTTTGCTGCTTGTGAAGGCCGTGTAAAGTATTTTTCTTTACATCAGCCTTTGAATTATAACAGGCGCAGGAGGAAAAGTCAAGGGGTCCGGGCGGATTTTGTGCCGATTTCCTGCGATTTTTTGAGGAAATCCGCGGACCTTCCGCAGCGGCCCCTTCAACATTGCCCCACAATATTTTGCCAGACCCGTGGCAAACCCTGCCGAACTATGCTATAATAAGAATACTTTTGTTTACGGAAAGTGAGGTGCCCCGCTATGCCCATCCTGCACAGCTATTATCAGGACGTCTACCGCTGCCCCATCGTGCGGCTGGACGGCTATTCCGCGCAGCACGGGCTGAGTACCGGCATCCTCGCGTATCTCGATTTCGGCGGCGCGACGGGTTCCTCCAAGGACGGTCTGGCCGAGACGATGCTTGCCTTTGCCACCGAGCGCGGCACGCTGCAGCCCGGCATGCCTGTGGTGGAGGCCAGCTCCGGCAGCTTCGGCGCGGCGCTGGCCGTCAGCTGTGCCACAACGGGGCATCCCTGCATTCTGGTCGTACCCAGCAACCTGCCCATTGCCCAGCGCAAGCGGCTGCAGGATCTGGGTGCGCATATCATCGCCTGCAGCAGCAGCGGGCGCCGCGCCATGGAGCGCGTGGCCGAGGATACCGCCAAGCGCTACGGCGGATATTACACCCACTATTTTTCCAACGACGACAACCCCGAGTACCACCGCCGCGTGACGGGGCCGCAGATTTATAAAAACGCAGGGGATGCCATCGACGCCATCGTCATCGGCGTGGGCAGCGGCGGCACGATCACCGGCGTGGCCGAGTACATCAAGGCGTGGAACAGCATGGTGCGCATCGTCGCCGTGGAGCCTGCCGAGTGCGCCGCCATCTCGGGCGGGTTCATCGGCCAGCACGGCATTTCGGGCATCGGGCCGGGCTTTGTGCCGGAGAACTACAACCCTTATGTCGTGGACACCGTATTGACCGTGACCACCGCCGACGCCGAGCGCGCCGCGCGGGAGGTGCTGTTCTTTGACGGCGTGCCCGCCTGCACCAGCGCCGGGGCGACGCTCGCCGCTGCCGTGCAGCTGCTGGGCATGGGCAAGGCCAAGCGCCCCCTGTGCGTCTTTGCCGGGCGGCATATCTACGGATAAATTTGTAAAATTTGCGCGAACGCCCCGCACCGTATTTCCCGGTGCGGGGCGTTATGCTATACTGGTATTATAAAAAGGAAGGGCGGTGTGTGACCGTGAAAAGATCTTTGTTTTCCGTTTTGTCGATGCTTTTTTTGACAGGCTGTGCCGCCGGGGCGGTTTCCTCGGCGGCTGTGCCATCCACGGCTGCCCCTCTGCCCGGAACTGCGGAGACTGCCGGGACACCGCAGCCCGCCGGAACCGCCGAGGCCGCGGCAACGCCCGCCCCCACCGCTGACGCTGTGCAGCCGCCGCAGGGACTCGTGGAGACCGGCGCGGCGGTGCTGGACTACGATGAGATACGGCTGATCGACTATTTTCGCGAATATCAGCCCTACCCCGACACCGATTACTATACGATGTGCAGGGACGGCAAGTGGGGGCTGATGCGCAGCGACGGCACCGAGGTACTGCCCTGCCGCGCGTCCGAGCCGCTTTTCGAATGCAGCTGGAACGCCCACCATTGGCACGGGTACCTGGACGACCTGTTCGGCTCACCGGACTATGAAGCCGCGTATAAAGCAGCCTCCCAAACGCTGACAGAGAGCGGCGACGGACGCCTTTGTGCAGAACACGACGGCGGCGGCTACCGGCAGTTTGTCTGTTTGCAGGACGATAAAACCTACCTGTACAGCGGCAGCATGGGGCCGGGCCAGTTCATTACGCTCACCGACGACATCCTGCGGCTGTTCAGCGGCAGCACCAACGGCCTTGTGCCCGCGCAGAGCGGCACCACCACGCACGAAAGCGACGAATGGTACAACTTCGTCGGCGACGGGCTGTACGTGTATCGCTGCCGGAACAGCGGTGCAGCCAACAATTTTGTATACACCGCGGCTGACTGCTTCTTTGACGCGCCGCTGGCCGCCGCCCAGCGCGAGGGCAAATGGGTGTACCTGGACACAGCGGGCCATGAAGTGACCGCCCCCTGCTACGACGGCATATATCGGCCCAACCACTATACAGACGAGCCGCTGGTCTTTGCCCGCGCCGCGCCGCTGCTGAGCGGCTATGCAGTCGTCAGCCGGAACGGAAAGTTCGGTCTGCTGGACAACACCGGCGTAGAGCTTGTGCCCTGCGTCTACGACGGCCTTGTGTGGGACGGCGGCACGGCCTGGGTCAGGCTGGGCGACGGCTGGCACGAATATTCTATTCCCGGCGTGACGAAGCCCGACCCGCTGGACGACCTGCCGGAAAGCATTGTCGCACCCGACACGCGGCCCACACGGACGGATATTGTATTTTTCTCGGTGGATACTGCCGGTGAGCGTCTAAACGTGCGTACCGGGCCGGGGCTGGAATACGACATTCTCGAAAAGCTTTCCGATTCCGCGCAGGTGCGCCTGTACGGCGCCCTGAGCACTGCCCCCGGCTGGGCGCTTGTCAAATACGGACATAAATTTGGCTGGGTCAGTCAGGATTTTCTGGTTTTGGGACGTTAAAATGAAAATGCCCCGGACACGCGATGCGTCCGGGGCTGTTGCTTTGCGGTGGTCTGTTTGCATCGGGCAGCCGTACAGTTCTCTCCCCCACCGCCTGCGGGCGGAGCCCCCTCGCAGAGGGGGCCAAGGAGTGAACGTACCTTTTTCGACAGTCTGGGGCGATCATTGGTCGCCCGCCTTGACAACGCCGCCCGTTTGCCCTATACTGATACACAGGTTAAACCTGGGTTTAAGTCATAGGAGGAAAACACATGGCCTATACAGTGGGGGAGATGGCGCGGCGGCTGGGTGTGCCCACATCGACGATCCGCTATTACGATAAGGAAGGGCTGCTGCCCTTCGTCGGGCGCTCGTCCGGCGGCATCCGCGTTTTTACGGAGAAGGACTTCGAGTGGCTGCGCATCATCGAGTGCCTGAAAAAGACCGGCATGTCCCTCAAGGACATCCGCGAATACATCGAGCTGGCCATGCAGGGCGATGAGACCATTGCCCGGCGGCTGGAGCTGTTCCGCAAGCAGCGCACCGTGCTCGAGACCCGCATGGCTGAATTGCAGCAGACGATGGACACCCTGGACTACAAGTGCTGGTTCTATGAGACCGCCGCCGCCCGCGGCAGCACCGAGGGCATCAGCGACCTGCCCGACGAGGCTCTACCCGAGGCCCTGCGCCCCGTGCGGGAGCGTCTGCGCGCCGCCGCGGAGGCGGAGACAGAAGAAGTATGACCCCAAAACGCCGCCCCTGCAAAAAGGTCGGCGCTTTTTTGCGCCCCAGGTGTGCCGACTATAACAACCCGCCCCGCAAAAATCCTGCCGCCACCGCTATATCTGGTGCTGCAGCGTACAATCTGCCACCATACAAAACGGAAAATCTCAAAAAATCCTGCCGCGAAGTGTTAAACACAGCACAATTCCCGTAAAGATGCAAAAAATACGGAAAATATCTGCGTGAAACTTTCCATTGACACCCCGCGCGCCCTGTGGCAGAATGACGGTAAGAACCTGATTGTGTAAAGGAGAGATCCCTATGACCCCTGAACTTCGCTGGCTGACTGACCCCACCGTCTTTGCCGTGAACCGGCTGGACGCACACTCTGACCATCTCTGCTGCCGTACCTTGGACGAGGCCGAAAGCGGTCTGACATCGCTGCGCCAGTCACTGGACGGCGCATGGCGCTTTGCGTGGAGCGCCAACCCTGCCGCCCGCCCGGCGGATTTCTGGCAGCCGGACGCCGACCTGACCGGCTTCGGTACGATCCGCGTGCCCGGGCACATCGAACTGCAGGGCTACGGTCAGCTGCAGTACACCAACACCCTCTACCCGTGGGATGGCCGCAGCTGCCTGCGCCCGCCGCAGGTCGATTGGAACGATGACCCCGTGGGCAGCTATGTCAAAGAGTTTGATCTGGACGAGTCCCTGCGCGGCCAGCGCGTCTGCGTCAGCTTTCAGGGCGTGGAGCAGGCCATGTACCTGTGGTGCAACGGCCAGTTCGTCGGCTATGCCGAGGACAGCTTCACCCCGTCTGAATTTGACCTGACACCGTATATTCGGGACGAGAACAACCGCCTCTGCGTCGAGGTCTACAAGCGCAGCAGCGCCGCCTGGATCGAGGATCAGGACTTCTTCCGCTTCTCGGGCATCTTCCGCTCGGTCTATCTGTACGCAAAGCCCAGGGTCCACATCAACGACATCTGGCTCAAGGCCGACCTTGCCGCCGACAACACCACCGGCCTGCTGACGCCCCTCGTCAAGCTGGACGGTGAGACCGACGGCGCGTCGGTTGCCCTCGTCGTGACCGACCCCGAGGGCTACGCCGTCTACGAAGGCCCCGCCGCGGGCGATACGATTGAGATCGAGGGCATCCAGCCGTGGTGCCATGCAGCGCCGGTGCTCTACCACGCCGTACTGACCCTGCGCGATGCCGACGGCGTTTTGCAGGAGGTTGTGCCCTACGACATCGGCTTCCGCCGCTTTGAGATGATAAACGGCGTCATGTGCCTGAACGGGGAACGTGTCGTGTTCAACGGCGTCAACCGCCACGAGTGGAACGCCGACAGGGGCCGCGCCATCGGCGCCGACGACATGCACGCCGCCATGGCCGTGTTCAAAAAGAACAACATCAACGCCGTGCGCACCTGCCACTACCCCGACCAGAGCCTGTGGTACGACCTGTGTGACCGGAACGGCATCTATATGATCGACGAGACGAACCTCGAAAGCCACGGCAGCTGGCAGAAGCTCGGCGCGGTGGAGCCGAGCTGGAACGTGCCCGGCAGCCTGCCCGAGTGGAAGGACTGCGTCGTGGACCGCGCCCGCAGCATGTTTGAACGCGACAAGAACCACGCCGCCGTCCTGATTTGGTCCTGCGGCAATGAGAGCTACGCGGGCGAGGATATTCTCGCCATGTCGCAGTTCTTCCACGACCACGACCCGGGACGCCTCGTGCATTATGAGGGTGTGTTCCACTGCCGCGCGTTCGACGCCATCAGCGACATGGAAAGCCGGATGTACGCCAAGCCGTGGGAAATTCGCGAGTATCTCGAATCCCACCCGAAGAAGCCCTTCATTCTCTGCGAGTATATGCACGATATGGGCAACTCGCTGGGCGGCATGGAGAGCTATGTGAAGTTGGCCGACGAGTTCGACCAGTACCAGGGCGGCTTCATCTGGGACTACATGGACCAGGCGCTCCGGCACACCGACGCGCTTGGCCGCAGCGTGCTGGGCTACGGCGGCGACTTTGCGGACCGCAACACCGATTACAACTTCAGCGGCAACGGCATTGTCTACGCCGACGGTGCCGAGAAACCCGCCATGCAGGACGTGCGCTACTGGTACGACACCTCCGCCCGCCGCGCCGCCCACGATGCCCGCAACGCCGCAGCCGCCGCCCGGGCGGACCGCGACGCGGCCAAAGCACAGGCCGCCCGCAAGTCCGGCACGTTGACCGTGACCGAGGGCGACGGCAACCTCGGCGTCAGAGGCGACGGGTTTGAAATCCTCTTTTCCGCGGGCGAGGCCGGGCCGTCGTCGCTGACCGTCAACGGCAGCGAGTGGCTCTGGCGCGCCCCGCGCCCGGCGTTCTGGCGCGCCGCCACCGACAATGACCGCGGCTGCGGCTTCCCGCAGAAAGCGGCGGCCTGGCTGGCGGCGGATGTCTACCTGCAGAACCTCGGCTTTGCGGTCTTGCAGAAATCCGCCGACGGTGTGCAGGTGCGCTATACCTACGGCGTGCCCACCGTGCCCGGCGCTAAGGCCGAGCTGACCTACACCGTGGAGCCGCAGGGCACGCTGCTGGTCGAGGCCGTCTATCATGGCGTGCCCGGTGCGCCCGAGCTGCCCTGCTTCGGCGTAAAATTCCAGACGTTTGCCCCCGTGGCCCGCACACTCTGGACCGGCCTTTCGGGCGAGACCTACCCGGATCGCTGCAAGGGCGGCGTCTTTGGCTGCCATGAGGAGGTGCCGCATATTGAACCGGCTCTCGTTCCGCAGGACTGCGGCCTGCATGTGGGCACCCGTCAGTTCACGCTGGAGCAGCACAACGCCTGCGGTCAGACGGCGGCTGCGCTGACGATTGAACAGACCGACGCGCCGTTTGCCTTCAGCGCACTGCCCAACACTGCGCAGGAGATCGAGGCCGCCCAGCACATCACCGAGCTGCCCGCCACGGGCCGCACGAGCGTGACGATCCTGGGCGCAGCCCGCGGCGTCGGCGGCATCGACAGCTGGGGCACCGATGTGGAGGAGCCTTACCGCGTCAGCGGGGAAGGAGAGCACCGCGTCGCGTTCCGCATCGTGTTGTAAATACCCTAAAGGCAACACCGCCGGCGCTACACCTGCCCATAAAAACACAAGCCGCCCGTGTCAGCCTGACACGGGCGGCTTTGCTGTCTTATGCGCGTTTAATCCAGACGGAACACCTGCTCCAGCTTGGGCTGGGCGCCGGTCACGGGATCCATTTCCAGCTCCAGAATGTCCTTCATGTAGTCGTTCCAGCGGTCTACAACGGGGCTTTCAGCCTGTACCTTCTCGGCGTAGGCAACGCCCTTCGCGCACTCATAGTAGCCGAACAGCTCGTCGTTACAGTAGAAGATGCTGTAGTTGCAGATGCCCGCAGCCTTCAGCACCTCGACCATCTCGGGCCAGATCTCCGCGTGGCGGCGCTGATATTCAGCTTTGCAGCCGGGCTTGATGCGGCCCTTCCATGCTATATGCTCCATTGGTATGCACCTCACAGGATGATTTTGTCTTTATTGTACGGCGCGCAGCGGCGGTTTGCAACGTGGAATAGTACAGATTTCTTTGGGAAAATTCCACTTGCCGCGCCCGGCGCACAGCCCGTCACATCAGCGGGCTGAACAGCCGCAGCACGCAGTCCCAGCCGCGCACGGCCAGGCTGCGGGTGTCGGCGTACTTCTGTGTGACCTCGCGGCAGACGGGGAACAGCGCGTCAAAATCGCGGCGCACATCGGCCACGGCGCTGCAGCCGCAGAACCAGCAGGCGTTCTCAAAGTGCAGGTACAGGCTGCGGAAGTCAAAATTGATCGTACCCACAACGGCTTCCGTGCCGTCGGCTACGCATTGCTTCGCGTGGATGAACCCGGGCGCGTACTCATAAATGCGCACGCCGCTCTTGGCAAGGCTGGCGTAATAGCTGCGCGTGACCGAGAAGATCAGCTTTTTGTCCGGGATGCCCGGCGTGATGATCCGCACATCAACGCCGCTGGACGCGGCCAGCCGCAGTGTGCGCTGCATCTCGTCACTTAGAATAAGGTAGGGCGTTGTAATGTAGACGTAGTCCTTCGCACTGCGGATCATGTTCAGGTAGACGTTCTCGCCGGTGGCCTCGTCGTCCAGCGGATTGTCCGCGTAGGGCAGCACCACGGCATTCTCCCGCGCGGTGTAGGGCACATCGGACAGATAGCGCTCGACCTCGGGTGCGGCCTTCTGCGTTGCGCCCCACAGCTCTAAGAAAATCAGCGTCAGGCCGCGCACGGCGTCGCCCTCCAGCCGGATGCCGCTGTCCTTCCACTGGCCGTAAGGGTGGGTGCGGTTGAAGTACTCCTCCGCCAGATTGTAGCCGCCGGTAAAGCCGACGCGCCCGTCCACAACGGTGATTTTGCGGTGGTCGCGATTGTTCATAAAGACGTTCAAAATCGGGATGACCGGGTTGAACCGGCGGCACTGTATGCCGCGCCCCGCCAGCTTTTTGACAAATTTGCTGTTGATAAACCCGATGCTGCCCACGTCGTCGTAAAATACGCGCACCTCCACGCCGTGGGCGGCGCGCTCGGCCAGAATATCCTCCAGCTCCTGCCAGGCGGAGGCGTCCTCAATGGCGTGGTATTCCATGAAAATAAACTTTTCCGCGCTGCGCAGGGCTGTTTTCTGGGCCTCCAGCGCCTCGCAGGTGTCGCCGTAGAACGTCACATCGGTGTTGTCATAGGCGGGGTAGCCCGCGCGGTCCTGCAAATAGCGGGCGTGGTTGCGGGTAATGCGGTCCGGGTAGGGCAGGGCGCGGCGCTGCTGCAAAATGGGTGCGTGATACCGGCGCAGCATCGTCATATTTTCACCAAAACGGCGGCGCATGACGCTGACGGCCCCGCTGCGGCCAAACAGCAGATAGATGGTCAGCCCGAAGATGGGAAACAGCAAAATCAGAATGATCCACGAAATTTTATACGCGGAGTTGATATGCAGCCCATATATACGCAGCGTAATCAAAAATGTCAGTACCGACGTGCATACCTGAATGGCGGTGGAGTAGTCGTTCAGCTTGAGGGCAAGCCAGAAGATCCATAAAACCTGCAAAAGTACGCCGATGCCCGCCAGCAGCATCCGGCTGACGCTGTTGGGGATGGCCTCGCGTTTTTCCTCGGTGGTGTTGTTCATGTGTGGCCCCTTTTGTGCCGGGCGCGGCCCGGCTGTGTTGATTTTTTATCCAGTATAGCACAAAATCTTGCAGTATACCACACTTTTGCACCGGAATCTGCGGTGTTTTCACAAAAGAGCGTCCCTGTGGCCGGGCAGGGGAGAGAGGACACGGGAAAATGCAAAATAGCACAAAAATTGCCCGCTTGTAAAATTGGCCTGTATACGCGGAAATCCATACGCGATGCGCTCTGCCGCCCACACTGGCAGAGACAGCACAGATAAAATAAACGCAATATATGTGCGGTTTCAATTGCGGCAGTCTTGGCCGCAGCTTTTGGCACGGCGGCACAGCTGATTTTTAAAAATGACGGTAATATGTATAGAATTCCGCGCGGCGGCAGAGGGGCAGCCACGGCAAGGCGGTTGGAGTGCAACAGGCAAAACGGTGGGGAATAGAAAATAGAAGCAAAAAAATGTTTTTTGCTGTTTTTACATAAGTCTGTTGAAATTTGGCAGATTATGTGATATTATATTTTCACAAACGAGGACACACGAAGTCCTTATAGAATTTAGTGGAGGAATTTATCATGTTCGAGAAAATTAGCAAAATGAAGAACAAGAAGGGCTTCACTCTGGTCGAGCTCATCGTCGTTCTGGTCATCCTGGCCATCCTGGCCGCCCTGCTGGTTCCGGCTTTGACTGGTTACATCGACAAGGCGAACAAGGAGAAGGTTGTTTCTGAGTGCCGCATGGTCGTTATGGCTGCTCAGACTGAGGCTTCTGAGCTGTACGGCAAGATGAACGGCGGTGTTCTGGCGTTTGACACAACCAACAATACGGCTACTAAATATGATGCGGCTGTTAAGAGCTTGTCCGAGACAAAGGGCGATTTCAAGATTGAGCTGTACAATAATGGTAGCGTTCATACTGTTCAGTACTGGAACAGCGGTTGGACTGTTACTTACACTGATGGCGCTTATGGCGAGACTACCAAGGCGGCTACTCCTGGCACTCATACCGACACAACGATTTCCGCTAAGCCTAGCAACTCTGGCAAAGGCAATTGACCGTGTTTTTTGACTAAGTATAGCACCCACCGCCACCCGGCGGTGGGATTTTTTGTGCTTTTGCTGTGGTTTCACTCAATTCCATTTCTACTACGGACACTCCCACGGGCGGATATGGAATCCGCCCCTACGGTCTGCCAATCCCGTTGCATTCTGCCTGCCGCCAACTTCGGCGGGGTGGGGGCACCCCGCCCTACATCCTACCGGAAAAGGGGAACGTAGGGCGGCCAGCCCTCTGGCCGCCGTGCCCGCTTCCGGCCACAGTAAACCTTCCGTGCAATCCTCCCACCCTCACCCCGCAGACAAAAGCCTCCCTTGTCAAAGGGAGGTGCCGAGCCTGCGAGGCGGAGGGATTCCTGCCCGTCTGCGGGTGTGACAGCGTGCAGGGCATAGCCCGTCAGAATCCCTCCGGCCGCCTGCGGTGTCCACCTGCTCCCCTTCTGGCGCTACGCGCCACCTCCCCCGGCACGGGGGAGTCTGTCTTTGACAAGGAAGGCTTTTCTGCTCCAACCTTAAACTTCACTTCAAATTTCACCCTTGCAAAATCCGGCAAAGTGTGCTACAATCTCATAGCATACCGTTTTAGTGGGAAATATTCCCGCAACCCCAAACAAAAAAAGGAGAGTCCCGCCCCATGTCCGAACGCCTGTGGGGAATCCTTGTGGATTCCTTTGGTAAAATATTGCTGCCCGGCCTGACCGTCACCATCCCGCTGACCGCCATCTCGTTCACGCTGGCGCTCATCATCGCGGTGGCGGTGGCGCTGGTGCAGTTTGCCCATGTGCCCGTTTTGCAGCGGCTGGCCCGGTTTTATATCTGGGTCATCCGCGGCACGCCCGTGCTGGTGCAGCTGTTCGTTGTGTTCTACGGCCTGCCCGGCGTCGGCATCCTGATTGAGCCGTTCCCCGCGGCGGTGCTCGTCTTTTCCATCAACGAGGGCGCGTACTGCGCCGAGACCATCCGCGCCGCGCTGGAATCCGTGCCCAAAGGCCAGATGGAGGCGGGGCAGTGCGTCGGCATGAGCTACTTACAGATCATCCGCCGCATCATCCTGCCGCAGGCGCTGCGCACGGCCTTCCCCACGCTGGCCAGTACGCTGATCGCCATGGTCAAGGATACCTCGCTGGCCGCGAACATCACCGTGACCGAAATGTTCATGACGACCCAGCGCATTGTGGCCCGCACCTATGAGCCACTGGCCCTCTACATGGAGGTCGGTCTGGTTTACCTGCTGTTCTGCACCGTGCTGACCCGCCTGCAGGCCGTCGGCGAGCGGTACCTCAACAGCAAGGGCGCGCAAAGGAGCTGAACTATGCTGCAAATCAGAAATCTGCGCAAGTCCTTTGGAGATTTGCAGGTGCTCAAGAGCATCGATCTGGACGTGAACAAGGGCGACGTCGTCGCCATTTTAGGCCCCAGCGGCAGCGGAAAAACAACGATGCTGCGCTGCCTGAACTTTTTGGAAAAGTCCGACGGCGGCACGATGCTGTTTGACGACCAGCGCGTAGACCTGGCCCGCGTCACCCACGCCGAGGCCAACGCCCTGCGCCGCCGCACGGGGTTTGTCTTTCAAAGCTACAACCTGTTTGCCAACAAGACCGTGCTGCAAAACGTGACCGAGGGGCTTATCATCGCGCGCAAAATGCCGCGCCGCCGGGCCGAGGAAATCGCCCGCGCCGCGCTGGTCAAGGTCGGCATGGATGACCGCGCCGACTACTACCCCAGCCAGCTTTCCGGCGGGCAGCAGCAGCGCGTGGCGATTGCCCGCGCCATGGCCGCCGACCCGGAGATCATCTATTTCGACGAGCCTACGTCCGCTTTGGACCCAGAGCTGACCGGCGAGGTGCTGGCCGTCATGCGCAGCCTGGCCGGGGAAGGCCGCACAATGCTGGTTGTGACCCACGAGATGGATTTTGCCCGCCACGCGGCCAACCGCGTGGTGTTCATGGAGCAGGGCGTCATTGTGGAGCAGAACACCGCCGAGGCGTTCTTCAACGACCCGCAGCAGCCCCGCACCAAAGAATTTTTGCAGACCTACAAGCAAAGGAGCCTATTGTAATGAAGAACCTGACCAAGCTGACCGCCCTGGCCCTGACCGCCGCGCTGGCCCTGACCGCCTGCGGCAGCAGCGCCGCCGCCACCGCGCCCGCAGCGGAATCCGCCGCCGGGAGCACCGCCGAGGCCGCGTCCGGCGACCTGTTGAGCGAGATCCAGGCCAAGGGTACCATCACGGTTGCGATGGAGGGCACATGGGCACCCTGGACCTACCACGATGAAAACGACAACCTCGTCGGCTACGACGTCGAGGTCGCCACCGAGATCGCGAAGAAGCTGGGCGTTGAGCCGCAGTTTGTCGAGGGCGAGTGGGACGGCCTGCTGGCCGGTCTGGACGCGGGCCGCTATGACATCATGGTCAACGGCGTGGACATCACCCCCGAACGCGCCGAAAAATACGACTTCTCGACGCCCTACGCCTTCAACCGCACCGCCGTCATCACCAAGGCCGACGATGACAGCATCAACACGCTGGAGGACCTGAAGGGCAAAAAGACCGCAAACACGATCTCCAGCACTTACGCCGAGCTGGCCGAGCAGTACGGCGCGACGGTGACGGGCGTTGACGACCTGAACCAGACGTTTGAGCTGCTGCTGAGCGGGCGCATCGACGCGACGCTGAACGCCGAGATGACCTTCTACGATTACACGAAGGAGCACCCCGACGCGAATGTGAAGATCGCTGTGCTGACCGACGATGCGAACCAGATCGCCATCCCGATGCGCAAGGGCGACGAGACTGCCGCCCTGCGCACGGCCATTGATGCCGCCATTGACGAGCTGCGCGCCGACGGCACGCTGAAGGCATTGAGCGAAAAATACTTTGGCCGCGATATTTCTACGGAAGAATAACTCTTGTAAAAAACATAGAAGGGGCTGCTGCACACGCAACAGCCCCTTCTGTTTTTGGGGAAATTATACCTTGCGAAGGATGCCGTCGGTCAATTCGACGCTGTCGCCTTCCTCCATCCCGCCGCGGCACAGCGCTTCGTCGGGGTAGGGGAGCACGCGCCGCGTGCCGTCAGCACCTTCCAGCACTACGTCAACCAGAATCGGCTGGTCGGCGGGCGGCTCCTCGCAGCCGTACATCTGTTCCTCAATGCGGAAAATTTTGTATTTCATGCAGCTTCACGCTCTTTCCGGGGCGGTGGGGCCTGTCTCCACGGCCTCGATTTCTTTGATCAACATCTCATGGCCCTGCAAAAGGTGGGTGCGCGGGCTCTGGCAGTGGGGGCAGGTGCGGCCAAACTGCACGGTGGGGTACTGTTGGCCGCAGTCCTCGCACACGGTCACGGCGGGGATGGTCTCCACGGTCAGCACTGCGCCGAAAAGCTCCGATTTCGCCGCCGCCCACTTCCAGCAGTCCTGCAGATAGCTCTCCACCACGCCGGAGACCTCGCCCAGCTGCAGCGTCACGCGCCGGATGCGCGTCACGTCGTTCTGCCGGGCCACGTCCTCCACCGTGCGGATGATGTGGAATACAATGCCAAGCTCGTGCATTACTTCTCCTTCTTGGCAAAGCGGATCTTGATCTCGCGCTTCGCCATGTAGGGCAGAATGGCCTTGAACTTGTCCTCGCTCCTGACCATCTTGCTGCACTCGGGCAGGTCGCGGTGCAGGCGGATGGCATAAAACTCGCACTTTGTCGTGCAGACGCCGCAGCCAATGCACTTGTTCGGGTCCACAACGCTGGCACCGCAGCCCAGACAGCGCGCTGTCTCGATTTTGACCTGATCCTCGGTCAGCGTCAGGTGCGCGTCACGGAAGGAGCGGTGCGCGTCAATGCCCGCATCCAGCGCGGCGGACTGGCGCGGTGCGCGGTCATACTCGCCCAGCGCCAGATTCGACTTGTCCAGCTCGTGGAAGTCGCGGCGGTTGCGGCCAATCGTCAGGCTTGTGTTGGGCTGCACAAAGCGGTGGATGGAAATTGCCCCCTGCTTGCCCGCAGCAATCGCGTCAATGGCAAACCGCGGCCCGGTGCAGACGTCGCCGCCGACGAAAATGTCCGGCTGGGCGGCCTGGTAGGTCAGCGCGTCGGCCACAGCGCCCTGGCCGCGGCCCAGCTGCACGGCCTCGCCGTTCAGCAAATCGCCCCACTCGATGCACTGGCCGATGCTTAAAACAACATTGTCGCACGGCAGGGTGATGGTATCGTTTTCATCGTAGGTGGGCGAAAAACGGCCCTCCGCGTTGTAAAGGCCGGTGCACTTTTTCAGCACGACGGCGGTCACATGGCCGTTCTCGGAGAGGAACTCCTTCGGCCCGTAGCCGCAGGTGATTTTGGTGCCCTCCTCCTCGGCCTCGGCGATTTCCTCCGGCGAGGCCGGCATCTTGTCCCGCGGCTCCAGACAGACCATCGTCACGCCGTCGGAACCGCAGCGCAGAGACACACGCGCTGCGTCAATGGCAACGTTGCCGCCGCCGATGACGACGGTCTTTCCGGTTATTTTGCGGCTCTCGTCACCGCCGACGGTGCGCAGCAGGTGGACGGCGGTCTCGATGCCCGCGGCGTCCTCGCCGGGCACACCGGCCCTGCGCCCGCCCTGGCAGCCGATGGCGATATAGAACGCTCGGTAGCCCTGTCGGCGCAGCTCGGCCAGCGTGACGTCTTTGCCGACCTCGATACCGCAGCGGATGTCAACGCCCAGCTCCCGCAGAATGTCGATCTCGGCGTCAATGACGTTTTTCTCGAGCTTGAACGAAGGGATGCCGTAGCGCAGCATGCCGCCGGGTCGCTCGTTTTTCTCAAACACGGTGGGCTTGTAGCCCTGCACTGCCAGAAAATAGGCGCAGGACAGACCCGCGGGGCCGCCGCCGATGATGGCAATCTTCTGCGGCCACGGGCCCTGCAGCGACGGCTGGACAATGTCGGGCACGTAGCGGTGCGCGGCGTTCAGGTCCTGCTCGGCAATGAACTTCTTGACGGCGTCGATGGCCACGGCCTGGTCCACGGTGCCGCGGGTGCAGGCGTCCTCGCACCGGCGGTTGCAGACGCGCCCGCAGACGGCGGGGAAGGGGTTCTCCTTTTTAATCAGCGCCAGCGCGTCGCGGTAGCGGCCCTGCGCGGCCATTTTCAGGTAGCCCTGCACGGCAATGTGCGCGGGGCAGGCCGTCTTGCAGGGGGCCGTGCCGGTGTCATAGCAGTTGATGCGGTTCTTGTCGCGGTAGTCGATGGCCCACTTGTCGGGGCCCCACTTCACGGTGTCGGGCAGCTCCTGCTTCGGGTAGGTGATGGGGCCGTCCTTCGTGCAGAGCTTCTGGCCCAGCTTGACCGCGCCCGCGGGGCAGTACTCCACACAGCGCCCGCAGGCCACGCAGTTCTCCGGCTCGACACGCGCCACGTAGGCCGAGCGGCTCATGTTCGGCGTGTTGAACAGCTGGCTTGTGCGCAGCGCATTGCAGACGTTGACGTTGCAGTTGCAGATGGCAAAAATCTTGTTCTCGCCGTCGATGTTCGTGATTTGGTGCACAAAGCCGTTGTCCTCGGCCTTCTGCAGGATCTGCATGACCTCATCGTAGGTCACGTAATGTCCCTTGTTGGTCTCGACGAGGTAGTCGGCCATATCGCCCACGCCGATGCACCAGTCGTCGGGGTCGTCGCCGCAGCCCTCGCCCATGGCGGCGCGGGACATACGGCAGCTGCACGGACCGGCGGCATACTTGCCGTCGTACTTTTTCAGCCAGTGAGAGATGTGCTCAATGTCGGCGGACCGGTTCTCGGTCTCGATGGCTTTTTCCACCGGGATGACGTGCATACCGATACCTGCGCCGCCCGGGGGCACCATGGCGGTGATGTGCTCCAGCGGCAGAAACGTCATCCGCTCAAAGAAGGCTGTCACCTCGGGGTGGTCGGCGATCTGCTGCTTGTTCATGTTGAAGAACTCTGCGCTGCCGGGCACGAACATCGGCAGGATGTACTGCTTTTCGCGGCGGAGATTCTCCCAGTTGTACTCCAGCAGACCGACGACGGCCATCTGCTGCAAAAGCGGCTCCAGCTCCCCGGCAGGCTTGCCCGTGGCCTTGACCAGCTCGGGCAGGGTCATGGGCTTGCGGACCTTCATTTTTAAGGCAACGTCCGCCATCTCGTCGGTCACGATGGACGCCAAGCCCCAGTATTCGGGATCATCCTTCGTCAGAATGCCCTTTTTGGCCGGGATGCGATCCGTGATCATCTGGCCCAGCCTGGCAATTTTCTCGCGGTACGGCTCGTCCCTCGGAATCTCGAAGGGCAGCCTGCTCTCATCCAGCGGGAATGCAGTGGGTTTGCTCATGGTGGGCTCCTTTTTTGTGCCGTTGCTCCGTTTTTGCACAGTAGGGGCCGGGCATGCCCGGCCCGGTTGTAAATGGCGGACGGGCGATTGCGGCAAGGCCGCGGGCCGCACATGTGCGGCCCCTACAACGCGGCTGGATCATTTACGCCTGCCACGCCCTGACCTGCGCTTTTAGCCAATCGGCCCATTCGTCAATGCCCTCGCCCGTCCGGGCACAGATCGGGATGACCCTTGCGTTCGGGTTGCGCAGGGCCACATACTCGCGGCATTTGTCCATGTCAAAGTCAAAATACGGCAGCACGTCGATCTTGTTGACAAGAACGACGTCGCAGACCTGGAACATCAGCGGATATTTCAGCGGCTTGTCGTGACCCTCGGGGACCGACAAAATCATCGCGTTCTTCACCGCGCCGGTGTCGAACTCGGCAGGGCAGACAAGGTTGCCGACGTTTTCCAGAATCACCAAATCGAAACCCCCGGTGCCCAGCCCGGCCAGTCCCTGCCGGGTCATCTCGGCGTCCAGATGGCACATGCCGCCGGTGTGCAGCTGAATGGCCTTGGCGCCGGTCTCGGCGATGGCGCGGGCGTCCACGTCGGAGTCGATGTCGGCCTCCATCACGCCGATGCGCAGCTCATTTTGCAGCGCAGCAATCGTGCGGCGCAGTGTCGTGGTTTTGCCGGACCCCGGTGCGCTCATTAAATTCAGCAGAAAGATTTTTTCCTGCTTCAGCTCGGCCCGCAGCGCGGCGGCCTGCTCGTCGTTGGAGGCAAAGATGCTCTGCTTGACCTCGAGAATTTTCACGTTGTCCATGGGGTGCTCCTTATAAATTGGTATACGGTCTCTGCTAACATTTTAACATCGTGTCAAAAAATCCGCAATCGACGAATATGACAAAGAAAATTTGCGCAGTACGGACAAGATGACGAAAAAGCCCTAAGCCTTCCCCCTTGGGGGAAGGTGGCCCCGCAGGGCCGGATGAGGGAAAGGCGTGCCATAACCGTCCGCAAACGGATTGCAGCCGTAAACTTCGCCCTCATCAGTCACCTTCGGTGACAGCTTCCCCCGAGGGGGAAGCCTCTGGTTTTATAAAATGCTCCACCACCATCCGCTGCGCCTCCGGCGTAAACAGCAGCACTGAATACGGCGTGCCGCGGGCGCTGACCTTGTCCTCGCTGCGCAGACCGGCGTCCACACCGGAAGGGGTCGGCACGTAGTAAAAGCCCTTCGTCGGCAGACGCTCCATGCCGATGAGCCGCTGCGCCAGCAGCCACTCGTCAATCTCCTTGATGGTCGGTGCCTTCACATCCGGGTCACCGGCAGCCTCGATCAGCGCGGCCTTCAGCTCCGCGCCGGTATAGCTGTCCTGATAGTTGAAGCTGCGCGCGTCCTCTGCCGTCAGGTAAAACGCGGGGCGCTCGGCCTTCGGCGGCTTTTTCTTCTTCTCGGACGGCAGCGGCTTTTCCGGCTCCGGTGCGGGCGGGTCCAGGCTCAAAACGGCGTCGGGGTGGTCGGCGCGGTAGGCGTCAATGACCGCAAAGAACGAGGCACCGTACTTTTCATACTTGCGCTCACCCATGCCGTAGATGCCCAGCATATCCTCCGCGCGGCGCGGCGCGCGCAGGCACATATCCACCAGCGACTTGTCGCCGAACACGACGTAGGGCGGCAGTCCCTCGCGCTGGGCGGTGTCGAACCGCAGCTGGCGCAGCTGGCTGAACAGCTCCAGACCGGCGCTCGTCAGCGCGTCCATCGGGCTGCGGCGCTTCGGCTTCGGTGCACGGGCCTTCTCCGGCTCACGCTGCGGCGGCAGCTTGACCAGCACCTGCCCGCCGGCCTTCAGCGGGGCAATATCTCCGATGTGCAGCACGGCGTACTGGTCGTCGCTCTGCACCAAATATCCATCCTCCAGCAGCTGGGCCAGCAGGCGTTCCAGCGTCTCGCGCGGGGTGTCCTTCATCCGGCCGTAGCTCTTGAAGCGCTCGGCTCCCAGCTCCCGCAGACGCGCACGGTTCGCGCCTTGTAAAGTGCCGAACAAAATCGCTTTGCCGTACCGCCCGCGCAGCTCGGCCACGCAGTTGATCATCCACTTGGCGGCGTCGGTCATATCGACCTCGTCAAAATCGTTGTTGCAGCTGCCGCAGTTGCCGCACGGCGCGGTGGGATGCTCGCCAAAATAGGCCAGAATGTAGTTGCGCAGGCACTCCGTCGTCTGGCAGTAGCGCTCCATCGTCTGCAAGCGCTGCAGGTCGCGCTGGCGCAAAAGGTCGGCCTCCTCGTCGTCCATCTCGGCAAAATCCTTTTTGTCCAGCAGGAATTTGTTGATGATGACGTCCTGCGCCGAAAAAAGCAGCACGCACTGCGACGGCAGCCCGTCACGCCCGGCACGGCCCGCCTCCTGGTAATAATTCTCCATGCTCTGGGGCATGTTGTAGTGCAGTACGAACCGCACGTTGGACTTGTCAATGCCCATGCCAAAGGCGTTCGTCGCCACAATGACCGGCGCTGTGTCGTAGATGAAGTCATTCTGATTTTTGCGGCGTGCTTCGGCGGACAGGCCCGCGTGGTACTTTGTGGCCGCAAAGCCGTATTCGGTCAGAAGCTCCTGCAGCTTGTCCACATTCTTGCGGGTGGCGCAGTAGATGATGCCGCTCTCGCCGGGGTGGTCGCGTAGATATTGGATGACAAAATCGTCCTTGCGGCGGGTGCGCTCGACCTGAAAGTAGAGGTTGGGCCGGTCAAAGCCGGTCACAAGCACCTTTGGGTCGTGGAGCCGCAGCGTGCAGACAATGTCGTCCTTGACCTCCCGCGTGGCCGTGGCCGTGAACGCCGACACGATGGGGCGGCGGGGCAGACTGTCGATGAAGTCGAGGATCTTTAAGTAGCTCGGGCGGAAATCCTGTCCCCACTGGCTGATGCAGTGCGCCTCATCCACCGTGACCATCGAGATGTCTGCCCCCGCGGCAAAGCTGCGGAACACCGGGCTTTCCAGGCGTTCGGGCGCGACGTAGACGAGCTTGTAGCTGCCCTCGGCGGCCAGGTCCAGCGCGCGGGCGATCTGTGTCTCGGTCAGCGACGAGTTGATAAATGCCGCATGGATGCCCGCTGCGTTCAGCCCCTTGACCTGGTCCTGCATCAGCGAGATCAGCGGCGAGATGACGAGCGTCAGCCCCGGCAGCAGCAGGGCAGGGACCTGATAGCAGAGCGACTTGCCCGCGCCGGTGGGCATGATGGCCAGCGCGTCCCGCCCGGCCAGAAGGGCGCTGACGATCTCCTCCTGCCCGGGGCGGAAGGAGTCGTAGCCGAAATATCGTTTTAACGCTTCACGCGGAGTCATGAAGGGCCTCCTGAACTTTTTCTTCCATTATACCACATCCGCACCCCTGCGGCCAGAGAAACGCGCACTTTACACCGCGCACCGTCTGCGGTATACTGGTAGCAAACCATAAAAACAGGAGCTGTCGCTATGATTCTGGATATTGTTGTGGACGTACAAAAGGACTTTATCACGGGTGCGCTGGCGAACCCCCAGGCACAGGCCAACGTGACCCGCCTGGCCGAGACCGTTAAGGCCCATGCCCGGGCCGGGCACTGGCTGTTCCTGACGCGGGACACCCACCCCGACAACTACCTTGCCACGCGGGAGGGACGCCACCTGCCTGTGGAGCACTGCATCGAGGGCGAGGACGGCTGGAACTTTGCGCCCGAGCTGGAGAACGCGCTGGACGGTACCGAGCCCGAGGTCTGCCACATCGTCAACAAGCCGACCTTCGGCAGCTATATGCTGCCGAGCGAGATCCTTGACGAGCTGATGGCCCACAACAAGGCCGTGGACGACATTGAAAAGATCGTCATCTACGGCTACTGCACCGACATCTGCGTCATCAGCAACGCCATGGTGCTGCGCGCGGCCTTCCCGGAGACGGAAATCGAAATCCTGTCCGACTGCTGCGCCGGGGTCACGCCCCAGTCCCACCAAACAGCGCTGGACGCCATGCGGGCGTGCCAGTTCACAATCGTATAAAGCGTATAAAGGCAAAATTGAAACCGACGCACTCTTGCGTTTCTCACCGCATTGTGTTATACTTTACACCGTAAAACTGAATACGACAGCAGGTGCCTTTTTATGCCGCCGTTCGGCGCATGGGAAAGGGTAAAAGGGAAGCGGGTGCAAATCCCGCACGATCTCGTCACTGTGATAAGGGAGCCTGCCGCAAGGGTGCATTTGCACCGGTCACTAGGTTTTGACCCGGGAAGGCGGCGGCAGGCGTTGAACTTTCAGCCAGGAAACCTGCCTGCTGCCGGGTACGGGGGCGTACCGCCCCAGATCACGAGGAATTGGTTGTACCGCAAAACACCTGCTTAAAATACGGGGTCTTTTGTGTTGCCATTCTGCACGCAAAGGACCTCGTTTTTTACGGGGTCAATTTCCGTGTGCTCTGCTGTTCTCTCCCGTACTGTCTCCCAGCTTTAAACAAGGAAAGGAAGCAAGAACACATGAGAAGGATCACCTACAAGAAAGCTGCCGCCGTCGCCATGGCCGCAGCACTGTCCGCCGCCCTGCTGGTCGGCTGCGGCAGCACCGCTACGAGCACTGACAGCACTGCCGCGAGCACCGTCGCCGCAGAAAGCACCGCAGAGGATGCAGAAAAGACCGCAGACGAGGGAGATGCAGACGAAGTGGCCGCTAAGAACTGCGCCGATTTGATCGATGCCATCTACGTGCAGGAGCGCAGCGCCGACACCGATGCCCAGTGCGAGGCCGCTAAGGCTGCCTGGGATGCCCTGACCGACACCCAGAAGGAGCTGGTCGAGGGTGAGAACGCAGACCCCGACTACTTTGGCCGCGACACCGGCGACGCCAGCAAGGACGACCCGCGCAATGCCGACGACATCGGCGAAAATGAGCTGCTGGTCGTCAGCTTCGGCACCTCCTTCAACGGCAGCCGCGCCGCTGACATCAAGGGCATCGAGGACGCCCTGCAGGCCGCCTACCCGGATTGGAGCGTCCGCCGCGCCTTCACCGCGCAGATCATCATCAACCACGTTCAGGCCCGCGACGGCGAGAAGATCGACAACATGGACCAGGCGCTTGACCGTGCCGTTGCCAACGGCGTCAAGAATCTGGTTGTCCAGCCTACGCACCTGATGCACGGCGCCGAGTACGACGAGATGTGCGAGGCGGTTGAGCAGTACAGGGACAAGTTCGACAGCGTTGCCATTGCCGAACCCCTGCTGGGCGAGGTCGGCGAAGATGCCACCGTCATTAACGCTGACAAGGAGGCCGTAGCCGCCGCCATCACCGCCGAGGCCGTCAAGACCGCCGGGTATGACGACGCCGCTGCCGCCGCTGCGGACGGCACCGCCTTTGTCTTTATGGGCCACGGCACGTCCCACACCGCCAAGGTCAGCTACAGCCAGATGCAGACCGCAATGCAGACGCTGGGCTATGACAACGTCTTTATCGGCACCGTTGAGGGTGAGCCCGAGGACACCGCCTGCGATGCCGTTATCGAGAAGGTCAAGGAGGCCGGTTACACCAAGGTCATCCTGCGCCCGCTGATGGTCGTCGCCGGTGACCACGCCAACAACGACATGGCCGGTGCCGATGACGATTCCTGGCTGAGCCAGTTCAACGCCGCCGACTGCTTTGAGAGCGTCGACACCCAGATCGCAGGTCTGGGCGAGATCGGCGACATCCAGCAGCTCTACGTTGACCATGCCGGGGCCGCCATCGATTCCCTGAACGGCTGAGAAAGACCCATTCTGCCCGGAGGGTAAGCTCCGGGCAGTTTTTTGGTTTTTGGGAAAGCACGGCAGGGGCCGGGCATGTCCGGCCTGCGTCCGATGTGATGCCCTGCCACACCGTAGGGGCGGATTCCATATCCGCCCGCGCCGCCTCCCGCTAATGCCTGATAAATATATATATAGAATGAGGTAAGGAAAGCATGAAAAAGCTCCAACTCGCATCCCTGACTCTCGCTGCCCTGCTGCTGGCGGGCTGCGGTGCGTCCGCAGCGTCTACCGCCGAGAGCACGTCCGAGGCGGTCTCCACGGAAGAAACCGCCCCTGCCGCCACCGCGGCCCCGGCCCCTGCCGTCACGGAAGCCCAGGCCCCCGCTGCCGCGCTGCCGGACGGCGTATACACCGCTAAGTTCAACACCGACAGCAGTATGTTCCACGCCAACGAAGCCGTGGACGGCATGGGCACGCTGACGGTGGAAAACGGCACGATGACCTTCCACGTCAGTCTGCAGTCCCAGAAGATCGTCAACCTGTATCCGGGCATGGCCGCCGACGCCCCCGCCCACGAGAGCGACTGGCTGCAGCCTACCGTTGACACGGTGACCTACTCCGACGGCACCAGCGACGAAGTATACGGCTTTGACATCCCCGTTGCGGCTGTCGATGCCGATTTCCAGCTGGCCATCCTCGGCACCAAGGGCACCTGGTATGACCATACGGTCAGCATCTCCGATGCCGAGCCTGCGGCAGAGGATGCGGCTGCGGCAGCCGTCGAGATCCCCGCCGACGGCAGCTACACCTGCGCTGTGACGCTGGAGGGCGGCAGCGGACGCGCCACCGTCGAAAGCCCCGCCGCGCTGACTGTGGCCGACGGCATTATGACCGCGACCATCGTCTGGAGCAGCCCGAACTATGACTATATGCTCGTTGACGGCGAAAAGTACCTGCCCGTCAACACCGACGGCAACTCGACGTTTGAGATCCCCGTTGCCGCGCTGGATACCGCGCTGGCCGTTACGGCGGACACCGTCGCCATGAGCACCCCGCACGAGATCGACTATACCCTGACCTTTGACAGCGCGACGCTGGCCGCCGCCGAATGAGGCGCGCGGCAGCTTTTGCCCTGCCCGCTCTGCTGCTGGCAGGGTGCGCGGCTGCCTCCCAGGCTCCCGCGCAAACGGACGCATTGACGATAGAAAGCCGCTATCCGCTGGAATATGCGAAGCAGTTCACGGTGGATGTGTGTGCGGGCGGCTATGACCTCATCACGATTGACGGCAGCCGCTATCTCGTCGTGCCGGAGGGGGCCGCTGCGCCCGCCGATCTGGACGCAGACATCACCGTTTTGCAGCAGCCTGTCCAAAATATCTACCTTGTGTCGTCGTCCGCGATGGACCCCATCATCAGCATTGGCGGGCTGGGGGCTGTGGCGCTGTCCGGCACGCAGGCCGAAAACTGGTACCTCGACGCGGCCCGCACCGCCATGGAGCAGGGCGAGATCGCCTACGCGGGCAAGTACAGCGCACCCGATTACGAGACGATCCTGTCCGCTGACTGCGGCCTTGCCATCGAGAACACAATGATCTACCACACGCCCGAGGTGAAGGAGCAGCTCGAAAAATTCGGCGTGCCGGTCCTCGTCGAGCGCTCGAGCTACGAGAGTGACCCGCTGGCCCGGATGGAATGGGTCAAGCTGTACGGCATCCTGCTGGGCAGAACCGAGGAGGCCGAGCGCGTTTTTGACGACGCTGTGCAGAGCATTGCACCGCTGCTGGACGAGGAACCCACCGGCAAGACTGCGGCGTTCTTCTCCATCACCTCAAACAATCTCGCCACGGTGCGCAAGGGCGGCGATTACGTCGCCAAGATGATCGGGCTGGCGGGCGGCAGCTACGTCTTTGCCGACCTGACCGACAGCGGCAACAATCTGGCGACTGTCAATATCTCGCTCGAGGATTTCTACGCCGGGGCGCGTGACGCCGATGTGCTGCTCTACAACAGCACGATTGAGGGCGAGCTGCGCACAATGGATGAACTGCTCGCCAAATGTCCGATGCTGGCGGACTTCAAGGCCGTGCAAAGCGGCAGCGTCTGGTGTACGTCGCAGAGCCTTTTCCAGCAGAGCATGGAGCTGCCGGAGCTGATCCTGGATATGAACAAGGTGTTCACCGAGGATGACCCGGATGACAGTGAATTGACATTTTTGACGAAGCTGCACTGAAAATTTAACGCGGCGGCAAAAACGGGCGCATAAAACCGTGGCGCATCCGTAGGGGCGGATTCCCTATCCGCCCGCACCATTGCCGCCCGCCGCAAAGGAAACCACGCATGCACACCTCCAAACGCATGACAATTGCATATCTCGCCATGGCGGCGGCCCTGCTGGCGCTGTTTGCGCTCAACCTGTTCTGGGGCAGCATTGCGCTCTCCCCGGCGGACATCGCGGCGGCCCTGCTGGGCCGCGGCACAAACGCGCTGGCGGCCAACATCCTGCTGCAGCTGCGTCTGCCGCGCGCCGTCATGGTCGTGCTGCTGGGGGCGGCGCTCTCGGTGGCCGGGTATCTGCTGCAAACGTTTTTTGCCAACCCGATTGCCGGGCCGTTCGTCATGGGCATTTCCAGCGGAGCCAAGCTGGCCGTGGCGCTGACGATGGTCGTCTTTTTGAACCGCGGTCTGCTCACCGGCTCACTGACGCTGATTCTGGCGGCGTTTGCCGGGGCCATGGCGGCCATGCTGTTTGTGCTGGCCGTTGCGCGCCGCGTGCAGCAGATGAGCATTTTGGTTATCTGCGGCGTCATGATCGGCTACATCTGCTCGGCCGTCACCGATATTGTCGTCGCCTTCGCGCAGGATTCCAACATCGTCAACCTGCACAACTGGTCGATGGGCAGCTTCTCCGGCATGACCTGGGGCAATGTCGCCACGGCGGCGGCCATCGTGCTGCCCTGCCTGGCCGCCGCGTTTTTGCTCTCCAAGCCAATGGCTGCCTACCAGCTGGGCGAAAGCTACGCCGCCAGCGTCGGCGTGCCGGTGCGGGCGTTTTCCGTGGTGCTTGTGCTGCTGTCAAGCCTGCTGGCGGCCTGCGTCACGGCATTTGCCGGACCGATCTCCTTCGTCGGCATTGCGGTGCCGCATCTGGTAAAACATACGCTGGACAGTGCAAAACCGCTGCGGGTGCTGCCGGGCTGCGCACTGGGCGGCGCGGCATTCTGCCTGCTGTGCGACCTGATCGCCCGCAGCCTGTTTGCACCCACCGAGCTGTCCATCAGCTCGGTCACAGCGGTGTTTGGTGCGCCGGTGGTCATCTGGCTGCTTGTGCGCCGCCACAGCGGGGAGGGCACGGTATGAGCTGTTGTGAAACGCAAAATCTCGCCGTCGGCTACGGTGCGCCGCTGCTGCGGGACATTGCCCTGCACGCCGAGCGCGGCAAAATTCTGGCGCTCATCGGTCCGAACGGCGCGGGCAAATCCACCCTTTTAAAAACGCTGGCCGGGCAGCTGGCGGCGCAGGGCGGCGCGGTGCTGCTGGACGGGCAGGACCTGACGGCCTACACCCCCAACGCCCGGGCGCGTAAGCTGGCGCTGATGCTGCCCCACGTGGCCCGCACCGAGCTGACGTCATGCTTTGAGGTCGCCGCCGCCGGGCGCTACCCCTACACCGGGCGGCTGGGCATTTTGTCCGATGCCGACAGGCAGCAGGTGCATGACGCCCTGTGCCTTGTCCGGGCGGAGGAGCTGGAGGACCGCGATTTTGCCAGGATCAGCGACGGCCAGCGCCAGCGCGTGCTGCTGGCCCGCGCGGTCTGCCAGCAGCCGGAGATTTTGCTTCTGGACGAGCCAACGTCGTTTTTAGACGTAAAGGGCAAGGCGGAGCTCATGGACATCCTGCAAGTGCTGGCGCATGAAAAGAATGTGGCCGTCATCGTGACGCTGCATGAGCTGGAGCTGGCCCAAAGGCTGGCCGACGCCGTAGTCTGCGTTGCGCCGTCAGGCGTGTCCGCTGTGCTGGCACCGCAGGACGCCTTTGCACAGGACAATATCTGTGCGCTGTTTGGACTGACCACCGACCAATACGCGGTGCTGTTTGCCGGGAGCGGCGCAAAGCCGAAGCCCCAATTTGAGCACTACATCCGCAGCGGGCAGCGTTTACTGCGCTGCGGCTACACCACCGGCACCTGTGCGGCGCTGGGGGCGGCGGGCGCGGCGCGGCTGCTGCTGACCGGCCACGCGCCGGAAAGCGTTGGTCTGCGCACGCCCAAGGGCATCGTCGTGGAGGTCGCACCGCAGTTCTGCCGCCTGACGGCAGACGGGGCCGCGTGCGCCATCGTCAAAGACGGCGGCGACGACATCGACGCCACGACGGGGCTGCCGGTCATTGCCGCGGTCACACTGCTGCCCGACGCGCCGCGCACCGTTACGATTGACGGCGGGGCGGGGGTGGGCCGTGTGACAAAGCCCGGCCTCGACCAGCCCGTCGGCGCGGCGGCCATCAACCGTGTGCCGCGGCAGATGATAACCGAGGCGCTTTTGCGGGAGGCGGACGCCGTCGGCTACGGCGGCGGGTTCGCGGTGGTCATCTCCATCGAAGGCGGCGAGGCTGCGGCCAAGCGCACCTTCAACCCGCATCTGGGGGTCGAGGGCGGCCTGTCGGTGCTGGGCACCAGCGGCATTGTGGAGCCGATGAGCCAGCAGGCGCTTCTGGATACGCTGCAAATCGAAATCCACCAGGCAGCGTTGAAAAGCCGCCGCCTGATTTTAGCCCCCGGCAACTACGGGCTGGACTACCTGGCCGCCAACTACCCCGCGCTGCACGAGATCCCTGTCGTAAAAATCTCAAATTTTATCGGCGAGGCGCTGGATATGGCAGCGGCGGAGCACTTCGCGGAGGTGCTGCTCGTCGGGCATGTGGGCAAGCTCGTCAAGCTGGCGGGCGGCATCATGAACACCCATTCCCGCTGTGCCGACTGCCGCACTGAGCTGTTCTGTGCCCATGCGGCGCTCTGCGGCGCGGACGCGGCGACCTGCCGCGCCCTGATGGACGCCGCCACGACAGACGCCTGTCTGGACATTCTGGACGCCGCGCAGCTGCGGGAGCCGGTCATGGCCAGTCTGCTCACCGCGATCCAGCTGCATCTGGACCGCCGCGCGGCGGGGGCGTTCAAGGTCGGCGCGGTGCTGTTCTCAAACCGGAACGGCCCGCTTGGCCAGACAAAAACTGCCGATACACTGTTGAAATTGTGGAAGGAAGCCTGACATGGTACATTTTGTGGGGGCCGGTCCCGGCGCACCGGACCTGATTACCCGGCGCGGCGCGGCCCTGCTGCAAACGGCGGACTGCATCATCTACGCGGGCAGTCTGGTCAACCCGGCGCTGCTGGGGCTGGCGGGGCCGGACTGCGCCATTTATAACAGCGCCGAGATGACGCTGGAGCAGGTGCTTGCCGTCATGAAAGAAAACGAAGCAGCGCACAAAACCACCGTGCGCCTGCACACGGGCGACCCCTGCCTGTACGGCGCGATCCGGGAACAGATGGACGCGCTGGACGCCATGGGCATCGCCTACGACGATACGCCCGGCGTGTCGAGCTTCTGCGGTGCGGCGGCGGCGCTGAACGCCGAGTACACGCTGCCCGGCGTCAGCCAGACCGTCATCATCACCCGCATGGAGGGCCGTACCCCTGTGCCCGAAGGTGAGCGGCTGGCCGCGCTGGCCGCCCACGGGGCGACGATGGTCGTTTTCCTCTCCATCGGCCTGATCGACAGGGTGCAGGACGCGCTTCTGCAGGGCGCGTACACCGCCGCGACCCCTGCCGCCGTTGTCTACAAGGCAACGTGGCCGGAACAGAAAATTGTACATTGCACCGTCGGAACGCTGGCTGAAAGCACCCGCACGGCGGGCATCACCAAGACGGCGCTCATCGTCGTCGGGAACTTTTTGGCCGCACAGTATGACCGCAGCAAGCTGTACGACCCGGCGTTCACAACGGAGTTCCGCAGGGGGACGGACCGATGACCTGCGCGTACATTGCGTTCACGGCGCGGGGACTGGCGCTGGCGCAGCAGCTGGCGGCAGCCTGTCCCGGCAGCGTGGCCCGCGGCGGTGCGGACGGCGTCCGCCTGACCGATTGGACTGCTGCGCAGTTTGCACAAAGCGACGCACTGATTTTTGTAGGAGCTGCCGGGATCGCGGTGCGGGCCATCGCGCCCTACTGCCGCAGCAAGGCTGCAGACCCCGCCGTCGTTGTGCTGGATGAGGGTGGGCGGTTCGCCATTCCGCTGCTGTCGGGGCATCTGGGCGGCGCAAACGAGCTGGCGCAGCGGCTGGCGGCGGTCTGCCATGCCGTGCCGGTCATCACGACGGCCACCGACGGACGCGGCGTTTTTGCCGTGGACGAGTGGGCCAAGCGCCAGAACTGTGCCGTGGCCGAGCCGGAGCGCATCCGCTACGTGAGCGGGGCACTGCTGGCCGGGCAGAGCGTTTGCTATGCCGCAGACTGGGCTGTTTCCGGCACGCCGCCCGCGGGTGTGGAGCCTGCCGCCGCCGCTGACCGCGCAGATTTTGCGCTGACGCTGACCCCGACGGGTGAGGCGCTGCACCTGATCCCCCGCATTGCGGTGTTGGGTGTCGGCTGCAAGCGCGGCACGACGGCGGAAAAGTTGGAAACAGCCTTTGCGGCCTGCTGCGCGGAGCACCATTTTGCCCCGCAGGGCATTGTCCGCGCCGCCAGCATTGACTTGAAAAAGGATGAGCCGGGTCTGGCGGCGTTCTGCCGGGCGCACGGCTGGGAGATGGACTTTTATACCGCCGCTGCCCTGCGCACGGCTAAAGGCCGCTTTACGTCCTCCGGCTTTGTGCAGAGCATCACGGGCGTGGACAATGTCTGTGAGCGTGCGGCGGTGCTGGCTGTAGACGGAGTTCTGTTCATCCCGAAGTGGGCGCGGGACGGCGTGACCCTTGCCGTGGCGCTGGCCCCCTTTGCCCCGGATTGGAGATGGAAAAATGATGAACCGTAGTCTTGTGTATGTGGTGGGCCTCGGCCCGGGCGGTGCGCAGTATTTGACTGCCCAGGCGCAGACCGCCCTGCAGGCCGCCGACGTGCTGTGCGGCTACACGGTCTACATCGACCTTGTGCGCCCGCTTTACCCGGATAAAGAGATCTACGCTACCGGCATGACGCGGGAGCTTGACCGCTGCCGTTGGGCGCTGGAAACGGCAAAGGGCGGCAAGACGGTGGCGCTCGTCTGCTCCGGCGACGCCGGGGTCTACGGCATGGCCAGCCCGCTGCTGGAACTGACGGAGCACTGCCCGGAGGTGGAGGTCGAGATCGTGCCCGGCCTGACCGCCGCTTTGAGCGGGGCCGCGGTGCTGGGTGCGCCGTTGGCGCACGATTTTTGCGTGATTTCGCTGTCGGACCGGCTGACGCCGTGGGCCGTCATTGAAAAGCGGCTGGCCTGCGCCGCGGCGGGGGACTTCTGTCTGGCGCTCTACAACCCGTCGTCCAGGGGCCGCGCCGACTACCTGCAAAAGGCCGTTCGCATCTTGCGGGACAATGGCAAGGGCCCGGACACGGTCTGCGGGCTGGTGCGCTGCATTGGCCGGGACGGCCAGACCGCACGGCTGCTGACGCTGGCCGAGCTGGAGGATACCGCCGTGGATATGTTCACAACGGTCTTTGTCGGCAACGCTGCAACGCAGATTTTACATGGCAGAATGGTTACGCCAAGGGGGTATCGCGGCGTATGAATGTGGTGGTTTTCAGCGGTACAACGGAGGGGCGCAGCTTCTCCCGCGCGCTGGCGACGCTCGGCGCGGCGGTCACGGTCTGTGTGGCGACAGAGCTGGGGGCCGAGGAACAGGGCTGCGCCGACGGCATCACGGTGCGCACCGGGCGGCTGGACGCCGAAGGAATGACGGCGCTGCTGCGCGGTGCGGCGCTCTGCGTTGACGCGACCCACCCGTATGCCGCCGAGGCAACGCGCAATATCCGTGCGGCGGCAGCGGCGGCGGGCGTTGAATATCACCGTCTGCTGCGCCCCGCCAGCCCCCTGCCCGCGGGCAGTGTGGTGCTGGCCGATGCCGCCCGGGCCGCCGCGTATCTGGCAGACAGACCGGGGCGCGTCCTGCTGGCGACGGGTGCCAAGGAGCTGCCCGCCTTCGCAGCGCTCGACCCGGCGCGGCTCTACCCGCGCGTCCTGCCAACGCTGGCAGGTATCGCAGCATGTGAGGCAGCGGGCATTCCGCACCGCAATATCCTTGCGATGCAGGGGCCTTTTACGAAAGAATTAAATGCGGCACTGCTGCACCAGTTCCATATCGACTATATGGTCACGAAGGACGGCGGCGCGGCGGGCGGCTTTGCCGAAAAGGCCGAGGCCGCCGCCCGGTGCGGCGTGCAGCTCATTGTGCTGCGCCGCCCGGACGACGCGGGCGAGGCCACTGACACAATTTTACAGCGATGCAGGGAGCTTTTATGAAGATCACATTGGTGGGCATGGGCAGCGGAGCGCCCGGCAGCCTGACAGCGGCGGGGCTGGAGACGCTGCGCGGAGCGGAGCTGATCATCGGCGCGCGCCGCCTGCTGGAAAATCTGCCCGAGGGCTGCACGGCAAACCGCGCAGCCCTCTATAAAACGGACGAAATTTGCGCATTGCTGCGGCAGACAGATTGCGCGGAGGTCACGGTGGTTTTCAGCGGCGACACAGGCTTCTACTCCGGCGCGGCGGCGCTCTGCCGCGCATTGGACGATGCGGGTCTGCCGTACACGGTGCTGCCCGGCGTTTCCAGCGTGCAATTATTGGCCGCGGCGCTGGGCCGCCCGTGGCAGGGCTGGCGGCTCGTCTCCGCCCACGGCTGTGCATGTGACCCGGTGACCGCCTGCCGCGCAGGTGGGACAACCTTTTTCCTGACCGGCGGCAGCGAGACCCCCGCGACGCTCTGCCAACAGCTGGCGGATGCCGGGCTGGGCGACGCTGCGGCCACGGTGGGGGAAAACCTCGGCACGCCGTCCCAGCGGCTTGTGACCGGCACGGCGCAGGAGCTGGCCGCACAGCACTTTGCACCGCTCAGTGTCCTGCTTGTGGAAAATGTGCCTGCGCCCCTGCGCCGCACGCCCGGCCTGCCCGACGCAGCGTTCATCCGCGGCAAAACGCCGATGACCAAGCAGGAAGTCCGCGCTGCCGCGCTGGCCAAGCTGGCTGTGCGCCCCACAGATACCCTCTGGGATGTGGGCGCGGGCACCGGCAGCGTCAGTGTGGAGCTGGCACTGGCCGCCCCTGCGGGCCGGGTCTGCGCCGTGGAGTGCGACGCGGAAGCCTGTGACCTTATCCGTCAGAACCGCGCAAAATTTGCGGTGCAAAATCTGCACCTTACCGAGGGCTTTGCCCCCGCCGCACTGGCAGGCTGGCCCGCGCCGGACGCTGTTTTTATCGGCGGCAGCAAGGGCAGTCTGCGGGCTGTCGTCGATGCCGCGCTGGCCGCGAACCCCGACGCACGGCTCTGCATCAGCGCCATTGCGCTGGAAACCTTGCAGGAGGCCGTTGCGGCCCTGACGGCCCACGGCCTGACCGCCCAGGTCACACAAATCGCAGTCAGCCGCAGCCGGGCGGCGGGCAGCCTGCACCTGCTCATGGCGAACAACCCGGTTTTCTTGATTGCGAGGGAGTAAAAATGCTGCAATTGGTTCTGGCTGCACCCCGCTCCGGCAGTGGAAAAACAACGGCAGCCTGTGCGCTGCTGGCGGCGCTGACTGCCCGTGGGCTGACCCCCTGCGCGTTCAAGTCGGGGCCGGACTACATCGACCCGATGTTCCACCGCGCGGTGCTGGGCGTCGAAAGCCACAATCTCGATCTGTTTTTCTCTGCACCGCAGACCGCCCGCGCACTCTACGCCCAGCACGCGGCGGGGCACGGCGCGGCAGTCGTCGAGGGGGCCATGGGTTACTACGACGGCCTTGGCGGCGTGACCGACACGGCCAGCGCATGGCAGCTGGCCGATACGCTGGACCTGCCCGCACTGCTCGTTGTGCGGCCCAAGGGGGCAAGCCTGACGCTGGCGGCGGAGCTGCGCGGGCTGACAGCGTTCCGCACACCGCACCATATCGCGGGAATTTTGCTCAATGATTGTACGCAAGGATTGTGCGCTCTGCTGAAGCCGATGCTCGAAAAAGAGACCGGTCTGCCCGTGGTCGGCTGCCTGCCGCCGCTGCCCGAGGCCGCGATAGAAAGCCGCCACCTCGGTCTGAAAACCGCCGCCGAGATCGACGATCTGCAGCGCAAGATACAGCTCTTATCCGATGCCGCGCAGCAAACCATCGACTGGCCGCTGCTGCACACCCTGTTTGACCGCCCCGCGCCCGCCGCTGCGCCGTGCACGGTGCCCACGCCGCGGGTGCGCCTTGCCGTGGCAAGGGATGCCGCGTTCTGCTTTACCTACGCCGAAACGCTGGAGGCACTGCGGGAAAACGGCGCGGAGCTGTGCTTTTTCAGCCCGCTGACAGATGCGGTCCTGCCGGAAAACATCGGTGGGCTGTACCTGCCGGGCGGCTACCCCGAACTGTACGCCGCCCAGCTGGCCGCCAACGCGCCGATGCGCCGCGCCATAAAAAACGCAGTAGAGAGCGGCTTGCCCACCGTGGCCGAGTGCGGCGGCTTTCTCTATCTGGGGCAAACGCTGGAGGATGCCAACGGCACGCCCCACCCAATGGCGGGTGTGCTGCCCGGACAGGGGGTTAAAGTTGGACGGCTCATGCGGTTTGGCTACGCAACGTTGACTGCCCGCACTGACAGTATGCTGTTTGCGGCGGGAGAGCACATCCCGGCCCACGAGTTTCACCACTGGGATTCCACTGCCAACGGAGACGCGCTGACTGCCGCCAAGGCTAATGGGCGGCAATGGGCGTGTGGGTTTGCCAATGCACATATCTACGCTGGATTCCCACATCTGTACTGGGCGGGGACACCGCTGCCGCAGCGCTTTGTGTGCGCTGCCGAACATTATATAAAGGAACGACCATGACCGAAACGGAACTAAAAAACCTGCTTAAAACCGTGGCCCCGCCCGACGAGGCCGCCCGCGCCGCCGCACACGCCCACTGGGCCGCGCTGGCAAAACCGCTGGGCGGACTGGGCCAGTTAGAAACGATGGTCGAGGCTGCCGCCGCGCTGACCGGCGACCCCGCGACCGATTTCACCCGCCGTGCCGTGCTGGTGCTTTGCGCCGACAACGGCGTTGTGGCGCAGGGGGTCAGCCAGACCGACGCCAGTGTGACCCGGGCGGTGCTCGAAAACCTGACCGCCCGCCGCACCAGCGTCTGCTGTATG
>OLGF01000721.1_pt1 | contig 37710 bp, 34 predicted proteins | sample 1604971 | NCBI WGS metagenome assembly OLGF01 (sample SAMEA3888902, study PRJEB22519) | human gut metagenome | biome: human gut; feature: human-associated habitat; material: faeces | place: Denmark | collected 2011 | reverse complement strand
CTTTCGGATCTCTTGCTCCCATTATACCATATCGCTCGTGTAAACACTATTTAAGAACGGAGCAAAAAAAATTAGCGTTCCAATATTTTCATAAATTCAGAAAAATCACGCATGGTTAGCCCAGTATGCCAGGAAGAATCCTCTTGCTTTTTTGCTCCGTACCACACTTTCAACATTCCGTCGTCAATCAGCATAGAGGACCGGTAAATGCAGAAATCATCCCAGCCGCCTTCCGTTGACGGCTTCAAAATTGGCCGGCTAAAAGTTTCCCACTGTTTTCCTGTCCGATTCACTGCGAAAAACAAATTGCAGTGGTCGCAATCGGTGCCATTCGGATAAGCCGGATAAACTGCATAGTAAGCTCCGCTTGATGTGTCATAATGTACATCGATGTGCCATATTTGATATCCAGGTTGTACAAAATCCGTACAGGTGACTGCGCCCGACCATTTGATTCCATCCGCAGATGTACGATATTTTACCTGGTTATTCTGGCTATTCCATCCTGCATTCCCCGTATCCACATACCACATCATATAGGTGCCATCTGGCAGAATCTCAATAGACGGCGATAGAATGCTGTATTTCCTTACCAGATCCTGCATTACGACCTGCGGCTCGCTCCAGTGTACACCGTCACGGGAACTCATCATTTTTACCCTTGAGCTGATGATATCATCCGCCTCTACGTAGTACATCCGCAATTCATCCGAGGCTGGAACATATACAAGATCCACGTCACAATTGTGTCCCGGACTTGGCGTGCCGGCCAAAGGATTCGAAACCCCTTCTGGCACAATCCAATTTTCTCCATCGTTTGACGCAACAATCGATGGGTTTTCGTAGCTCCCATCATTGAAGGGATAAGGTGTCATTGCCATCCAATACAGATAACCATTCCAAGGCTGTTCAAATTTCACCACCGAGGGATGTGTAGGCTGGTTGGTGCCGTCATAGGTAGGAATTGCTTGAGGCGCTATGGCATTTGCCAACGGCTGATATGGAGTAAAATCTTGCACCGCTGTAAGTTCTACATCGTCGAAATAGCCTGCACCGGAACCACTATTCTGTCGATATCCATATATAGTCGCTGTTTGCGCATTGGGCCCGGTTGTGAAAGTAACCGCCAGCTGCTGATAGTCGGCTGAAAGCGTAGCCGAAAACGTTTCCTGCCCACCGTAATTTTTTACGCCCAGCGTCATAACGGAACTGCCCTCAGATTTTGCCCACCCTGTTAAAACATATTTCGTATCCGGAGATACCGTAACAACTTGCTCATAACTGCTGTTTTTGGCTACTTTAGCACAATAGTTTCCGCTATGCGGAGCAGCGCTGTCAACAACGGCGTTATTGAACCAATTCCATCCGGTGCTGTCGCCGGTCTCAAAACCTCCGTTTACAAGCAAATCGGTTTCTTCGGCAGCAGCGGCCGGCAGCAAACTGCTGCACAGCAGTGCAACTATAACCAGGCAAGCGACCAATCTTTTTTTCATATTCATCCACTTTCCTTTTCAAAAATTCCAATTCGGTCTCCCACTTCAATTTCATAAACTTCTCCCGTGCTGTCGTATCTTTCCCCGCACTCAGAGCACCAGGAACCCTTTGGGAAGTAAACGGTACGCCGCGTTGCCCCTTTTTCCAGGATTGGCGCAACCAACAGCTTGTCGCCAACCATGAACTGATCTGTCACTCTCGCACAGGCTGGCTCCGTGAAATTATACGCCATTGGGCGTAAAACCGGTTCGCCTGTGTTTCTGCATTGTGCCAAAGCTTGGCGGAGCAACGGCATATAGCGGCTGCGCAGCGCCACGGCCTGTTTGACCTTTGCGTAATCTTGGGCTGATAGAATGCGCCAGGGCGCAACCGAAAACTGCATCACTGGCATCAGACAGGCAATTTGCGCCCAACGCACCATCAACTCATGATCCAGCACTTTCTGACCATAAAAATTGTGGTACTCTCCACCGCCGATCATATCCGGGCATAAAAATGGGTGTCCTGTTAGACTTTGTATAATGGCATTCGGAATCAACGCCGCAAGCCCGGTGTCTCCCCAGCTATGCTCCTTGTCACTGAGCCTATGCATCAGCGACCAACCGCCGGCCCCATTCGTTACGCGGAATTCGTTCAGCGGGTATCTCTCGCCAAAGGCAGCCCAAGCCTTACTGTGCGTATCGCCCGTGACAACACTGTCCGCCGGATAGTAAACGCTGTCCCCCGCATCGAACTTAAAGCCGTCCACCCCCATTGCTTGAAGGCCATCCAGCTGTCTCTTCAGCCAACTGCAGGCTGCGGGCTGCGTCATATCCAATACTGCGGACCATCCATTCCACCAATGAGAAATATACGACTTGCCGTCCCTGTCCGTCACCAGAAGCCCCGCCTGCTCTAATTCACGATATTCCTGCGTGTCCGGTGTGATAAAAGGGCATATCCATAACATGACTGTAAAACCTAAGCGGTGCAGCTCCGACAACATTCCTTCCGGATCGTAAAACTTCTCCCGTGAAAAGTGCCAACGCCCATAGGAATCACTCCACCCATCATCGATCATCAGAACCCCGGGAGGCAATCCGTTCTCCAGCACCGCACGGGCATACTGCAGCACTCCCTCCTGCGTCTGATGAAATGTCAGTTCTATCCAGGTATTATAAACCGGGTTGCTGAACAGACGCTCATCGAGCCGGATCTCGTGTAAGGGAAAGCAATGTTCCATCGCACCGAGATATGCTTGACGCAACCCGCCTGTACTTTGTCCTAAAATCGTCCCATCGGTACACTGAATGCGCCCCTTTCGAAACAATATACGCATACCATCCGGGTTCCACACCCAACGCCCTGCCGTTGAGAGCAGCAACGGCATCATCTGGTTTGGCGTTTGATTCCGAGTCAGATCCAGTTCTCGCTCGCTGGCCTGCGTATAAGGCTGGTTGATTCCATCCATCACGGCGCCGCCGTAGAACGCCTCGCCTGGTAAAATATCAAATTCCATACCAATTCTCCACTGTTATGATTGACGGTTATACACTTCCAGTTCACTGATTGCAAAGTGCTTCCATTTGAGGTTCGCATCATGCACTTTCATACGCAAAAATCTTACCTCCTGCACCTGTTCAAATGAAAATGTTTGATTTTCCAACGTGGTGTCTGCATATTCCCAAGCAAGAACCGTAGGCGGAACGATTTCCTGCCAGATCTGACCGTCCTGCGAGACTTGGAAGGATACCTTTGTAGGGGCTTGATTTTGCGCATACCAGCAATGCATTTGAATTTGATCAAAAGATACAGGCTCGGGCCAGCTCAGCACAATATCTGTTGGCAGCGTAATCCGATCTGCGCTCTGCGCCGCTTCAGAATGGTCACCGTCCGTCAAAAGGCCACCATTTTCACTGTTCCATTCCGATGTGCTTTCAGTGGCAATATTGGCATTAAGCGGGCTTGCTGAGGAATCTTTCACAAGAATCTCATTAATCGCATAGTGGTTCCACTGCAGATTGGCGCTGTTGACCTTGATTCGCAGCGATTTTCCCTGTGCCGCCGGGAAATGAAGGATCTGATTCTCTACATGCCAATCATTTCCGTTCCAATTTACATCGCCGGAAGCTGCCACCGGTACCCATCCTGTCTCACCGTCGGCAGATACTTCCAGCTCCCAGTTGGTTGGCGCTTGGCCTTTACCGTAGGCGGCTTTCATGATAAAGGTATCAAAGGTTTGCGTTTCTTCCCAATCCAGATACAAATACTGCGGGAAATTAGGGGCTTCGTTGCTCTGCATCGCCGAGTAAGCATCGTTATCAATCATATTGCTGGGCGGGCTCTCCCAGTTCCAATCCTGTGCCGCACCTGCTACCGCATAGGGCGCTAAATTTTCCCCCGCCGCGGGTGCTCTGTTGTCTGCAGCATCCCGCGCCAGCATTTCATCGGTTTTGTAAACCCGGAAATAATCGATTTCGAATCGTTTTGGGTATTCGCTGTTATAATCCGGCGTACCGCTCCACAGCGGCGAATCATTCTCATAGATTCCCAAAAAAGTCGTCATTTTGTAGTCTGGAGATTGTGATGTCTCCTTGACAAGCTGGCCGTCAAAATAAAACTTCATCCCACCTGGCTGCCATTCAAATCCATACACATGGAAATCCTGTGATACATCGCACGCAGGGTAGTAATCCAGGCTTTGTTCCTTGCAGCCGCCGTCTGTCCATGGATGCACGGAAACGCGAACACGGCTTTTACCAGCTTTGACATCCGGCCCGCAAATCTCAAAAACATCAATTTCAGCCGTTTCATCCGCTCGGGCTTCTGTTCCGATCATCCACCAGGCACTATGCAACCCACCATCATGAGGGACACGGGCCCTCAATTCAAAGTAGCCGTACTTCGTTTCAAAATTTGTGACTGCCCGGTGGTGATCGGTAATCGTGCAGGTATCCCAGAAGTTGTGCATTCCATCGCGCATGCCGGTCTGGATGCTTGAAATTTTCTGAACATCGTCAAATGCCCACCAAGGCCCCTGCGTCTCCTTATCGATTCGTAAAGATAAAATCCCGTCCACTACATCGTAATGGGCAAGGCTCTGTTCCGGAGTCGTCCAGTGGGGCATGTATGAATCGGAAAACTTTGCGGGATTCAAAACCGCGTCGTTGAATTCCTCCTGGAAGACTAAAGTCCACCCTGGCCTTTCAATCGGTTCCGTACCGGTGTCATTGCAATATGCGGTCGGCGCAGCGAAAACCGCCACTGCTCCTGCCAATATTACCGCTCCGATCCCTTTTCTTAAGTGCATATAAATCCACTTCCTTTCCTCGCTGCTTACAATTCTACGATTCTTCTCTCAACGCGGGAGCGTTCTGCGGCAAAACAAATCAGATGACTTTGCAGAGAAACTCTGGCAGATGAGAGGTTTCCATCGCCGCCGCTTTGTACGGCACGTACAAAGTCTCGCATCAGATAATAGTCCCCGCCACCATGTCCATAATTGTTGGTTTGCGGCGGTGTTTCCAAGGTGATTTCCCGCGGGCCGCTCTCCCCGAAGCGATGCAGGGAAACCGTGTTTGCGTTCATGTCCGCCGTGATCTGTCCCTTCGTACCGCAGACCTTCAGCTGACGGGCCATATCCGTGGTAAACGCTGTCATCGTGAAGCCGGCCACTGCTCCGTTATCAAATTCCAGGTTCACCACCTGGCGGTCTACAACATCGTTGTCGCAATGATAGACACAGCGGCCATAAGGCCCCTCGCGCAGAGCTTTTAACCGGCCCTCACGGCTCAAATCGGTGGTAAGCATATCGGTGGGCCATCCTACATTGTCCGTAAGATAAATTTTTCCGGCATCATACGGACACACAACGCTGTGAGGGCACCCGTCAGTGCAACGCAGCGGAGCATCCTGCGGTGCGTGTGCCGCGTCAAAATGGTGCAGGCTGCCAAAGCTGGATACCCGGGTGCAGCGCTGTCCGCTGAGCCACAGCAGAATGTCCATATCATGGCAGCTTTTTTGCAGGATCATCGGGCTGGTTTGTTCACTGCAGCGCCAGTTGCCCCGCACAAAGCTGTGGGCATGGTGCCAGTAGCCCACATTCTCAACTTGCGACAAAGACGCAACTTCCCCCACCTGCCCATCATCGATCAATTGCTTGATGGTTCGGTAAAACGGCGTATAGCGCAGCACATGGCACACGCTCAGCACACGCTGTGCCTCCTCGGCTGCCGCCGCAATGGCCCGGCATTCTGTTTCGCTGTTGCTCATGGGCTTTTCCAGCAGCACATGATACCCCTGCTTCAGCGCGGCCAGCGTGGGTTCCGTATGCATATCATCCAGCGTACATATAAGCGCGGCATCTGCCATCTGCGGGCGCGCCATCAGATCTTCCCAGTTGCTGAACGCCCTGTCAGCGGGGATACCGTAAGCGCGGCACATCAAAGCGCGCCGGTCCGCCTTTGGTTCCGCCACGGCTATGATCCGAAGTTCTTCGGGATGCTCCTGCGCATAACGGGCATAAATCTGCCCGCGCGCGCCTGCGCCAATGAGGATCGCCGTCACCTGGTTCATGCTTTTCCTCCTTCTTCCAGCAGATGCAACAATTCTTCATAAACAGCCTCAAACACGGCCGGGTCATCGTTATAGTTCTGGTTGTCATGAAATACCCGCGCGACCAATGCGTCATGGGCAGCCTCATCCCTGCAGCGCAGCAGCGCCAGAAGCGCTGCATCCTCGGCGCCGCGCCTGGCGGCCTCCATCCGCATACCCGGCCACGGACCATCCGTTCCCGGATAGACAAGGAAAGAATCGCCACAGGGGAAATTCGTACCGATCCCTGTATGGTTGGGGCAGCTTGTACCGGCAAACGGGTCCATCCCGGCGGGGAATTGGTTGAAACCCCAATGCAGAAAACCACCCAGCCGATTGGCCGCACAGCCCCAAAACAGCAGCCGTCCTTTCAACAACGCAAAATCCAGAAAACGGTTGAGCCAATTGCCCTCCGGCCCACAGCATACATACGCCCACACCGACTCTCCCAGAGCTGTCAGCGCATCAAAATCTGCCTGCCGCGCCTCATAGCCCGGCGTGCCGGGCACCCAAATATCCACACCACCGCGAAATTCCGGCGAAGCGACGGCTTCGATGACACGCACATTGGGCAGGTATTTACGCAGAATGCCCGCTGCGAGATAATACTGACGCTTTCGGGCGAGAAGTGAGGCTTCGTTTTTGAAATGGATGTCTGGCTCGTCATGGATGTGGAACACCACTTTGTCCTGCCAGCCATATTTGCGCAGAAATTCCGCCAGCGCCTGTACAAAGCGCACTGTGACCATATAGCCTTCCGGCGTATCAATGGGCAGTTCCGGCGCCATGGCGCACTTAAAGCTGTCGGTGTACATATCGGGCATCCCGTCCGGAAGGAATCCACGGCTCAGCAGAGCGCCCAGTTCCATCTGCTGCATCCCCTCATCGAAAAACAACCGGATCAGAGGGCGCAGATATTCAAAATCAAATGTATAGGGGGCACGGCTTGCAACACAGGCCTCGTCCAGTTCGATATAGAACATCGTTTGATGGATGCGCCGCATGGCGCGGGCGTAGCGGCGTACCATTTCATAAAAAGCCGGCGTGTCCTTCTGCAAGCCATGGCAGCGGCTGATCGCATCAAGGCTGAACCAGTTTGTCACGGGGAAAGTATCCTGTGGGATCTCTATGTCATATACCCGTATATCCAGCCGGCAGCAATAGCTTCCCAGCCGAAGCATCGCCGTATATGCACCGGCTGCAAGCCCGGAACGGGGACACAGGCACAGATACAATGCTGCGCGCCCATTTTGCGTTTCAATTACACCGTCCCGGGCCGGTTTGAGGCAGTCGTATACTGCAAAAGGCGCCAGCCGGGTCGTGTAAAGCGGCTTACAGGCCGGACGCCGTTCCAGAACCATCGCGCCGCCCTGTTCGCTGCCGTCCCCGGTGTTGTACTCCACGGGTACAGCTTTCATACAAAAGAATTCCGGCACAAACGCATCGCTCTCGAGGGATGCGTCCAACTGGCCGGCATCTGTTTCGAGCAAAAGCTGCACGCCCGGCCGGCCGTTGCGCGGCATTGCGAGCCGCAGACCCTGGGGAAGATGCCCCACCGGCATATCGGGATAGAAAAATTCTTCCCGCCCGCTGAGTGCCCCCCGGTGAATGCGCTGTTCCATGGTCTTCCTCCTAAAAAGCGCGGGCCGAGCCGTGAGAAGCCCGGCCCGCGCCGTGTATACGGTGTGTTTTGTTTTTTTATTCTGCCTTGATACCAAGCTCTGCGGCTTTCGCATTGACCTCAGCCAGCATATCCGAAAGGCCCTTGGTCTCATAATTGGCCAGCAGGTCATCGACCATCTTTTCCACAGGGTCGCTTCCCATCATGACCTGCAGCAGATCATCGTTCGTATTGTAAACAAACGCATCCTTCAACGGTGTCGAAAGGAAGAGCACGCTGTCATAGTAAGCGGGCAGCGTACCGTTTTGCACGGCGTCTTCATGACGTGCGGTGTTCAGCGCGCGATACTCTTCGGAAATCGTGGAGGGATACTCGCTGTCCCAGTATTCGGGATTCCACATGGCCAAATCGGCGATGTTGCTGTTCACATTTTTAAATGTATATTTCTCCATCAGGTCTACGCCGTCTTTCATAACGACTTCGCCATCCACGACATCGTAGTCCTCTCCCTCGATACCGCAATACACAAGGCGCTGGCCTTCTTCCGAATAGAGAAAATCAAACAACCGGCAGATCGCCGCCATCTTTTCATCATCCACCTGTGCAGAGATGTAGCTTTCAGACCAGGCTTCCGTATCAACGAAGTAATAGCTGTTTCCATCTTCCGAAGGATATAGTTTGGCAATGCGGTTATCCTCCAGGAAGCTGCCTTCACCGTACAAAGCATCATAATCCTTACCAATCTGGGATTCCAATCCGGCAGGGCCGGACCATGCGAATACCATGGCAGCGCTTTGGCCCTGGAGATATTTTTCCTTGCTGGTCTCCAGCTTTGCCAGAGCAATATCCTTTTCAATCACGCCATCGGTATACATATCGCGGGCAAACTGCATGGCGCTCACCAATGCGTCGCGGTCTGCAAAATAGCTGGGCACGAACCGGCCTTCTTCATCGGCCACCCACTTTTTGTCGATGATCCCCGCATAGGGATACACAAAGCCGCCGATCAGCTCGGGCAATGCCTGCGTCATACCGGAAATATTCTTGCCTTCCGGGTCCGCCTCGATGATCGCCTTGATCATATCGCAGAATTCCTCATAAGTCTCGGGTTCTTTGGTAATGCCGGCTGCCTGTGCCAGATCCCAACGGTACACTACGTTCCGATCCAGCACACTGTAAGTAATATCGCCATAGGTGGTACGCGGAATCATGTACAGCTTGCCATCCCGGGCCGCGGCCTGCGCACGCTCCATCTGCATGTGCTCGGCCAGGTTTGGATAAGCCGACAAGTCCTCCGGCAGGGCACGGATCACGCCCTGCTCGATCCAGTTCCCATAGAATGACTGTGCCACAAAATCGCCCGCGAAGATATCCGGAAGCTGTCCGTTGGTCGCCCACAACTGAATCTTCTGACTCGAGTCATCCCAAGTGACATTTTGCGGTACCAGGCGCACGCCGGTTTCTTCTTCGATCCTTTTTAAAATGGGATCATTGGGGTCCGCCAGTCCATCGTCTGCGCCCCAAATCGCCACGCTTACTTCAACCAGGGCGCTCTCTTGCTGCGAGGAAGAAACGGCGCCAGTGCCGCTGGTGGGAGCGCTGCCGGATGCCGGAGCTCCGCATCCGGCAAACAGACCGGCCGCCATAAGTGTACTCAGTGCCAATGCTGCGAATCGTTTTGCTTTTTTCATGTTCAACTCTCCTTTTTTCAATCTTCTATCACAAGGATCGATCCCTATTCCTTAACGGAACCGATCATGACGCCCTTGACAAAATATTTTTGCAGGAAGGGATACAGACACAAAATTGGCAGCATGGTGATGACGATTGCCGCCATCTGCACGGATTGGACAAATACCTTATCACCCGATAGCATGGACTGTGCCTGACTTCCCAACTGTGTATTGAAGCTGACGAGAATATCGCGCAGATAAATCTGCAACGGCTTAATGTTCTTGTCATTGATGTACAGAAACGCTTCCCACCATCCGTTCCACCGCTCGACCGCATAAAACAGCGCAAAAGTAGCCATAAACGGCTTAGAGATGGGCACAAAAATCCGTGTGAGCACCACAAATTCATTTGCGCCGTCGATACGGGCGGCCTCTTCCAGGCTGGGCGGCAGGCTCGCAAAATAGTTTTTCATAATGATCAGATAATAGGTGCTGATCATTGTCGGCAGGATCATACTCCAAATCGTGTTATCCAACTGGAGGTCGCAAATAACCAGATAGGTTGGAATCAAGCCGCCGGAAAACAACATGGTGAATAAAATCGCACTGAGAAAAACTTTGCGGCCGATCAGGCGCTTGCGGCTTAAAACATACGCGGCAACCACAGAAAACACCATGTTCAGTGTGGTGCCTAAGACAGTCACCAGAAGCGTAGTCCCCAACGATTTGAAAAAGTATACATCCTTGATGATGGCCTTGTAGCCTGTGAGGTCAAACACATGGGGAAACAAGTATGGGGAATACTTTACACTTGTTACAGTATTGGATAATGAGACGATGAGTACATTGTAAAAAGGATACAGTGTCAGCAGCGCCAAAACACCGAAAAAAAGGTACAGGCATACCTCAAAGGCGGTGATCTGCTGCTTTTTTTTCAGTTTCATTGCCCTTCCCCCCTTAAAACAGCCCATCTTCGCCAAGCTTTGTCGTCACCTTGTTCGCCGTCCAAATCATCACAACGCCGATGACAGACTTTAAAAGCCCAATGGCCGTGGTATAGCCAAAATTTGTTCCGGTCATGAAAGACTGGCGGTAGACATAGGTATCAATGATATCCGCAACGGGATAGACCGGCGCTGAGTACAGATTGAATATCTGGTCAAAGGAGGCGCCGCTCATAATTCCGCCCACCTGCAAAATCAGCATGATACAAACTGTGCTTCGAATGCCGGGCCATGTGATGTGCAGCATTTTTTGCAGCCGGTTCGCGCCATCGATGCTGGCCGCCTCATACAACTGGGGGTCGATCGCAGTAAGTGCCGCCATATAGATGATGGCGTCCCACCCAAACTCCTTCCAGATATTTGAGATCCAGATAAACGGGCGAAAGGCGGAAAGAGACATCAGCGGCGCTATTTGCTCGAATCCCATCTGTCCAAGCAATTGATTGATGATACCATTGGAAGCGAACATATTGATAAGGATTCCCGACAACACGACCCAAGAGATGAAATGCGGAAACGTAAACACTGTCTGGAAAAACTTTTTAACGCGAGGATGACGGATCTCATTGAGCAGGATCGCCACAATAATCGGGATTGGGAAGTGAAACAAAAGCTTTCCGAAACTGAAAATCAGCGTATTGGAAAAAGCGCGCCAGAATTCAGCGTCTTGGAACATCGTTTTAAAATGCAGCAGTCCCACCCAGGGACTGTGCCACAGGCCCATATCATAGCGGTAATTGCGAAACGCCAGCGTAATGCCTCCCATGGGCAGATAACAAAAAATAATATACCACAGGAGAACTGGCAGCAGCAGCGCATACAGCATCCAGTCATTTTTCAGCTGCTTGCAAACCATTCGCCGCCTGGAGGCGTTCATCCCTGTCCGTTCTTTCATAAAACACTCCCCCTTCATTCCCCTGGACTGTTCGTTTCTCTGTGTCTTTATTATACTGTCCCTGATTGGCCTTTCGGTATGGAGACAGCGCATGAATTCTGTTCTTCAAAATGGAAAACGTTCAATAATTTATGTGAAAATCATAGTTTTCATCATAAATATGGAATTTTTTTAGAATTTTGCATCTGTGATTTCACTATACCGGGCTTTCTCCATATCAATCCCTCTCTATCAGTGATATACTAAGGGCAGGGCAATCGGAAGGAGTGCTGCCCATGCCGTCATTCTTTAAAAAAAGAATTATGAAACAGTTTCGCTTGGTACTCTGCTGCCTGCTCATCATGGGAATCGTTTTGTCACTGCTGTGTTACACAGTAATCGAGCGGCTGATGACCAAAAATTCAACCGCGTATGCCCAGAGTACCGCACAAAAGTTTAACGTTGAGGTAAAATACTTATTTGACCGCGCAGATGCACTGTTCAGCAGCCTGCTGTTCAACGAAAACATTGAACAGATTATGCACACACCTTTTTCAGCAAAGACCCCTTCCTATCTCAATGCACTGCACACCCAATTTTCGTCATACCGCCTCATGAACGCAGAACTCGCGGAAATCGCCCTTGTAACTCCGGAGATGTCCTGGTCCAGCTATTTTGATGCGGCCACACTGCGCGCGTTCAGCGAGGAAATGCGTAACCTTCGCGGCACCACATGCTTCGGACTGCAGCAATCCCCTCTTACGGCACGTGCAGGCAGCCAGGAACAGCGGTTGGTTTTTGGCCACAATGTTTATGGTATGTTCGACGATTCTTTGTATGGTCAGTATTTAGGCAGTATCATTTTATCACTGGATCTCTCCAAGTCCTCGATCCAACTGCCCTTGTCTGAGCGGTCCGCGACCTGCTTTGTCCTGCTGGATCAGAATGGCACGGCGTTTCCGTTTAATTGCAGCGATGAGCAGTACCAACAGATCCAGGAACAGGGGCTTGCCGCCGGCCACGGGACTTGGCCTATGGGCGCTTGTCAAACTGAGGATTATTTAATTTATAATACGCCCTTAAATGATACCGGGCTTTTTATGGTCAGCGCCATGGACAGGCACGCGCTCAGCAAGGAAGGATTGCCCACGATTGCCATCCTCATTGTTATAACGACCGCCGCCTTGATCGTGGTCGTATTGTTGATGAGCTTGATGCTGCAAAGTGTGGTAAGGCCCTTAAGTCAATTGTCAGCATATATCGACCGCATCCGGCTCACACCCCCGGGGGCTGATGCGGAGCCTCTGGAGCTGCAGGGGTGTGAAGAGATCACCCGCCTCTGCAGCTCCTTTAACACGATGCTTCGCGAGCAGGCCCGCTTGACCCGTGAACTGCAACAGGCCACCGTCAATTTGTACGAAATGCAGTTGGGCCGCAAGCAGGCGGAGCTGGAATACCTGCGCAGCCAAATCAATCCGCATTTTCTTTACAATACGTTGGAGGCGATCCAGGGAATCGCACTGGAACATGGTGTTCCCAAAATTGCGGATGCTGCGGGTGCGTTGGGCAAATTATTCAGACACAACATCCAAGGCAGCGATATGATTCCATTGGGCAAAGAGTTGGAAATCACCCAAGCCTACCTCACCATCCAAAAGCTGCGGTTCGCCGATAAATTGAATGTGTTGATCAGCATTCGTGAAAACACTCGCGGCATTCCAGTGATGAAACTGCTTCTTCAGCCGCTGGTGGAAAACGCTGTTTATCACGGTTTAGAGCCGAAGACCGGCCCCGGCACGCTGTTTATCGGTGCGAGACTGGAAAAGGGGGATCTGCTCATCAGCATTTATGACGATGGCGTGGGGATGCCATCTGGCCGTCTGGCTGCATTGCAGGAAGAGTTGGAACGCCCCGCCGCAAGCGGCAAGGCGGAAACCGCGCATATCGGTCTGCTGAATGTCCAGCACCGCATCCGGCTGCGCTACGGCATGCCATACGGCTTGACGCTGCATAGCACGCCGGGTGGCGGCACCCGGGTAACTGTCCGTGTACCTGCGCAGATACAGGAAGAGGAGAATGAGTTATGCTGAACGTTTTGCTTGCGGATGACGAAACCCGCACGCTGCATCATTTGATGACAGGTGTGCCCTGGTTTCAACTGGGGATGGAAGTCTGCTGCACTGCCTCCAACGGCAGCGAAGCTCTTGCCTTTATTGAATCACATCCCATAGATATTTTGATTACAGATATCCGCATGCCCGGCATGGACGGGCTGGAGTTGTGTCAGCGTGTGCGTGAACGGTACCACGATATGTCGATCATCTTGTTGACAGGCTATGCGGACTTTGAATACGCACGACGCGGCATTGAGCTTCAAGTGACGGACTACTGCTTAAAACCAATTGATACAGAGCAGCTGACCGCCACATTGCGCCGTGCTGTACGCCAGGGGTACGGGCGCTCCTCCTCACGTTCAGACGCGCTGCTGGATCTTATCGAGGAAGGCAACTCTCAAGAAATTACGCGGACATTTTCTGATTTGGGGATCAAAGGCGACAGTGTTTACATCGCCGGCTCCATTGGCGTTCACAATATTGAACAGGCGATAGGCGCTCAGTTTTCCTGTAAAGTGGGCAGACACAAATACCTGTACTTTTCCGGACATCCGTTTCATACGCAGGAAGCCTCGCACATCATCGCTTTTTCCAAAAAGCGCAGCGGTATCGGTCTTTTTCCCACCTCAGTGCCCTACGGACAGACTGCACGCGCTATCAGCGACGTGCTCGTGATGACATATCAATATTTTATCAACGGCACATCAACGTTGTGTGAACGCCTGGTAGATGGGCCGCTGACTCAAGAACTTTTTCGTCAACTCCCCAAAAAGGGAAAAGAACCAGGCCAGCTCAAAGCCTGGCTGCACGACCTCTCGCAAGCCAACTGCTCGTTGCTTTTCAATATCCGCACCGCATTTCGATTTGTGAACCAGGTTCTTCTTTCTCCTGCCATGCAAAACAGCGGAGAAGGCTGTTTTGACAGCTTTGAGCAGATGGCTGCCGACTATTCTTGCCTGTCGAATCTGCTGGAAGAGCTCAGCGCCGCTGTGTACACACAGGAGCCGCGTCCGGCTCCCCCATTTGAAGGCCCTGACAGCTTCTTGTCCATTATGAGTTATCTCAATACACACTACGAGCAGACCGTCTCGCTGAAACGTGTCTCGGAGGAACTGCACCTCAATGCATCCTACATCAGTCAGCTGATAAAAAATGAAACCGGTTTAAACTATACTCAATATATCACTGAATTGCGCATCGAAAAAGCCAAGGAGCTATTGACAAACACAAAGCTTTCCCTGGCCGAAATCAGCGAAGCGGTGGGCTTCAATGACTATTTTTATTTCATCAAGAAGTTCAAACGGGAGGTAGGCGTGACGCCCGGCAAATTTTTGCAGCATGAAAAGGGAACGGGCGATATGCCCGACCGGGAAAGGGAGTGATGAGCATGACCGCAAAGGAATTAGCCGCCCGGCTCTCTCTGCCGGAATCGCTGCAACAGCAGGTTTTTTCCATACCGATTCTCCCTGCGCAGGAACAGGAATGGAATGAGTTGTTTCTTCGCGATCAAGAAGCCTTTGAATTGCGTCTGCACCGTCATCCTACACCGGAACTCCTGGCTCTGGCACTTTATCTGCGCTGGGCCGTTGCGACCTATCGCCGCTATCTCACCCTTGGGATTCCAGAAGCTGTCTTTTGGGATACATTTCAAGATTTTGCGCTCTGGAGCGAAGAGTGCATGCGTGTCACTGGCCAACCAGGATTGATTGAATGGGGCTGGAACGCTCTGCTGCTGCATATGGAGCTCTTCCGGCTGGGGCGTTTGGAATATCAACCGCGCACACTTCAACAGGATATCGTGTTCGGAGAAGTCTCCCTGGCTGCAGGCACACCAATATTGGAAGTACATATTCCCGCGGGCGCGCCGTTTTGCCAGCGTGAATTGTCAGCTTCTCTATGCTCAGCCGGGCCTTTTTTTGAGCGGTACTTTCAGCGCAGCTTTTTCTGGTTCCACTGTCATTCCTGGCTGTTGTCACCCGCTCTACGAGATTTGCTTTCCCCTGCATCGGGAACCCTTCAATTCCAGCGTTTTTTTACCATTTACAGTGAAGATTTTTCATTCCCGCAGGCAGAGCAACGCGTTTTCGGGAGTGTACAGGCAGACCCACAGCGATATACCGAGCACACCAGCCTGCAGCGGGCCTTAAAAAAATATCTCCTCGCCGGCAACCATGTGGGAATGGGGATGGGCGTCGCTCAACGGGTATCCATTGAAGCCGTCGGAGAAGCGGTGGGAGCTGGTCCATTACACGGTTTCATCCCCTAGCTATGTTTTTTTATTATACACGAGCCTTCCCAGCAAAACAAAAGATTCAACGCTGTTTCGAAAAAGCAACGTGCCCTCTGATCTGAACTGCAGGCAGATGAATGTTCTTGTAAATATTCTTAGACATAACAAAAATCCCCCGGCTTCGCCGTAATCTCATTAAGATAATCCGTCCAATGAAACCGTCTCTGAGCGAGAAGGCCAGAGACGGTTTCACCAATACATAAATTTGAAAAAGGGCATGGCAAAACCGCGGAGTCTCCTCCGCGAAAAGCTAATGAAAAGCAGCATCAAATTGCCCTGTACTGAAAACTGACCGGACGCTTCACACGCATATTTCTCGTTTTGGGTTGGTCAGGCCGGACAGGAAGCAGAAAACTTGTAATGAGCGATTCTACTTTTGTCGTAGACACAAAACCAAGCAGGAACTCCCGTGCAATGTGGGCGGCAAAAGCATCGTTCACACGGTAGAGATATTCGCCCTTCAGCTGCATAAAACTGGCATGCAGGCGAAGCAGGGACGCCAAATTGTAGAGCGTCATTCTGGCGAAGATATCCTGCATAATGAATGGACGCTTTTTCGCATGGAAGTGCGTTAGTGCTTACCACACGGAAGGAAACCGGATGTAGCCATATCACTTGCATCGCTGATGTAGTCAAAATGAACCTTATTGGGGAGCCAACGATATTTCTGCGGCTCCTGGCGGATACGGTTTGTGAGGCGTTTGGAGAGGAAACAGCTGAAAGCCGCTTCAAATTCCGGCGTGTCAGGCAGTCGGAGACCTGAAAGGATACCCAGCTTTTTCTTTACGCGAACCAAATAATTCCAGCCCTTCTGCTCGATGTACGCCATGCTATTGTACGCCTCGTAACCGCGATCCGCAATCAGAATAACTAGGTCTGCAAGTTCCGATCGGTCAACCATTTCCACAAGTGCCTGGGACTCATGCTCTTCTCGCCCGTTTTGTATGACGGCTTCCAGATAAAGTTAACTCTCCAGATCATACAATGCGTTCAGATACAATAGGTTGTAGCCACGTCCGTCCTTTGTGCTGTTGAAGTAGGTCACCTCGTCGTGGACATCGCTCGGGATTTGTAAATAGGAGCCCTATGCCGCCAGTAATGTATATTCATCCCACTGCCGTTTGGGGCGATTCTGAAAAGTAAATCGGTGTAGAATTTCTTCAAAAACCGACGGGAAGAGCTTTCCGCGTTGCTGAACGAAGGCTGATACGGTTGCCGCCGTTGGATCATAGTGAAACTGCCACTGCAGTTCCACATGCAGGCCCTGACTGCTCATGGAGAGTATTGTCCTGCGCAGTTTTTCAAAGAGTAATTTTCGGTTCCGTGTAAAATTCCGCTTGGGATCTGGCGTGTATTTGGGCACCTCTTTCTGCATTCAGGATATGGTATCCAAAAGCTTTTTTCAGGATGTTCGGGTAGTTTATCATTGGCGTAGCCTCCTTGAAACTGATTTCAAGGCGAAGCCGTCGTTTTTTCAAATTGTCAAGTGCTTTTTTGATTTTTGAGAATATTTGTAAAAATAGCTCAGACCGCCGATAAGGCAATCTGGGCTATCGCTTATTTTAATGAGATTAGGCACAGCCGGTGGTTTTTCTATAACAAAAGCAAAGTCGGATATGTCTTGTATCTGGCTTTACTGATACATATACCGCCCCAGTTGTTGCCGCCTACGGGGATTGTGTTTTACTTTCACATTTATCCTAGCTTGTAAATTTCAATCGTGCCCTTACGGAAAACTTTTCTTTCAAACAGCCTACTGGTCACAATTTTATAGAAACAACACTTTTTAAGCCCTCAAGCTGTTCTGTAAGGAGTTTTCTTTCAAGCCCGCCTGGGAAACGCAGATGGAACTCTGCTACCAACTCCCCCCTCTTTTTACGCGACAGCTCCAACCCGATTACTTTAATTTTTTGTTCGGAAAATATCTCGAACATCTGCCCTATCTCGGCACCATTTTCCGGCATGCATACTCGTATCCTGTCTATTTCTGGTGCCCAGCGATGTTCCCAATGCGACAACATCTGTACTCCCAAAATAAGTAATGCACATGCACCCCCCACCCCATACAGTCCTGCGCCTATGGCCATCCCGATTCCAGCGGTGGCCCAAATTCCGGCTGCCGTGGTCAGCCCACTGACCGTACGGTGATGCCAAATGATCATACCCGCGCCCAAAAAACCGATCCCACTCACAATCTGTGATGCGATGCGGCTGGCGTCTGCTCTAAGAAAAGAGTGTCCTTGCAGATCAAAAAAGCCGTACTTGGACACTATCATCATCAAAGCCGAGCCCAGTGCCACGATCAGATGCGTTCGAATCCCCGCCTCTTTCAACCGGTTGCGGCGTTCTATTCCAATCATCAAACCGCAAATTCCAGCAAAAAAGATACGCAGAACATACCCAATCTGCACCATCATATTGTCCACACTTCTATCCCCTTCCCTGTGACAGTCGAAGAGCGGCGCATAGCGCCGCTCTTCAATTTGTTCAATTTCCAATTTACTTGTAACCCTTGGCATCTATTTGTAAATACCATTCAACACCGCACCGTCCACCGTATCCTCAGCGGGTACGCCATGGACTGCCAAGATATTGGCTACGCAGTCCACTGACCGACATTCTGTTTCATACAACTCCCCTTGCTTGATCGTGGGACCATTGAACACCATAAATATCTGTTGTTGCGCCTTTGCGCCATGCTCTGCCACCGAAGTGGAAAAGGCATAACCCTCAGCACAGTCTACTACCAAGTCACCAAGATTCTGCGGAGTATCCATTGCATCCAACTCTGACCGTGTATACACCCGTGCCACGCCTGTGATCCCTTCCAGTCCTGCAATCAATGCATCATATTCTGCCTGGGTGAGCGGCTTTCGGAAATAAATCTCTGCCGAACCGCTGGCCAAGTTGTATACCAGCTTGGTGTCCTCCCGGAATGGCCCGATATTGACCGCCGCATTCTCATAAGGAATACCAACAGCATCCAGAACATCCGACAATGTGGAGGTAAGATTCGTATGCACCTCTGTCATCCCATGATCCCCCACCAGCACCACGTTTAGCGCCTCCGCATGGCCTCGCTGCCGATACGCATCCAATATTTGGCCGAGCGCATCATCAATCTGCTCCACTACTGCCTGGATCTGTGGGCCGGAAGTGCCATACTTGTGAGCTGTACTGTCCGTTTCATTGAACAGAACCACCATTAGGTCAGGGTCCTCATGCAGGATCATCTGTACCGCTTGGGACGCCGTTTCAGCAATCTCCCCGCCCTCGGCAAACAGGTCGGCGCCCCGGTTCTGCAATTTACGCTGTTTTATCGCGCCCACCAGCAAACCTTGACTTCCAAACATTTCACCTACTGTTGCCACATCATAATTCTGCAAAAAGCGCACACGACGATCATTCACTTTATCATAAAAGGCAAGCGCCGGCACTTGATGGGTACCCGTATGCGCGCCGGTACACAAGGTGGTCATGTTTGCCGTTGTCATGCTCACATATTCGCCCCAAGCATTGGTGCATCGGGTACCTCCACTAATTAACGCATCAAAAACAGGAGTATCCCAATCCTCCCGCTGCACATAATCGTTTCGGAACCCGTCCAAGTGGACATACAGGGTACGGGCCGGATGCTCGCTGCAGCGCTGGATTCCTACCTGCTCCACCGGCCGCACAAAATAATCCCCAACCGGCGCGGCCCCCGCTTCTTTTTGAAGACTTCCACTCACCACCACCTCTTCACCTACTGTGATGCCTTCCAGCGACAGCCCACTGTAAGAGTACACCTTCACCACCATCGTTCCCGTGCCATCTGTTGTATTGCCGTCCTCCGAACCATCCACAGTCAGTGTACGGGTGATACCCGTATCCTTGATTGCCGTCACTCTTCCCTTGATTTTGACGGGCGTCGATTCCAGCCCCTGTAATTGCTCGCGACTCCAGTCTGTGTAGATAAATTTTTCGCTCAAAACCGGTTGTTCGGACGCAGTGACTGTAAGTGTTGACGGTGTGAGCGACACGTTGCCATCGTAACCCGCGTTTCCCAACACGCCTGTCACTGTCAACGCATCGCCCCGAGCCACGGGCTGCGCTATTCCTTCTCCATACACATAGAGTCCGCCGCTGGGGTACACCGGGTCGAGGCCAGGCGTTTGGCGCGGACTGACCATCGCAAAGGCGGTATTGCTCTCATGCCACTGCCCGGTTGGGCCTGCAGCAACACCATGCACCGTAACGCTCAAGCCAGCCAGCGCAGCGGTGCCATCCTTCTTTTGGCGCACCGCTTCGCTCAATCGCAAAACTGTATCCTGTGTGATAAGCTGTATCCCTGCACTGCTGGAAGGTCGGATATAGTACCCTGATGTATAAGGGCTGCTGGCATCGCTCTGCATCAGAATCCCTTCCACTACGACCCAATCGCCCTGTGACACCTGGCTTTCAATGCCGGAATAGCTATACCATTTCACCTGCATCCTGCCAGCGCCATCCTCATAATCGCCGTCCCTGCTACCATCCACATAAAACCCTCGCACAGTTCCCTCAGCGGCAACGTCGCTCACCTTTCCCAACACACGCACCGGCATTCCCTCAAAGCGGAGTCCCGGGTCCAGTTCCACTTCCTCATACAGCGGGTCGTATAGATGGGATAAGCGTCTGGCAGCGCAACGCCACTGCCGCGCACCTGTATATCCGATGACGAAGCAGTGCGGATCGCTGTGGTCCCCTTATCTGAAGCATAGGCGCCATTCACAACGGTGCCAGTCACCACCACCCGGTCACCCACCTTATACTGTGTCGCATTGCCCGGCGAATAAACCAAAGTTCCTCCACCGAAGCGGTAACTGTCCCGCGGTGTAACGATACTGAAATAGTTCACTTGATCGTGCCACACACCGCTGGCCACCGTCACGATACCCTCCACAGTCACAGTCTTCCCCAACAGCTTGGCCTGCCCATCACTATTGTTTTCGGACAGAAGATACAGGTCGGTAGAACCCGGCAATGGCTCTGCGGCAGATGCCAACGGACACACCCCAACGCAAAACACGCAAATCAATATCACTGCGAGCAGTCTACGAATTTTTTTCATTCGAAAGCACCTATCCTTTCCATCGATTGATTGTCTTCAAACCAACCATGCCATATCTTTCCGGTACTGTCCCGCATCGTGCACCCAAACTGAGTATGCAATAAAGTCGGCAGCAGATCGATCGCACTCACAGCTTCCGGGTAGTCCACCAGATGCCTCACCTTTCCCCCTATCAGCATACCGAAAATGTGCTGCGAGGTCTCATCCAACGAATCATGACTTGCACCAAATGTATCTTCCGACACGTCTTTATGATAAAAATGGCTGCCCGCGTGGGGACATAGCAGAAAATCCGGTCCCCGTGAATCCATCCCATATCTATGCCGCATTTCTTCCTTTTCCAGTACTTGCTGCATATAAGGAGCCGAGCGGCAGACCTTCAGCAGTGTTTGCCGTTGCTCCTGTGTAAGCGGATGGATGCAGTACAGCGACGCCTCAATCGTATATGGCAGCACAATCACTTGGGTATCGGTGGTGCGCATTTCTGGAAGAGTTGCCTTGATTCCGGCTCCGTTCAAGCGTACCAGTAAATCTGGCAAGCTGCTTTTTCCGTAAAAAGGGGTCATCCCGTGATCAGTAGTAATCAAGATGGCCATATTCTGGAACAGCCCTCTCTGCTTGCAGATATCCACAAAATCTTCCAGTTCCTGCTGGATTACTTCCAACCTTTTCTCAATATCCCGCTGTCTTTCTTCAAAGGTAGCCCGCTTCGGGTATGGACCGTAAGCGTTGTTGTGGCCCAGCGAATCGATGTCGTCAATATAAAAAGCGGTAAAATCGGGCAATTCAGAATAGACTATCTTCCGCTCACCGGTATACACCGCCTGTCCCAAGGCCATGCGCTTGAGCAATGCAAAGCGGTCGCGGCTGTCGCTGGGGTCTTTGCCGCACCGAAAATACGCACATTGTGCATCGCCCTCTCGGCAGGGGTTGTTTTCCAGCATGAACTGGTGTATCGAGGCCACGGTATGGCCGGTGCGCAGCAGCGCCTGCGCCGCATTTTCCGCACAAAAAGTACGCTTATGTTTTATCACACGCCCCTCGTTCAAGTCATAATGCTGATAAAAATTATGGGTCTTTTCGCTCCAGGCGCCGCACAAGATAGCACTTTGCATGGGATTCGTGATGGACACCAACCCGCTGCGCAGGCCGGTGAATAAAAAGCCATCGTTTTGTAAGCGCTGGAAGCCACCCGCTTTTCCCTTCCGTTTTAGGCGTTCCAGATAGGAGAAGGAAAAACCATCAATGTTGATATATACCAGTTTTTTGTGTGCCATTCTCTCAAATCCCATCCAATAAAAATATCGCAGAGGGCAGCTCTGCGTGTAAAAGCGCCGCCATGGGGTTCTCCACCGCTGTTAAGCCAAACAAGGCGTGAACCAGCTCGTGGTGCGTATAAACCGGCAGCCCCGCCGGAATACCCCGGCGCACATGCACCTTGCACTTTCGCACCTGTATATGGAACCCTTGCCCCTCTGCCAAAAAAGCCGTCGCTCCCTCCGGCACGCGCGGCACGGCCAAAGCAACCAATACCCGTTCGGGGCGCAGCAGCCGAATATTTCCACGGGTAGACAGCGCATAGCTATCGCATTGGCTGCACAGCACTGGATCCAGCACATTGAGGGGGGCCTGATAGAACACCTTGGTCGCCCCCCAACAAGCCGCCATTAGGCGGCAGGCGTCCTCCACCGGCATGGTTCCGCACAGCTCTGTGATGCGGTGATGATCCTCACGGCAGGCCGCATAAGCGGCTCGCCCGTGTTCTTCCAGCCAGTAGACGGCATGCCCATTGGTTGCCGCTGTTTCAAAAAAGAGGGCCGGGCTGCGGGACGGCCCCTTTCCATACTGTTGATATAAGGTAAACAGGTCGTTGTCCCGACAGCCGCGGTCCAAACGCTCCACCCCGCATTCCGTCTGCTGGGCAGGAAAACAAAAGGCATACTCCAAAAATGGGTATACCTTAGCAAAGCCAAACCGCTCATAAAGTCTGCGTTGTCCCAATAAGCTAACGGCATCGTACTGGGGGTACACCTCACGCTCCAAAAAACTGAACAATGCGCGCATCACCCCACGTCCCCGGTACAGGGGCGCGCAGCATACCGAACCCACGCTGAGCCATCGCAGGCTGCGATAGGTCATCCCATACACAGACAGCATACCCGCCATTTTGCCCTGTATAAAAGCCCCATAGGTGCTGCCTGCCGCACGCGGACCATACAGCTTAGGCTGGGCCGCTGAAATATCACACCCGAACTGCTGCGCCGCAAAATCCGCCGCCTCTGCCAGTTGGCCGGGCGCAAGCTCCCTTATCTCAATCATCTTCCTCCCAGCCTTTACTCTGCACCACAATTGTACGGGACAAACGGTCGTGCAGCGTGCGTCCTTCCGAAGAAAACAAAGCTAGCACTGCGCTCGCCAGCCCCGGCAGGACCAGCAGACTCTCTAAGAGGGTTCGGCCCACAAATTCCCGCAGGACCAGACGAGATGGCGACACCTCCCCTGGTACCGCCGCATCTGCCACACGCAGACGCAGCAGCAGTTTGCCTATTGTTCTTCCACGTCCCAACAGGGCCGGGACCAGGCAGTAATAGGCCGTCTGGCAAAAGGCCGCTTTTAGCCCAAAAGCCGTCAGCATCTTAAAAATCGCTTGAGCGAACTGATCTAAGGCACCAGGCTGGGTCGGATCCAGCGTTTGCATTAGCACATTCACGGTCTCCAAATCGCTACCGGTACACAGGTACCAAAGCAAAAATACCAGAGCCGAGTCTATGAGCCAAGCTCCAAAGCGCTGCGTCCGTGGCGCACAGGTGCGGGTCATTACCTAAATCCCCCCATCACAGCCTCCACATCCTGGGGTTCACCGCCTGCCAGGCGGGAACGCTCTGCCAGCAACGACATTACATGGGATTCGATTGAGTTTTCCAGCGTTGTGGAAAATGGGATCTGCCTCAGATAACTCTGCATAAAATGCTGCATAAACGCCTTGTCTCCGCCGCCATGCCCGCCCTCGGCAATGTCTAGCTGTTCCTGTTCTGTGCTGTCATCAAAAAAGCTGGTGGTTTCGATACAGTACGGCTTTTCAGCAGCACGTATCTCGCCGTATTCGCACATCACCTTCAGCGAACGGTTCACTTTTGCTGTAAAAGCGGACAGATTAAAGGTCGCCGTAACGCCCCCAGCAAAGGACAGAATGGTGGATTGATGATCAACCACATTGTTCCCAGCTTGGTAAACGCACCGCCCATATGGGGTATCGCCTAGGCTCTGGCGAATCTGCTCCACGCTAGACATGTCGAACACCACCGACTTAATTTTTTTTGAGGAATAGATACGCACCGCAGAATAGGGGCAAACCGCCTGCTGTGGACAATCGATACATCGGGGTGCCATGGTTTTAGAGTCAAACCGTTCTGGCTGGAACACGCCAAGGCTGCCGAACGAAGCAACACGCTGGGCATGACTGTCTGCTCCCAACAGATAAAGCAAGATATCCATATCATGGCAGCTTTTTGTAATGGCGAGCGGGCCGCTTGTGTCCGCACATTTCCAAGGGCCTCGCACGTAGCTGTGCGCAAAATGGTAATAGCCGATATTTTCATTGTGCTGGATGGTTACCACCCGCCCCAGCTTGCCCGATTCGATAATCTGCCGGATTCGGCTGAAAAAGGCGGTGTGGCGCAGCACATGACACACTGCCACCATCTGATTCGGGTATGCAGCCGCGCGCCGGCGCAGGTCCAGCAACTCATCCATTTTGGTGGAGATTGGTTTTTCCAGAATGATGTCATAGCCTTTTCCAAAAGAGCCACTGTTTCGCGATAGTGCAACGCATCCTGCGTTCCCACGATAGCTACATCCGCCAAGCGGGGCTGCTCCATCAGTTCCAAATCGGTTTCAAACAGCCCACTCTCTGGCACAGCGTATTCCCGCGCCGCGCGCAGGCGTTTTTTCGGGTCCGGGTCCGCCACAGCCACCACTGCATGTCCATCGGGGTAAAATTCGCGCAGGGCAGCCAGGTAGGCGCTTGCGCGCCCACCCAGCCCCACTACCGCGAAGGTAACCTTCCCTTCATACATTCGCATTATTGGTTAGCCTCAATCTCAAATTTTACTTTTTCCGTCACCTGGCTGACAATCTCCTCAATGGACATCTCCGGCTCAGACCAAATCAGCTTCGCGTAATCGTTCACAGCCTTATCGCAGGCGGCCTTAGCCTTACCCTGTGGCGAGGGAATACCGAACTGCATAAACTGAGCTGCTGTCTTTAGCATGGGGGCCGTCTCGTACACTTCCTGCAGTTCCGGCTGCTCCATGGCCTCTTCGGTCAAGGGCAGATAGCCAGACATCGCGCACATTTTGGCATTGTTTTCAGGCAAATTCATCCAGCGCAGGAATTCGGCTGCAGCCTCGATTTCTTCCTGAGGTTTGTTGTCCAGAATGATAAACCCGGAGCCACCCTGATTGGTGAAGAACTGCGTCTGCTTGGGGAAAGGCAGCGCCTCCAACTCATAACCATTCGCGGCCGCTTCTTTTGAAAAACTTGCCAGGTTGGAGGAAGTAGTATAAATCATCCCCACCTTCTGCTCATAAAACTCTGAAACAATGATTGTGCCATGGTTTGCCCGGGAATTCGGGTCAATCATGCATCCGTCTGTCACCAGGGAGCGCCAAAACTCCAACCCTTTGGCAAAACGGTCATCCCCCTCAAAGGCGATCTCGGTCACATCCTCATTGTAAAGAGATCCGCCCTGCTGGTACATCATGCCAATGGGATCCAGTGAGTTGGTCGCAAAGCCATACACGCCGGCCGCCGCGTCAGTGGCCGTCTTTGCCGCATCGTGGAACGCCTTCCAAGTCCAACCAGAAGCCTCTGGGTCATCCAGAATCGACTGCGCGGTGGGCACGTCCACCCCTTTTTCATCCATCAAAGTACGGTTTACCACCAGGATATTACTTGCACTGGGAAAGTACGGGTTCACCACGAACTTGCCCCCATACATAGAATACTGCAGCATACCTTGATTCTGGGCTTTCAGCGCCTCATATGTAAATACCGTGCGCAGATCCACGGCCTTGGAGGCATACAGGGGTACGGACGACACACCCACTGCAGAAATGACCGGGTTATTGCCGGAAAGAATAGCAGCCTGCAGCTTTTCATTGAGTGTGCTGGATTTGTCTTGGTATTCTACCGTGACGGTGATGTTTTTGCCCGGGTGCTCTTTCTCCTGCTGGGCATTGAATTCATCTGCCAGCATCTGGATACCAGCGCCCATGGTGGAGGTGGCGGAGTTCGGTACCCACAGGGTGATTGCGACCGGCGCCTCATACTGTGCTGTAAGCTGCTCCCAGGCTTGATCAGGATACATGCCATTCTCGTCTTTCTCCCCTTCGACCTCGGAGGTTGCCTGCGACTCCGAGGTACTGCCAGACGCAGACGGCGAGGGTTCCGGCCCAGAGGCAGGCGCGCTGCCACAGGCAACAGCGCCGAGCGCTACGAAGACACAAAGTGTGAGGGAGACCAATTTTTTGAACATATTCATTGTCATTCACTCCTTATAAGTATTTGTGAATCTCAAAGCTTCCCCTTTTTATTTCCTACCATTGCTGTCTTGATCTTGCCGCTGGCAAAGATATACATCAATAGGATAGGTGCCAATTGAATCATCGTTCCGGCCATGGCCACGTTCCATTCCGGCACTCCTTCTTCTACCTGCAGCAGGCCGCGTAAGGCCACGGGCAGTGTACGGATGGCCTGGGTGTTCGTCATAACCAGCACCCAGTAATATTCGTTCCAGTTGCTGATGAAGGAGGTGATTAAGTGGGTGACCAGCACCGGCGCAATCATAGGCAGCATCACCTTAAGCATGATTGTGCGGTTTTTAGCATGGTCCATCCGGGCGGCTTCGATCACTTCGCGGGGCACTTGCTTGAACGCTCCCATGAACATATAAATGCCAAACATAGAAAACAGAGAAGGAAGGATAAGGCCGAACCAATTATCCACTAAACCCATCTTGCTGTAAAAGAAGTACACGGGAATGAGCGTGGCTTCGGCGGGTAACATCATGCCCAAGAATTTTGTGGACCACAAAAACTTTTTGCCTCGGAATTCCATCATGGCAAAGCCATAGGCTGCTGGTATGATCGTAAAGTACTGCAGACCAATCACCAAAATTGAATACTTTACGGAGTTCCCAACATAATGGGACAGTTGGGCTTGGTTCCACGCGTAGATGTAATTGCTCCACTGCGGATCGGACACCCACAGGTTCGGGTCAAAGGACAGCGCCTCTATCAGAGGCCGCAAAGACATTGAAAACATCCAGGCAAAGGGGTATACGAACAACAGCCCGACACCAATAAGAAGCAGATAATTTAATATCTTGCCACAATATAAAAGCCTCTTTTTTACCTTTACCCACAGTAAAAACTTTTCCTTGTCCCGTATCTCCTTGGGCAGATAAGCTTTGGTCCATGCGGTCGTGGGTTCTTTCATACGCTCAGTCCTCACTTCCCTTGAAGACTTTGTTTGCGGCGTAGGTGAACACGGCGACCATCACCGTCAGCACAATTGCCCCCGCCATCGCAAAGCCATAATTGAATTTCACCCGGCCTGCGTTATAGATCCAATACCCCAACACCATGCTAGACCCCTGCGGCCCGCCTTGGGTCATCACATCGATCGCCGCAAAAGCCTTGAACGAATTGATGAACTTCATGATGAACACAAAGGAAAGGGTGGGCGTAAGCATAGGTATGGTAATCTTACGCAGCACGGTCCAGCGGCTTGCCTTATCCAGCTTGGCCGCTTCATATACTTCCGCCGGCAGCGCCTGCAACCCCGCGATGATGATGAGCGAATAATAGCCAATCGATTTCCACACCGTGACGATAGCCACCGAAATCAGCGAGGTCCTCGCATCCATGAGCCAGTTGGGTCCTGTTATGCCAAACAGCGCCAATGCTTGATTGATGATACCGTGCGGGTCCAGCATAAGCACCCACAGGATAGCCACCGCCACCATCGATGAAATGTGTGGAGTAAACACAAGGGTCTGGGCAAAATTGTGCACCCGCGTATTTTTGGATAGCCAAGATGCCATGAGCACTGTCACGGCCATGAGCAGTATCACGGTAACGAACGCAAAAAACACGGTATTTATAATCGCGCGAACAAACTCATTGTCTCGAGTGAATATCATTTTAAAGTTCCATAGTCCCACAAAGCGCGAGTTTTTGATATCCACCAAGTCCACCTTGAAAAACGCTCCAATCATCATGAACAGGAATGGTAGAAGCGTAAAAAAGATAGCACCAAAGGCAGCCGGTATCATATAAATATACGCCGGATTCAGCTTGGTGAATATCCTGCGCTCCACGCGGTCAAACCTCTTTTGCGCCGCACATTTTTTCACTTCCAAACGAATGGCACGGTAGTCGCGATAAGCTTCCCGCTCCTGAGGGTCCAAGCCCGCTCGATAGTCTCTCAGTTCCGCCTTGAGACCAGCCAGCCGCTGACGAGCCTCCGCTGACGCTGCCCTATTCCCGCGGACCGCGCGGACTTCCGCCTGCTGCTGCTCTATTGCGTCGCACAACTCATTATACCGTTTGCCAACCTGCTGCAAATTCTTCATAGGCCTTTTGGATCACCTCCTCCTCGTATACACGCTTGCCCTGCACGTCGAACACATACAGATTCTGCTTTTCCAAGCGGAACACCAGCGGCTCGTTCAACTGCCGCCTAGTCTTGGACAGTTCCTTCACGAATACTTTTTGCTCCCCAGAATCCAACAGGTACAAAAACTCCGAACCATGATTTTCAAAACTTTTGATCGCCTTGCGTACGACTATTCCGTCCGTCCCCTTTTCTGTGCAGTCGAACTGTACATCTCGCGGGCGGAACCCCACCTGCAGGCCGCTGGGGCAGGGGATGATATTCATGCCCGGATCGCCGATAAAACGTGCAACAAACACACAGTTGGGGTCGTTATGTATTTCAGTGGGAGTGCCCTGCTGCATGATACGCCCCTCATTCATTACTACGATATTGGTTCCCATCGTCATGGCCTCGATTTGATCGTGCGTCACATAGATGAAAGTAGATTTGAGGGTATCGTGCAGTTGAATGAGTTCAGTGCGCATATCGCTGCGCAATTTTGCGTCCAGGTTGGAGAGCGGCTCGTCCATCAAAAAACATTCCGGCATCTTTGAGATTGCACGCGCTAGGGCTACCCGCTGGCGCTGCCCGCCCGAGATACGCCCGGGACGCCGATCTGCATATTCTCCCATGCCCACAATGTCCAATGCCTTCTGCACGCGCTCCCGTATCTCGAACCGGGGCAGTCGGGCGTTCACAAGGCCAAACTCGATATTCTCGCGCACGGTCATATGCGGGTAGAGCGCATAGTTCTGGAATACCATCGCAAGGCCGCGGTCACCCGGCTCCAAGTTGGTGATGTTGATATCCCCCATGCGTATCTCACCTTCTGTGATTTCTTCCAACCCGGCAATCATGCGCAGCAGAGTCGTTTTGCCGCAGCCGGATGGTCCCACTAGAACAGTAAAACTTCCATGCGGAATGGTCAGCGTAAGCCCATCCACCGCGCGCTTGGGCTGCACCTGCACCTTGGCCTTGCGCAGGCCCCTTCGCTTTTGAGGCGGGGCCTCATAAATCTTTACAATGTCGTTCAGTATGATATCCGCCATGATCTCACCCTTTACATTCTTTAAAGCTTACAAGTTCTATGCCTTGCGCGCGCAGAAACTGCGCGGCATAGGGGTCAGTCAGTACGCTGTGTTCCTGCACCCTTTGCAGATTATAGCTGGAGCTTTGCAGCAGAACCTCATCCGCAAACGCAGGGTGCACCATCAGTTCCGCAATGGCCTTTTTCGGAAGTGCGCCCACTAGGGATGTAAACTTCTGCATCAGTCCATCGCGCCCTTCGCCGGGCAGCACCTTGAAGTTTCCTTCAAAGTATATCGGCGGGTACATTCCGCATGCAAACTGCCTCACCGGCACTCCGTGGTTCTCAGCAAGCCGCAGCAGGCTATCGCGGACCTTGCTGAATTTCTGGTGGGCATACAGGTGGGAATCGATGTGTGTAGGTCCACGCCCTACCAAAGTGACAAAACACTGGTATTGGGCCTCCAGTTCTTCATCCAATTCTCCCACATCATAACCTTCGTCGCTGCCCAACACAGCAGGCTTCTGAAACATGCCATTCTTCAGCAGGCTAGGGCAGCTCGTAAGAGGCCCCCCCAATGAGATATTCACATGCAGCCCTACTGCTAAGGCCGGCTCTCTCTTTGCCAACTGTGCGGCCAGAAGGGTGGCGGACGTATTCACCATCATCGTGGTCGAGGTGACAACACCCCGGCACATCGCGTCATAGATGCCGTAAGTGACTCCGCTGGTGAGCCCAAAGTCATCGGCATTAACAATCAGTTTCATAGCAGTTCGGGCCAATAGCCCTGGTTCGCGTCTTGAAGATCGTCCAGCACTGCGCGCGCTTTCTGAGCATCAACGAGCGTGCGGTTCAGCGTGAGCGCTTTCAGCGCTTTTTCGTAAGACTTTTCAAAGTATGCCTCTACCGTGAGGGTTTCGTATGCATACTGTCCCTCCATAAGGCCCTTCATAAACACATCAATCTCGCCAAAAGGCACTGGCTGCACACCACCCTTACCCACATGAGCCAGACATTCCACCATAGCGTCTTGATGAAAATTTGTAATCACACCGTCATTGCGCGTTATCATGATAAAGGGCCGCCCTTCATCATAGGCGATACTAGCAGCCACCTCTACGATCATGTCTGCATGTGCTTCATTCTTAGCGATACTGGAACCTTGTGCCGTACCCTCGCGCTGCACGCGCGCACATTCCTCAAACACCCGCCTCTGACGCCCGTTCTCAACCTCTTCTGTGCGCGTATGGATAGGATCCAGACGTTCCACAACCTCCTGCGGGTAAAGATAGTATTGCAAATATGTATTGGGGATATAGTTAGGGAAGTCCCTCACCATGGCCTTCACAGTACTGTAGGTTTCGAGCCAGGAGGCATCTCTCTCAGCTGCGTCCGCTGGTGCAAAGCCATCGCGAAGTATTTTTTCGCGGAGCTGCGGCATCAGATCTTGTCCCGATGCATTCTGCAGTTGTGTAAACCAGCCGAAATGGTTTAGGCCTATGTATTCCGGATGCAACTCGCTGCGGTCGATCCGTAATATCTTTGCAAAAGCCTGCAGCAGGTTTACCGGCTGGTCACACATATTCACGATTTTCTTGTCCCCCGGGAAAACCTTATCCAGCGCCAAAGCTACAATCGCTGCCGGGTTGGTATAGTTCAAAATCCACGGGTCATTCGCATAGGTGCGCGCATTCCGCACGATCTCAATCATATCCGGGATGGACCGCATGCCGTAGGCGAACCCACCTGCACCGCATGTCTCCTGCCCCACCACTCCGTGCGCCAGAGGAATCTGTTCGTCCAGCTTCCGCATCGCGAAGCCCCCTGTGCGAATCTGGCAGAATACAAAATCCACCCCAGTGTAGGCCTCCCGCTTGTCGGTAGTGTACGTCACCTGTACGCCAGGGTATTCCTCTGCAAACAGTATCTGTGCGAACCGGCCGATTGGCTCCTGCCGCGCCCCATCTGTGTCGAACAGGCGCAGCTCCTCCAGAGGGAAGTCATCCTTTTTCACGCACAAGCTCTTCAGCAGCCCCGGTGTCCAAGTAGAACCTCCGCCTACAATGACCACTTTATTCTTTTTCATCCGCATACACCTCGTTGCCTTTTACCGCCGGACGGAAGCGCTATCACCGCCAGCATACTCCGCCCCGCTTGGTCTGCCTTCAGACTACTACATCCACACACACTTTTCCAGAGGTTTGCCGCCTTCTGTAACAAATTACGAAATATGGAACATTTTCATAAAATTCTCTTTCTGTTAACGTCTCAAATTTGACATTCTATCTCGTAAGATGCTATCATAAATATGTTTTGCCAAAAGATTTGTATTCGTCCATGCTATAAACAGCGAGGTGCTTTACTGTGTTCCAATGTTTCCCCGTAGAGGTCATCAACTCTCTCAGTTCGCTGGAGCTGGAGCTTTTGCGATACATTAACAGCCATAAGGAAGATTTCGTCACCTCCTCCATTCAAGATTTGGCCAAAAACTCTTTTGTTTCTACCACCACGGTTATCCGGTTATGTAAAAAGCTGCACCTGGACGGGTACAGCCACCTAAAATATTTTATTCGCCAAACAATGCGCGACGGATGCTCTTCCGCGTCCACTTATGCCTCTCACTCGCTTCAAGATCTGCTGGAAGAAGAGCTGAGCGATATTGAGCGCACAGGGCGCGGCCTTGATTTGGGCATGGTGCGCAGTGTGGCGGCTCTAATGGAGCAGCAATCTCAGATACATTTTTTTGCCAAGGGCCTCACCAGCATCGTATTTGAATATACTGCACGCCACCTGTTATCGCTGTCCCGCCATGTCACGCTTTACAACGACACCCATGTGGCCTACATCCAGGCTGACCATATGACCTCCCGTGATCTGGTCTTTCTGGGTTCTCTGAGCGGCGAAACCGAGCAAGTCATCCGCATGGCGCTGATTGCCCAGTCCAAACAAGCCAAAATCGTCACCTTCACCACTTCTCCTACCTCCAAGCTGGCCCAGATTGGCGATTACCATTTTGTTATGGAAAATAACGCTACTACGACATTAGATGTGGATACAAAATCGCGCTGTCAGTTGATGCTCATCCTAAACCTTATCGTAAAGGCTTTTGTGCAAATGACTGACGAAGAGCGTCTTTCTTGAAACGTTCCCAGCGCGTCCAGGCGTTGCGCTTGATTTATCCTATTCCGCAAGTTGCGCTAACCCCAAAAATATAAGAATTATATTTGCCATAAAATACAGAATATGTGCTTTTTTATGTGAAGTAGAGATGCGCAAAACAGAAGCAAAATAGTTAAGGAGCGAAAAACTATACGTTGGAGAAAGCGTAGCAGAAGCAAAGCCCGGCAGAAAAGCGTATAGGAATACTGGTCAAGCGGAACGTCTGAAAGATTTAGGCACGCGGTAGGAGTGAGAGCCGAACAATACCGCGGCCAGAGCAACAGCTAGAGATGAGATGTGAGCCACCATATTCATATTCTTGAAATAAATGTGATCAAGGTCACATCCTGAATAATTTCTTGTCGGTAGATTGCAAACAAACCTTTCCATTGGTGTTGTTTTACGTCAATTTTATCAAACAGCGCCTCCCTTTCTACAATTGTGGAGTCATTTCCGGTTTTAGCCATGCCTAGAAATCTTTGATATCTCTATGTTTTTCGAATTTTGCTCATGACTATAAAATAGTTCTAAGGAGGTATATTCGAATTGCTGCTGAATCGGGAGACCGCCTCCGAGATCGTACGCCTGCTGAGCGAGGGGTTTGACTTGCCGGTCCGTATATATCTCTCACTTTGGTATAAGCCAATTGCATGCGCTTACTCCAAACGGCTGTGCAAGCATTTCGTCAATGATGTCGAACTGTTGAAAAAAGCAACGCCGTACAACGACGGCTGCATATTATTCTATTGGACTCCATACGGCGAATGCAGCGTATTATTGTGTGGAAACTCGCAACAGTATATTATATTAGGGCCCGTTACACTGGATTCCACCACCGGAGGAGAAGATTTTCCTTTATGGGATCTGGAAGGGTTTCAGACGATACACAATCTGCTCCCCGTATTTAATTTTTCAAAGCTGGAAACCATCGTACACCTGTGTGCCCGCATCCTACAGCTTGATTCCGGCGCTCTGAAAACACTGCATATCAACCGCCATCCACGACATGATAATATGTACTCTTCCAAAGTTCAGCCGCTCCATGCGGAGCTTGAATACCGAAACCAGTTGGCGATGTACACGAAAACAGGGAACCATGTACGACTGAAGCTGTTGATGGCACTGTATATCGATCTTTCCACGAAGCCGCCCACTGGTCCCCAGACTCTGCGGATGCGAAAAGACGATTTGATTGGCTTTTTGTCGCTCATGACCGGTGCCGCCACAGAAGCGGGAATGAACTATATCGAAATACGGTTCTTGCGTACAAAATATATGGATGAGATCCATCAGGCAGAGACGCTCTTTGACGTCAGTAGGTTGTATGCTCAAATATCCCATGACTTTGTTGTGCGCATCGCTCGAAAGAGCCATACCGCTCCGTCTGATTCGGTGCTACATGCCCTTTCTTTTTTGGATGTGCACTTTATGGAACCCATTACCGTACGACAGATTTCTGAACAGCTGGCGCTTACCGCTCAACAGCTGAACAGCCAATTCCGGGAGGACGCTGGAATATCATTAAGCGATTATGTCTCCTTGCAGCACCTCTCATACGCTAAACTCCTGTTATGCACCGAGATGCCTATTGCGGAAATTGCAGCGGAAACACTTTTTCCGTCGGCAAGCAGTATGAGCGCTGCGTTCAAAAAATTCTGGGGAATCACACCTATGGAATATCGACGACTCAAACTGAGCCGCTGACACGCGCGCAGCGCAGACATTGATAAAAGCCCTGTTGAGAGCTGTTTGCACCGCTTTGCGGCAGACTCTCAACAGGGCTTCGGTTTGTGTCAGCAATAAAGAAATATCAAGGGGACAGGGTTTTGTTTGCAGACATCCATGAGCGGGAAGACTTTGTCGATGCCCCCATTCACCTCCTGATAAACAATTATTTCGCAGTCTTGCCCAATTTCCAAGCAGTCATTTTATCACGAACATCTTTGTTGATATTCCAGATAAAGGTGAAACTGAGGAAAGAGAGTACAGCAGCCAGTAGCGGGAAGCCGATGACCATCAGCTTAATGCCGGTGATCGTGCCCGCAGCCTGTGCCAGACCGGCTTTGGTGAGTTCGGGATTGTAGCCGATGGCGGCGATGAGCAGCACGGTGAGAGAACCGGTGATGGTGCTGCCGATGCGGCGGGACAGAGAGAAAAAGCCATAGATCGTGCCCTCGTTGCGCTTGCCAGTGAGGTACTCGTTGTAATCGATGGATTCCGCCACAAGGCCCCACTGCATCTGCACAGACATAATTACCAAACCGGCGGCAATGGAGTTCCAAACCACGAACAGCAGGGCGTTGATCTCGGCCATCATCAGGCAATAAGCCAACAGTCCGCCGTACATTGCCGCGCCCACCAGCAGGCAGAAGCGGATGATGCTCACCAGATCCCACTTTTTCGTCAGCAGCGGAGCGGACAGCAGGATCGCGATCTGAAGCGCGGAAGAAAGGCCAGAAGCAACAGACTGCATGCCAACATCGCCCAGAACGTCTGCATACATATACAGCGTGGCGCCCTGGCCAAGCGCCTGCACGGCTGTGATGCTGATGGAATGCAACACCAACGCCAAGAACGCGCGGTTGTGGGCAAAAATGCCCCAGATGTCGGAAAGCTTGAATTTGGAAGCGGCTTTTTCCTCCTGCGTCTGCACAGCCTGCGCCTGCAGCGCGGCTTTGTTGCGCTCGGACGTCAGCGCCCAGTGCAGGAAAATGATGACGCCGCCCAGACAGGCTGCGATGACAGATGCAATAAAGTAGCCCTGGGTATTTTCACCCACGCGGGCCAGAACCTGCGGGATAATAATACCGGCAACCAGACCGCCGACGGTGGAACCCATGCCGCGGGCAGAAGCCAGCGTGGCGCGTTCGGTGTCGTTGGTGGCCATGGCGCCCAGCAAGGAGCCCATGCCGATGTTCATCATTGTGTAGCCGCCCTCATAGATGATCTTAAGGATGAACAGCGCCACCAGCATCGGGATGCCGCCGCCCATACGGGCCGGGATACTGTAGAACGCAATCATGCCAAACACGATAAGCGGGATGGACGCCAGAATCCAGGGCCGGAATTTGTCTTTCCCCGATTTTGCTTTTGCAAAAGTGATGTCCATGATGGTACCCATGAGTGGATCATTGACTGTATCCCACACGTTCCATACCAGAAGCATCGTTGCAAGGATGCCAGCATTTACTTCCAACTGCACCTGTAAGTAGCGGCTCATATACATGGCCACCATATATATGGTGATAACACCGCCCGCATCGCCACAACCGTAACCAATCACATTTTTAAATTTCAATTTGGGAATAGTGCTTTGCGTTTTTACCGTATTCTCCACTTTTAATGATTCCTCCTTTGCATTTTTCGGAAAGCAACAATCATCCGCAATTTAAAGGATAAAGAATATGTGTTGATTTTCACATTGCAAAAAGGCAGTACACTTTGCGTTTATTGTGTAAAAAAATATAAACTTTGAATTCATCTGCATAAATTTCACAATATTTTATATTTAATTTTATACAATATAAACCAAGTGGAACATTGAGCCGCATTTATATAAAATATGTGCCTATAAAGAAAAAACATTTTTGGCATCGATTGGGAATCAGGTTTTCTTTTGATTTTATACGACCCAATCATTTGTACCGCAAACTCTGCTGAACCCGATACCGGCGTATTAGCCGATGCCTTTGTCCTGTCCAATTCATTCTTGTAATTTTTCAATACTGTTATATAATAATTATATATGGAAAGCAGCGACCATCCGCAATTTAAAAGATAAAGATTTTTGAATTTGCAGAAAGAGATTTTTTGGCAACAAAAATGCGTGTTGCTTTGATTGGCTATGGCCGCAGCGGCTGGAGGATTCACGGTGCTTTCTTCAAAAAAGAGGACAATGATATTTGTGATGTCATTGCCGTCGTGGAATACGATCCCGCGCGTCAGGCGGCCGCAAAGGCGGATTTTTGCTGCGATACATACAGCTGTTCCGGCGCGATGACATCAATCTTGTTGTTAGTGCCTGTTATTCCAATGAGCACTACGCCGTCGCTTTGGATCTTCTGAACCATGGACACAATGTCCTCAACGAGAAACTGCTTTGCAAAACACCTCAATTAGCACAGGGGCTGATCGATGCCGCCTAAAAGAACAACGCGGTATTCACGGTATTCCATCAATACAGATACAACGATTACTACATCAAAATGAAAGAGCTGCTGGAGCAAGGCATCATCGGTGATTTGAAGCTCATTCGCACCAGCCAGAATTCTTTTGCGCGCCGGTACGACTGGCAAACTCTTCTATACCGTGAAGGCGGCGCGATGCGCAACAATCTTGCTCACTCCATTGAGCAGATTATGGACCTCGCCAGCAACGATGAACTACCGAAAATCCATTCAAAACTCGCTATCTGGAATTCTGTCGGCGACGCGGAGGATTATGTCCACATCTCCATAGAATACGCCAACGGTCTGCTGTGCGAATTGGAGTGTAACCCCGCCGACGCGTATAACGACAGTCCCTTATTTTATTTGTACAGTACACGCGGCACAACGAAAGTATTCCCCACCCGTATCCTTGTCAAATATTATTTGGACGGTGAGAGTCCCATCTCGGTGTTGGATCATAAGTCTCTGCACAGCGGCGACGGCAAGCCTGCTTATTGCTCATACAGCATTGTCTGACATGAAGAAGAGATTACACTCCACGCCGACATATGGAACGCTTTCGGTAAAATCACCAACCGTTTTTATCACGCTCTGTATGACCACATATTTAACGGCGGAGAATTGTTCATGAAACCCGAGCATGTGAAAGCGCAGGCTGCTATCATGTGCGAAGTGGAAAGGCATAATCCGCTGGAATTGAAATTCGATAAACCCGAATAGTCCTGTTTTTTTAATGTTGCTTGAAAAACAGCGTTGAAAAAATGATTCAAAAAGCAGGCAGCGGAAAAGAATGCCTCAGCACCTCTTTCCCGTTGCCTGCTTTTGTTGCGCTACAATGAGCAGTTCGCATCCAGTCGCATAGACGAAGCTCCTTTTTAATTCTGCTGGAAATGAGTATGATAAGGTCCAATAAATTGCGCAAATTGAATAGAGGATAAAAAGAGACATGGTTTGCAGAACTC
>OLGF01000718.1_pt1 | contig 37764 bp, 37 predicted proteins | sample 1604971 | NCBI WGS metagenome assembly OLGF01 (sample SAMEA3888902, study PRJEB22519) | human gut metagenome | biome: human gut; feature: human-associated habitat; material: faeces | place: Denmark | collected 2011 | reverse complement strand
TGTTTGGGGCGCTTGCTTTTTTGGGGGATTTTGGCTATAATGGGGGCAATTTTACATGACGGGAGAACGACATGAAACTGACCACGATTCTTTTTGACCTCGACGGGACGCTCCTGCCGATGGATAACGATGAATTTACGCGCGGCTACTTCAAGCTCCTCGCCGCGAAGATGGCACCGCTCGGCTACGAGCCGAAACGGCTTGTGGACGCCGTCTGGACGGGGACGGCCGCGATGGTGAAAAACGACGGCTCGCGCAGCAACGAGACGGCCTTCTGGCAGGCATTCGGGCAGATCTACGGCGACCGGGCGCAGGCCGACCGCCCGATTTTCGAGGCGTTTTACGAAAACGAGTTCCAGAACGCGCGGGCCATCTGCGGCTTTGACCCCGCGGCGGCGCAGTCCGTGCGCGAGCTCAAGCGCCGCGGCTTCGGCGTGGCGCTCGCGACGAACCCGATCTTCCCGTCCGTCGCGACGGAGAGCCGCATCCGCTGGGCGGGACTGGAGCCGGAGGAGTTCGCGCTCTATACGACGTATGAAAACACCGCCTACTGCAAGCCGAACCCGGCGTATTACCGCGACGTCGCGCAGCGGCTCGGCGTGGACCCGGCGGCGTGCCTGATGGTCGGCAACGACGTGACGGAGGACATGGTCGCCCGCACGCTCGGCATGCGTGTGTTCCTCCTGACCGACCACATCATCAACCGCCAGAACGAGCCCATCGACCGCTACCCCCACGGCAGCTTCCCGGAGCTGATGGCGTACATCGACAGAACGGCGGGCGAGGAGTGACAGATGTACGATGAGAGACACGACCGAGAGAAAAGACCCGATTCAATCTGTGAAATTGGTAGTAGAGACACACGGCGGGAAGAAATTGGAAATTCCGCTCGCAGTGTGGCAGGTGGACGCTGTGCGCGAAATGCTCGGACTGTGCGTGGATACGAGCGCGTTAGATACGTATCGTATGCGGAGCAAGGAGCGGGTCGATGAGAACATGGACGTCTATCATCGCGCAGTAAGAGAGCTGCGGGAAGCACGCGGAAATGAGGAGAATGTATGAAAGACATGAAATTCCCCTTTTCGGACGCACCCAACACGGCCTGCTTCACCTGCCGCCATGTGCTGGAGGAGAACAGGCCAATCCGCTATGTCTCTCACGATGAGGACGGATACTGGCAGTTCCTGTGCGGTGGGAACCATACGGAGGAGGACGCGAGAGTGGTTTCGCTGGTATCCGTTTGGGAGATGGACGAGAGCGTTGGCGAGCTGGCGGGACTGGACTACGGGGAATCCGCGGAAGCGGCTGACCCAGCGGATGGCTGGGTGATAGCTTGGAAAGGAAAAAATATGCATCAAAAACAACAAGATATTGCGCAAAACGACATGGCGCAGTGGCTGGCAGACCCGCATGAACTGGGGAAGGAGCCGGGCAGGATCGAGTGCGCGGGGGAGTTCGGGCTCCACGGAATGCGCTATTACATCTTTAAATTCAAGACGGGCGTGCTGAGTCCGTGGCTTGTGGGCGTAAGCGGCGGCTACGAGGGAGATAGCCTTACCCCCTGCGGCCACACGTTCAGCGAGATGAAAAAGTACCACGCCGCCACCGCGCAGGAGGAGTGCGCGGCGATGGTGGAAAAAATCCGCGCCTACTGGATGGCGCAGGCGGAAAAATTCACACAGCAGTAAGAATATCCTGCTTGCCGCACGACATGCGGAGATATAAAACAGGCAGCCGCAGAATCAGAAGATTCTGCGGCTGCACTTTTTATGTGTGATTTTTACCGGATGCCCGCGATGAAGCAGGTCGGGTCGGCTTTCAGGCGATGCTTGGCCCAGGCGATCATCTTGCCGACGGAAACGGCGGAGGTGACGACGCCGTTCTCCCAGCGGTCGACGGTGATGGAATCGAGCCAGTCGTCGTGTCCCTCGGTGCGGACGTAGTAGGGGTGCGCCTCGCCGGCGAGGTCGAGGTGCGCGGGGGCCATGTCGGCGGCGTAGAAGCTGCGCTGGCCGCAGAGAATGTCGATGCAGTCCTGCACGACGTTATAGGCCGTGGGATAGCGGCCCGCGCCCTGGCCGAAAAAGCTCTGGCGGCCGATGCTCTCGCCGTAATAGGTGATGAGGTTGAAGTTCTGCGGCACGGCGGCCTCGAGCGCGTGCGACTCCACGAGCGTCGGCTCGATCCATGCGCAGATGCCCTCCTTCGACAGCTGCGCCGCCGCGAGGAGCTTGCAGACGAAGCCACGGCGCTGGAAGGCGGCGATATCGCCGTCGGTCACGGTGCGGATGCCGAAGGTGGGGATGGCCTCCTCGTCGATGAGCGCGTCGAAGGCGACGTTTGCGGAGATGGCCAGCTTGCGGCGGATATCGTCGCCGTCGATGTCGGCGCTGGGGTCGGCCTCGGCATAGCCCAGATCCTGCGCCTTCTTGAGGATGTCGGGGAAGGAGACGGGGGAGGCGTGCATGGCGTCCATGATGAAGTTGCTCGTGCCGTTCATGATGCCGCCGACGGAGACGACGCGGTCGAGCCGCTTACAGCGCTCGAGGTTCACGAGCCACGGAATGCCGCCGCCGACGGCGGCGGTGCAGCGCAGGGCGACGCCGTGCTGCCGGGCGAGAGCCGTCAGCTGCGGATAGTACGCCGCGACGACGGCCTTGTTCGCCGTGACGACGTGCTTGCCCGCCTCGATGGCGGCGCAGATGTACTCATAGGCCGGGTGCAGCCCGCCCATGACCTCGACGACCGTGTCGATGGCGGGGTCGTTGAGAATGTCCTCGATACTGTGGGTGGAAATCGTTTCGATGCCGGGCTTGCTGCTGCGCACCAGCACGCGGTCGACGGTGAGATCCGCGCGGCCGCGCGTCCAGTCGTAGACGCCGGCACCCACGACGCCGAAGCCGAGAAGTCCAATATGCATAATACTCCTCCTTAGAAAATATGCCGGAAAATATGTCTGTCTGACGCCGGGACTGCCCGGCGTTTGCTGCCGCTTTCAGTATACGGTGCGGGCGGCGGCTTGTCAATCGGACGGCCCGCTAAAAATCGCGCCGCGGAAAAAACAGTTGACATGGGCGGATACTGGTGATAAGATACCGATGTTCAAAAATTTGACGAAACTGCACATCTTGTGAACGCGAGATGAACAAGGAGGTTGTGCCATGCTGACCGAGGCACAGTTTGAAATTCTGAAAACCGTCTATCTCTGTCCGGAGCAGACGCTCACGCAGCGCGCGCTGGCCGCGCAGACGGACATGTCGCTCGGCAAGGTCAACCAGACCGTGTCGGCGCTGACGGAGGCGGGGCTGCTCGACGGCGGCCGCATCACGGCCGCGGGTGAGGAGGCGCTTGCGCCGTATCGCGTGAAGAACGCCGTGATTATGGCGGCGGGTATGAGCACGCGCTTCGCCCCGCTCTCGTATGAAAAGCCGAAGGCACTGCTGCGCGTCAAGGGTGAGCTGCTCATCGAGCGGGAGATCCGCCAGCTGCAGGAGGCCGGGATCCGCGACATCACGCTCGTCGTCGGCTATATGAAGGAGAAGATGTTCTACCTCGCCGAGAAGTTCGGCGTGGACATCGTGGTGAACCCGGACTACTACCGCTATAACAACACCTCGACGCTGATGCTGGTGGCCGACCGGCTCGAGAACACCTACATCTGCTCCTCGGACGACTACTTCGCCGAGAATCCCTTCGAGCCGTTTGTCTACCGCGCCTATTACGCCGCGGTCTACGCCGAGGGCGAAACGGAGGAGTACTGCCTCAAGTGCAACCGCAGGGGCCGCATCACCGGCGTGACCGTCGGCGGCCATGATGCGTGGTGCATGCTCGGCCACGTCTACTTCGACCGCGCGTTCAGCAGCAAGTTCGTGCAGATCCTGCGCGCGGAGTATAACCAGCAGGTTACGCGCGAGCACCTGTGGGAGGATCTCTACATCCGCTATATCGGCGAGCTGGAGATGTACATCCGCCGCTATGACGCGGAGAAGATCAAGGAGTTCGATTCGCTCGACGAGCTGCGCGCGTTCGACGACAAGTACGTCGGCGACTCCGGTTCTGCGATTTTCCGCAATATCTGCGGGGTGCTCGGCTGCACGGAAAACGAGATCCACGATATCCACCCCATCAAGACGGGCATGACGAACCTCTCGTTCCGCTTCACCTGCCGCGGAGAGAAGTACGTCTACCGCCATCCCGGCGTGGGGACGGACGCCTACATCAACCGCCGCAGCGAGGCCAGCTCTATGGAGGCCGCGCGCCGTCTGGGGCTGGACGACACCTATATTTATATGGACGAAGCGGAGGGCTGGAAGCTCTCGCGCTATATCGAGGACGCACGCACGCTCGACTACCACGACGAGCAGCAGGTGACGCAGGCGCTCGCCATGCTCCGACGTCTCCATGAGAGCGGGGAGCAGACGGCGTATCCGTTCGACGCGTGGGGCGAGATTCAGGGCTTCGAGGAGTCGCTGCGTCGCTTCAACCGCGCCGATTTCGAGGATATGCAGCAGATGCGCGACGGAATCGCCCGCCTGCGCGCCCATCTCGAGGCGGACGGCACGCCCGTGCGCCTGTGCCACTGCGACAGCTACGCGCCGAACTTCCTGCTCGACCGGGCGGACAAGATGTACCTGATCGACTGGGAGTATTCCGGCATGTCGGATCCCGCGTGGGACATCGGCACGTTCATCGCCTGCGCCGACTATACGATGGACGAGGCGGACGGCATCATCCAGCGGTATATGGGCCGTGAACCCTCGCGCGAGGAGCTGCGGCACCATCTGGGCTATGTGGCGGTGGCGTCGTTTTACTGGTTTTTGTGGGCGCTGTATCAGGACTGCGTCGGCAAGAGCGTCGGCAGCTATCTCTATATCTGGTACCGATACACCAAGTCCTATACGGCCCGCGCGCTGGCGCTGTATGAGGACGGACAGAGTGAAAAGGAGACAAACGCATGAAAGACCATCTGGAAGATCTGATCTATGAGGAGACGGCAAAGCGTCTGGAGATCATGGAGCAGCCGGACTATGAATTCCCCAAGCGGATGGGGAAGGGCGACTTCGTGATCATTGCGGCGGCGGTGGCGGTCAGTCTGGTGCTGATCGCGCTGTGCATGACGGGGGTGATTGCCTGATGAGCAGAAACAACGACTATATCAAGCAGGAGACCGTCACCGGCATCGTCCCGATGCTCAAGGGCGACCGGCAGTATTCCTTCCTCGACCTGTTCCTCTCCACCAGCGGCTTCGCCATCGCGACGTGGTGCTATACGCAGGGCGCGTATGTGGCGCAGTATCTGGGCTTTAAGCAGATGCTCATCAACATCTTCTGCTTCAACATCGTGTGGGTGCTGATCGAGTGCCTGCCGGTTCTGTTTGCCGTGCGCTACGGCATCGATTTGTGGATCTGGTTGCGCTCGGTGCTCGGCGGCAAGGGCGTCGCCATTTTGTCGACGGTTATCAGTCTCGCGAACTTCGGCTGGTACGCGGTGGCGGCCAACCTGTTCGCCTCGTCCATGATCAACCTCTTCGGAAACTTCGGTGTTGTGCTGGATCCGACGATCTGGAAGCCGCTTCTCGGCGTGGTGTGCGTCGTACTCGGCACACTGATTGCGCTCGGCGGGCCGGAGGTCATCAAGTGGACGAACCGCTTCCTTGTGACGGCACTTCTCGGCGTGGGCCTGATTATCGTGGTGCTGTGCTTCGTGTCGGTGCCGCTGAGCGACATTCTCGCAGTGAAGCCCGTGCTCGAGGAGGGTACGACGCCGCTGCAGAACTTCATGATCTCCGCCGAGGGCAACGTCGCCTTCGCTTTCTCGTGGTCGACGCAGGCGCTCGTGATGCCGCGTCTGGCCAAGACCGAGCGCAGCGGCTACTGGGGCACGTCTCTGGCCTATGGCGTCGTGGCGCCGTTCTTCGTGGCGGCCGGCGGCGTGATGGCGCTGGCGATGTATGTGCGCACGGGCATCTATGAGAGCGACCCGACGAACATGCTCGCCACGCTCTGCGGCTCGGGCTTTGCGCTGCTGAGCCTGCTGCTGGTGGCGTTCGCGAACGTCGGCACGCAGGGCACGGGATCCTACGTCAACTGCATGATCGTCAAGAGCGGCATGCCCAAGGTCAGCTACCGGCTGATGGTGCTCATCGCGATGGTCTATGTCGGCGCACTGACGGTCTGGGGCGGCGTGGAGGAGCACTTCGGCGCGTTTATCTCTATCGCGGCGTTCATTCAGGCGCCGATCATCGGCATGATCGTGGCGGACTATCTGCTCGTGCGGCGCAGAAAGCTCTCGCTGAAGGCGGCCTACTTCATGAAGGGGCACGACGCCTACCGCTATACGGGCGGGTTTAACCTTGTGGGCCTCGCGTGCGTGGTGATCGCGTGCCTGACGACGATCCTCTTCGTGTACAATCCGCTCACCGGCGAGATCCGCAGCGGGCTGTTCCTGATCTTCACGGGCAGCGGCTTCGACGCGCTCTTCGGCGGGGTGCTGTACTGGCTGGCGAGCCTTACGCCGCTGAAAAAGTATATGCTGCGCGACCGCGACGATCTGGAGATCGTTTAACCAAACATCAGAATATCATATCCAAAAATGGCGGCAGACGGTCGATCTGCCGCCATTTCTACACATATTGGAACGGATTTAACGAATAATTCACAAATTGTTTTTAAAGGGGCGGGATGTGCACGGCAATAAGCGTTTTGCCGCTATTTCTGAACGAAAAAGCGTGGTTTTGGTCGGCTTTGCAGCCAAACAGCCGCCGTTTCGGTGACAGATCTGTTTCAAAGCGTGCGAAAAAGCGCGGCGGGGCTTGATTTTCAGGGTTTCTTTGGCTATAATACTGGAGCATGATGTATCACCATGCCCTGACAAAAAATGAATGAAAGAATACGCTTATGTTGAAACTATTTAAAAATTCCATAACCCTTCTGATGAGGCTGTTGGTATTTGTCCTCTGCGGCGGAGTGTTCTTTTTGCTGATGGGCCAGAAGTATTTCTTCCTCCTGCGGCTGAGCCGGACGGCGGCTGTGACGGCGGTTTCCTTCGGAATCGTCTACCTGCTCATGACGCGGGTGTACGGCGGCTACGATATCGGCGTGCGCAAGAGCAAGCCCATCATTTTTTCGCTCTCGCTGACGTTGCTGTTCGCGGATCTGGTGGCGCACCTGATGTTCTGCATCATGAACGTCACGGTCGTCCACTTCGGCCACTTCGTCTATGAGTATCCGGGCCGGCTGCTGCTGATCTATGTGCTGCAGGTGGCCATCGTCATTGTCGCGGCCTATGCCGGAAACGGCCTGTATTTCCGCATCAACCCGCCGCAGCACTGCCTGATTATCACCGACCGCGGTGAAAACGCCGCGGATCTGGTGAAAAAGGTCGGCCGCTTCAAAAAGCAGTACCGCATCGAGGGCATTGCCTATTACGATCAGGAGGACATCACCGCGCTCATCGACGGGTGCGACGCGGTGTTCCTGTATAATCTGGAGCCGGTAAAGCGGTCCTGGATCGTCTCCTACTGCTATCAGAACTGGAAGGTTATCTATTACAGCATCGAGCCCGAGGACGTCGTGTCCCTCGGCAGCCAGCGCCTGCTCTTTGACGACAAGTCCATGATCTGCGCCAGCTCCCGCGAGCTGACGTTTGAGCAGCGCGTGCTCAAGCGCCTGATGGACATCATTGTCTCGGCCATCGGCCTTGTGATCGCCTCGCCGATCATGCTGGTGACGGCGCTGGCCATCAAGCTCGAGGATCACGGCCCGGTGTTCTACCGGCAGAAGCGCGCGACGTATGCCGGGCGCATCTTCGAGGTGTATAAGTTCCGCTCCATGCGCGTCGAGGACGGCAGCATCCACCGCTCCGTCACGAAGGACGACGACCGCATCACCCACGTGGGGCACATCATCCGCAAGTTCCGCATCGACGAGCTGCCGCAGCTGATCAACGTGCTCAAGAGCGATATGAGCATCGTCGGCCCGCGGCCGGAGATGATCGAGAACGTCGACAAATATACGCAGGAGCTGCCCGAGTTTACTTACCGCCTGCGCGCAAAGGCGGGTCTGACCGGCCTTGCGCAGATCTACGGCCGGTACAACACTTCGCCGAAGGACAAGCTCATCATGGACCTGACCTATATTCAGGAATACAGCCTGTGGCTGGACGTCAAGCTCATCCTGCGGACCGTGCTGGTTCTGCTGACGCCGGACGACAGCACGGAGGCCTTTGAACAGACGGAGGAGGAAAAGCCTTGAGTACGGAAAACCGGAGTCAGGCGAAGCGGGCGGTGCTCATCAGCTGCTCGGATCACTACGGACACCGCCTGTGGGCCATGGATACCTATCTGAAGAGCCGGGGCTATGAGACGGTGTATCTCACCTCGGATTTCAGCCATGACCGAAAAGAGGTCTTTACCTGCAGCGTTCCGGGCTGCAGGCAGCTGCACGTGCGCCCGTACCAGAAGAATCTCTCGGCCGACCGCATTCTCTCGCACCGGGAGTTTGCGAAGAAGGCCGTGCGCTGGCTCGAGGAGCTGGAGCAGGAGCCGCAGATGGTCGTCTCCATCCTGCCGCCGAACTTCCTGGCGAAGTATCTGGCGGCCTACAAGCGGCGGCATCCGGATGTGCGCCTTGTGTTTGATATCTTTGATCTCTGGCCGGAGACGTTCCCCTCCAGTAAAATGAAGCGCCTGCTTGCGCTTCCGTTTTCGGTGTGGTCGGGTCTGCGGGATCACCATCTCGCCGAGGCCGACCGGGTGCTCACGGAGTGCCATATGTTTCAGGAGCGCCTGAACCTCTCCGACGAGCAGGCGCATACCGTCTTTCTCGCCGCGCAGCGGCCTGAGGGGCTGGAGGACGCGCAGGAGCTCAATGCCGAGCGGATCGAGCTGTGCTACCTCGGCGCGATCAACAACATTGTCAATATCCCCGCAATCGCCGCTCTCGCGGGCGAGCTGAGCCAGCTGCGCCCGGTGACGGTGCATATCATCGGCGAGGGCGAGCGCCGCGAGGAGCTGGTGCAGGCGATCCGCGACGCGGGCGCGCAGGCGGAGTTTCACGGCGCGATCTATGACGAGGCGGAAAAGCACCGGATATTGACGCGCTGCCGCTTCGGGCTGAACTTGATGCGCGATTCGGTCTGCATCGGACTGACGATGAAGTCCGTGGACTACTGGAAGCACGATCTGCCGGTCATCAACAACATCCCCGCCGACTCGGCCCGCCTTGTCGAGGCGGAGCGTATCGGCCTGAACCTCGCACCGGACACGGCAAAGCGCATTGCCGCCATGCCGGCGGAGGAGTGCCTTGCCATGCGCAAAAACGTGCGGCGCGTCTTTGACCGCTGCTTCGACCTGCCCGCCGTCCTGCACGAATACGACGCGGCGCTGCGGGAGATCGTCTGATAGATAGAAAGCAAGAGGAGTTTTCATATGATGGAAAGTAAGCTTAGCCAGAGCAGGTGGACAGCGCTGTTCTGGATTTTTCCGGTGCTGTTTCTGATTGACGATGTTCTGGGCCTGAACGGCTATCAGTTCACGGTGCATGGCATCGGTATCCGCATCCTGCTGTTCTGCCTGTCCGCGGCGTCGCTGGGGCTGTACTGCGTCTGGGCGATTGTCCGCTCGCGCATGACAATCTTCCGCCGGAAGACGGGGCAGCCTTTTTTCTGGGACTATTGGCGCACGCTCGACTGGTTTGTGCTGGGATTTCTGGTTCTCAACGCTGTCTGGGCGACGGTGATTCCCGTGCTCGTGCGCGGCAATATGACCTACGGCGTCAAGGATTTTACAACGCTGCTGGTGCTGGTGCTCTATTTCCCGTGTGTGTTTCTGATCCGCCTGGGCCTGCTGCAGGAGAAAAAGCTCATGCGCTGGCTCTACCCGCTGCTGGTGCTGCTGGCCGTGTGGCACAGTGTGATGTACATCGGCGAGACGCTCTCGCCGGGCTTTTATGCCAAGTATTATGACCTGATTGACAAAATCTCCCTCGGCACGGCGGTGCGCAGCGATGTGGTGGAGGGCTACGGCGTTGTCCGTATCATTCAGGTGACATCGATTTTGATGATCCCCGGGGTGTTCCTGTCCGTGCGCAAGTGTCTCAACGGAGAGTGGTTCGGCGCGGTTGGCGGCGCGGTGACGGTGTTTGCCCTGCTGATTACCTATACAAAGTCCATCTGGTTTGGCTGCTTCGGCACGCTGCTTGCAGCGCTGCTGATCGCCGCGCTGCTCTATAAGCCGCGCGTTCTGCGCCGCCGTGCCGCGCTGCTGTTTGCGGCGGTGATTGTGCTGGTCGTTGGCTACAACAGTCTCTGCCTTGGCAACACTGTTTTCACGAGGGCGCTGCACCACTTCTCGGCGGGGCAGTCCGTGTCGCTGCAGGATCAGTATGACCAGCTGATGGAGCAGATCCGTCAGGCGCAGGCGAAGGGGCTGGACGTGGAGGATATGCGGCGCGAGGCGATGAAGCTCGAAAATCAGCTCAAGGATGCCAAGGGCACCACACTCTCCAACGACCTGCGCAGCGCGCAGAAGCAGGCACTGCTTGAAAAGTGGAAGGGGAGCAAGTTGCTCGGCTATGGTTACGGAGCCTACTCCGAAGAGGTGATCCGCAACGAGCAGTATCCCTTCATGTATGAGTATATGCTTCCCGCGATGCTCATGAAGCTCGGCATCGTCGGTATGATGGGCTGGGCCGTGTTCCTTGCGGCGATGGTCTATTACGCATGGAAGAAGATGGGGCGGCATGACGCGCCCGCGTTCGTGTTCTGGCTGGCGGATGCCGGCGGCGTGGCGCTGGCTGTGCAGACCAATCCGTTCCTGTTTACCTTTGCGGGGATTTCAATTATCCTGTGGCTCTGCCTGCAGATTGACTGGGCCGAACAGGAGCATAAGGGAGTGCTGCCGGTATGATCGCGGTCATCATGTCGACCTATAACGGGGAGAAATACCTGCCGCAGCAGCTGGACAGTGTCCTGCGGCAGACGCTGGAGGACTTTATCCTGATTATCCGCGACGACGGCTCGTCCGACGGGACGGTGCCGCTTCTGCGCGGCTATACCGACGAGCGGATCGTCCTGCTCGAGGGGGAAAATGTCGGCCCGTGCCGCAGCTTTGCCCTCCTGCTGCAGGAGGCTGCGCGCCGCGGCGCACAGCAGGTTTACTTCTGTGATCAGGACGATGTGTGGCTGCCGGATAAGCTCGCGCGGATGGAGCCGCTGCTTCGGGAGACCGATGTGCCGAAGCTGGTATTTTCCGATTTTTCGACGATCGACGGAGACGGTGTCCGCACCGGCGGGTCCTATGCCGCCTCGGCGGGGCTTCGCATCCCGCAGGACGGGGACTTTTTCCCGAAGCTGCTGGCGCAGCCCTATGTCTTCGGCTGTGCCTGCGGCATCAACCGCCGGCTGCTGGAGCTGTCGCTTGATCTGCCGGACGGCATCGAGATGTACGACTGCTGGATTGCCCTGACGGCGGCGCTGCTGGGGAAGGTCGAATACCTGCCCGAGCAGACGATTCAGCACCGCTTCCACAGCAGCAACGCAACCGGCCGCGCCGGGCAGAACAGTTTTCTCATGCGCCTGAAGCGCGTGAGCCGGGGCTTCGGCACGCAGCGTGAGAATACAGCGCTGCGCCTGCGGCAGGTGACGCTCCTGCGGCGGCAGTATGCAGAGCTGCTCCCGCCGGAGACAGATGCGATGCTTGCCGCGCTCGAGCGGGCGCAGCACGGCGGCCCGGCAGCGGTCAGCGCGCTGAAAAAGCGCGGCGTCGGCCGCGGCGGCGCCATGCAGAACCTTTTCTTTTACCTGACGGTACTCGTGCAGTGAGGAGAACAATATGGACAACGTAAAGACAATTGCGATCTATTTTCCGCAGTTTCACGCGATTCCTGAGAACGATGAGTGGTGGGGCAAGGGCTTTACCGACTGGAACAACGTCCGCAAGGGCTATCCGCTCTATGAGGGACATCACCAGCCCCGCGTGCCGCTCAACAACAACTACTATGATCTGAGCCAGCTGGACACCATCCGCTGGCAGGTGGAGCTGGCAAAGAAGTACGGTGTCTACGGCTTTGCCATTTATCACTACTGGTTCGACGGCAAGCAGCTGCTCGAGACGCCCGAGAAGCTGTTCCTGCAGCATCCGGAGCTGGATATACCGTTCTGCCTGACGTGGGCGAACGAGACGTGGGCCCGCCGCTGGGACGGCAATGACCGCCAGATTCTGCAGCTGCAGACCCATGAGCCGACCCACGAGAAGTGGAAGGAGCACTTTGATTATCTGCGTCCCTTCTTCGCGGATCCGCGTGCCCTGCGCATCGACGGGCGCGTCGTGTTTCAGATTTACCGCCCGCACCTGATCGACAAGGTGGACGAGATGATTGCCTACTGGCGGGAGCTGGCGCGGGAGGCCGGGATCGGCGAGCTGTATTTTATGGCCATCAAGTCCTTCGACTTCCCGGACAGCAGCATCCTCGACGCGTTCGACGGCGTGCTGCTCTTCGAGCCGCATGAGGCGACGAATTCGCCGCAGGCGAAGGGGATGAGCTACCGGCTCGAGAATATTCTGCGTCACCTGCCGGAGTCGTGGGTTGAGCGGCTGCGCGCAATCCGCACAAAGTCGCGCCACAGCTATAAGGAATACGATTATCAGAAGATCTGCGACATCGCGGCCGCGCCGCATTTTACCTACCGGGATAAGGATGTGTTCGACATGGCCTTTCTGGAGTGGGACAATACGGCCCGGTACCGCGAGAAGGCGACGATCTATAAGGGCTGCACGCCGCCGATTTTTGAGAAGAATTTCCGCCGTCTGGTGCAGAAGGCGGAGCAGAAGCCTGAGGGGCGCCGCTTTGTGTATATCAACGCCTGGAACGAGTGGGCGGAGGGCACCTATCTGGAGCCGGACGAGAAGAACGGTTACGGCTACCTCGAGGCGGTACAGCGTGTCATGCGGGAGCGGACGCAGGACTGAGCGCCTGCCGCGCGGCGGCATGCTGACAGGAGAATGAACTATGCAGAATGAATCAAGCGGGAAGAAGGCGCTGCGGGCCGGGCTGGGCTATACCATCGGCAATATCCTGGTAAAGGGGCTCACCTTCATCTCCATTCCCATCTTTGCCCGTCTGCTGAGTGTGGCGGACTACGGCCTTTACAATACGTTCGGCTCCTATGTGACGATTATGACATTTGTGGTCGGGCTGACACTGCACACCAGCGTCCGGAACGCCAAGCTGGACTTTCCGGATCGGATTGATGCGTTCTGTTCGTCCGTGACGATCATTATCCTGCTGAATACGGCCCTTCTGGCGGTTCTCAGTGTGATCTTCGCGGGGCCGCGGGCGAGGCTGCTCGGCCTCGAGCAGCCGTATCTGGTGGTACTCATCATCGCGGAGGGCTTTGGCCTTGCGATGATTACGTTTTATAACTGCCTGCTTTCGGTCGACTATAAATATAAAGAGTATCTGGTGCTGTCGCTGCTGTACGCAGTGTGCGGTCTGGGACTGTCCGTGGTGCTGATTACAACGGTGTTCCGTGAGCAGGGCTACCTCGGCCGCATTCTCGGTACGCTCGTCCCAGCGGTGCTGATGGGCATCTATATCATCGCGCGGATGTTCCGCCGGGCGCGCCCGCGCGTGAACCGCGGCTTCTGGGTTTACGGACTGAAGATCAGTCTGCCCATTGTGCCGCACGGACTCGGGCAGCTGCTGCTTGCGCAGTTTGACCGGATCATGATCAAAAGAATCATCGGCGACACGGAGGCGGGACTTTACAGTTTTGCCTACAATGTCGGCATGATCTTTCAGGTGATTACCAACTCGCTCGATACGGCGTGGACGCCGTGGTTTTTTGAGAAGATGGAGGCGAAGGACTATCCGTCCATCCGCCGCGTGGCCAATGGCTATACCGCGTTTGTCTCGCTGGGAGCCATTGCGCTCATGCTGATCTCGCCGGAGATTGTCACGATCCTCGGCGGCGCAAAATATGCACCCTCGCGCTATGTGGCGATTCCCGTTGTACTGGCGATGTACTACTCCTTCCTCTATACGCTGCCGTCCTCGATCGAGTATTACTATAAGAAGACGGTTCTGATCGCCATCGGTACGCTGGGCGCGGCGGCGGTGAATATCGCCCTCAACGCGTATTTCATCCCGCGCTTCGGCTATATCGCGGCGGCCTATACGACGGTTGTGTGCTATCTGCTGTACTACGCCATCCATGTGTTCTTCGCGTGGAAGGTACACGGCGGCATTCTCTATGATATGAAGAACCAGCTGCTCTGGCTGTTCGGCGTCACGGCGGCGGCGTTTATTTTCCTCGCCATGACGGAGCTGATCTGGCTGCGTATGGCGCTGCTGGCGGTCGGCTTTGCATGCGCCGGCATCTGGGCGCTGCGGCATCGTGAGCAGGTGCGCGGCATGCTGCAGACCTTCAAAAAGTAATCCTGCGCCGGACGGAGCAGGGAGCAAAAAGGAAGTGCGATCTATGAAAGAGCTATCGCTGCGCGAGGTGCAGCTCGGCGAACTGGAAATTCTCAAGCGGCTGGACAGCATCTGCCGCGAGCAGGGGCTGAAGTATTTTCTCTATGCCGGAACGATGATTGGTGCTGTGCGGCACAAGGCGTTCATCCCGTGGGACGATGACATTGATGTCGCCATGCCCCGGCGGGACTATGACCGCCTGATGGCGTGGTGGGATGAGCACGGTGCACAGGAAGCGCCGCTGCGGATGATGAACATTCATACAAACCCCAAGTATATCTACCCCATCTCCCGCCTGTGCGACACGCGCTATCAGGTGGATTACGAGGGAACGCGGGAATACGGTCTGGGCCTTTTTGTGGACATTTATCCGTTCGACGGCTGCGGCAGCACGCAGGAGGAGGCGGAGCAGATCCTGCAGTCCGCCGCACGGGACGCGAAGATGACGTATCTCGCCTCAACGGTGCGCTTTGTTCCGAGTCAGCGCGGCGCACTGCACACGCCCGTGAAGCTCGCGGCTTATCTCTGGGTGCGTCTGCTCGGCAGCCGGCACTTCATCCGCAGACTCGAGGAGCGCTCCCGCCGGCATGACTATGAGACCAGCACCTATGTCGGATGCACGTCCTGGGATTTGGATTTTCTGTACATCTACCGCCGCGAGGATCTGGAGGAGCTGATCGACGTGCCGTTTGAGGACGGGGTGTTCCCGATTCCGGCGGCCTATGACCGCGTACTGCGGCACAGCTACGGCGATTACATGCAGCTGCCCCCGGAGGAGGATCGCGTCGGACATCACTACTATAAAGCCTATCTGCGTGAGGAAACAAAAGAGGAGGAATCCAGATGAAAGGTATTGTTCTGGCCGGCGGCGCCGGCACGCGGCTGTATCCCCTGACGATGGTGACGTCGAAGCAGCTTCTGCCTGTTTACGACAAGCCCATGATCTACTATCCCCTGTCCACCCTGATGATGGCGGGCATCCGGGACATTCTCATCATCTCCACCCCGGTGGATCTGCCGAACTTCGAGCGCCTGCTCGGCGACGGCAGCCAGTACGGCCTGCACCTGAGCTATAAGGTGCAGCCCTCGCCGGACGGTCTGGCGCAGGCGTTCCTGCTGGGCGAGGAGTTCATCGGCGACGACTGCTGCGCGATGGTGCTCGGCGACAACATCTTCTACGGCAGCGGCTTTCGCGCGCGCCTGAAGCAGGCCGCGGAGGACGCGAAAAGCGGCAAGGCCAGCATCTTCGGCTACTACGTCAACGACCCCGAGCGCTTCGGCATCGTGGAGTTCGACGAGAGCGGCAAGGTCATCTCCGTCGAGGAAAAGCCCCAGCACCCCAAGAGCAACTACTGCATCACGGGCCTGTATTTCTACGACAACCGCGTCGTGGAGATGGCCAAGCGCGTCAAGCCCAGCTGGCGCGGCGAGCTGGAGATCACGGATCTCAACCGCTTCTATCTCGAGGACGGCACGCTGAATGTCCAGCTGCTCAGCCGCGGCTACGCGTGGCTCGACACCGGCACGATGGACTCCCTCGTCGACGCGTCCGACTTCGTCCGCACGATCGAGACGCGGCAGGGCATGCAGATTGCGGCACTCGAGGAGATCGCCTATACCGAGGGCTGGATCGACCGCGACACGCTCCTCCAGTCCGCCGAGCGCTATGGCAAATCCCCCTACGGCCAGCACCTCAAGAAGGTCGCCGAGGGTAAAATCCGTTATTGAGACAGGTGAAAAACGATGAAAATTCTTGACACAAAAATTCCCGAGGTGAAGATCATCGAGCCGGACGTGTTCGGTGACCATCGCGGCTGGTTCATGGAGACGTGGTCTGAGCCGAAGTACGCCCAGTTCGGCTTCAAGCCCGTGCAGGACAACGAGAGCTTCACCGCCCAGAAGGGCACGCTGCGCGGCATCCACTTCCAGCAGAGCCCCATGGCGCAGGCGAAGATCGTCCGCGTCACGCGCGGCGCGGTCATGGACGTGGCCGTCGACCTGCGCAAGGGCTCCCCGACGTATCTGCAGTGGGTGTCCGTGGAGCTGAGCGCGGAGAACAAGCGCCAGTTCTACATCCCCCGCGGTTTCGGCCACGGCTTTGTGGCGCTGACGGACGACGTGAACTTCTGCTACAAGGTCGATAACCTCTACAGCAAGGAGTGCGACCGCTCCATCCGCTTCGACGATCCGGCGATCGGCGTCGAGTGGGGCGTGAGCGAGCCGGTGCTCTCCGACAAGGACAAGAACGCACCCCTGCTCGCGGACAGCGACTGCAACTTCGTTTACGGAAAGGAGTAAGACGTCATGACGATTTTTGTGACCGGCGGCGCCGGCTTTATCGGCAGCAACTTCATCTTCCACATGCTCAAGGAGCACCCCGACTACCGGATCGTCTGCCTCGACAAGCTGACCTATGCCGGCAACCTCTCCACGCTCGCGCCCGTGATGGATAACCCCAACTTCCGCTTCGTCAAGGTTGACATCTGCGACCGCGAGGGCGTGGACAAGCTCTTCGCAGAGGAGCACCCCGACATCGTGGTGAACTTCGCCGCCGAGAGCCATGTCGACCGCTCCATCGAGGATCCCGGCATCTTCCTGCAGACGAACATCATCGGTACGGCGACCATGATGGACGCCTGCCGCAAGTACGGCGTGCAGCGCTATCATCAGGTCTCCACCGACGAGGTGTACGGCGACCTGCCGCTCGACCGGCCCGACCTCTTCTTCACCGAGGAGACGCCGATCCACACCTCCAGCCCCTATTCCAGCTCCAAGGCGGGCGCGGATCTGCTGGTGCTGGCCTATCACCGCACCTATGGTCTGCCCGTGACAATCAGCCGCTGCTCGAATAACTATGGCCCGTATCACTTCCCCGAGAAGCTCATCCCCCTGATGATCGCCAACGCCCTCAACGACAAGCCCCTGCCCGTCTACGGCGAGGGTCTGAACGTGCGCGACTGGCTGTATGTCGAGGATCACTGCCGCGCCATCGACCTGATTATCCACAAGGGCCGCGTCGGCGAGGTGTACAACGTCGGCGGTCACAACGAGATGCGCAACATCGACATCGTCAAGCTCATCTGCAAGGAGCTCGGCAAGCCCGAGAGCCTGATCACCCACGTGGCCGACCGCAAGGGCCACGACATGCGCTATGCCATCGACCCGACGAAGATCCACAACGAGCTGGGCTGGCTGCCGGAGACAAAGTTCGCCGACGGCATCAAGAAGACCATCGACTGGTATCTGACGCACCGCGAGTGGTGGGAGACGATCATCTCCGGCGAGTATCAGAATTACTACGAGAAAATGTACGGCAATCGCGGATAAGGAGCGTTGAGTATGAAGATTCTGGTAACTGGTGTGGCCGGGCAGCTCGGCCACGATGTGATGAATGAGTTGGCCGCGCGCGGCCACGAGGGCGTCGGGAGCGATCTGGCCCCGGCCTACAGCGGCATCGCCGACGGCTCCGCCGTGACGAAGGCGGCCTATGTCCCCATGGACATCACGAACGCCGCGCAGGTGCGCGAGGTCATCTCCGCCGTGCACCCTGACGCGGTGATCCACTGCGCCGCGTGGACGGCCGTGGATGCGGCCGAGGACGCCGACAAGCAGGCCAAGGTGCAGGCCATCAACGTGCAGGGCACGGCGAACATCGCCGCCGTCTGCAGGGAGCTGGACTGCAAGATGATGTATATCTCCACCGACTATGTCTTCAACGGTCAGGGCGAGACGCCGTGGGATCCGGACTGCAAGGACTATCAGCCCCTGAACGTCTACGGGCAGAGCAAGCTCGGCGGCGAACTGGCCGTGAGCGGCGCGCTCGAGAAGTATTTCATCGTCCGCATCGCGTGGGTCTTTGGTCTCAACGGCAGCAACTTCATCAAGACCATGCTCAAGCTCTCCGAGACGCACGATACGCTCCGCGTCGTCTGCGACCAGATCGGCACGCCGACCTATACCTACGACCTCGCCCGCCTGCTGGTGGACATGATCGAGTCGGAGAAGTACGGCTATTACCACGCCACGAACGAGGGCGGCTATATCTCGTGGTATGACTTCGCCTGCGAGATTTTCCGTCAGGCCGGCCGCGCGACGAAGGTGCAGCCCGTCACGACGGCGGAGTACGGCGTGTCCAAGGCCGCGCGCCCCTTCAACAGCCGTCTCGACAAGAGCAAGCTCGCGGCGAACGGCTTCACGCCGCTGCCCGACTGGAAGGATGCCCTCGCGCGGTACCTGAAAGAGATTGCGGAATAACTAATATTTATAACAACCCCGGGAAGGATCACCCTTCCTGGGGTTGTTTGTAAAAAAAGTCTCACAGAGTTCGCGGCTCGGGGCGAAACTCCTCCTTCAAAAAAGGGTATCACCCTTTTTTTGAAGGAAGCAGCATGCTGACCCCAGCGGCGAGGAGGTATATGCCGAAGATGCGCCGCAGAAGCGTCAAGTCGATGATCGACGCGAGCAGCGCGCCGCCCGCCGCGGCGAGCAACCCCCACGGAACCGTGCGGCGCAGCAGCTCCCGGTCGAGCAGACCGTTTTTCCGGTGGTACAGCAGCCCCATCCCGGCGGTGGGGAGGAAGTAGAGGAGGTTGATCCCCTGCGCCGTGCGCGGCTCGACGCCGAGCAGCAGCGTCATCACCAGCAGGAGCAGCGTCCCGCCGCCGATGCCCCACGCCGAGAGCACCCCCGTCGCCGCGCCCGCAAGCAGGGGGATCCAGAAGCCGCTCACAGCAGATACCTCACGCCGCCGTAGAGCAGAAACAGCGCGAAAACCCGCCGCAGCCACTGTCCCGGTACGCGCGGAAAGAGCTTCCCACCGGCGAGTCCGCCGACCAGCCCGCCCGCGAGATACGGCAGCGCCTGCCCGAAGTCCAGCCCCGTGCGCAGCAGGAAAACGCCCGCCGAGAGGGCGCACAGCGGGAAGATCACGGCCACGCAGTTGGCGAATACGCGCTTTTCCTCCACATGGCACCACCGCGTCAGCAGCGGCGCGAGCACCATCCCGCCGCCCCCGCCGAAGAGCCCGCACGCGAGCCCCGCGAGCGCGCCGCTGACGCCGAGCTTTCCCGCCGGGCGCATGGGCATCCCTCCCTTGCACAGTATGTAACGCCGCCCGGAGCCCGGACGGCGCAGGCGTCAGATGCGCTTAAAGCTCTGACAGTCGGTGCATTGATCCATGGAGGGGTGCGCCTCGTGGGTGCCGACCTGAATGGAACTCAGACCGCAGTTGTTCACGTCCTGGCAGTGGTGCGCGCAGCTCGTCACATTGCACTTGATCGCGTTGTTGGGAGTGCAGCTGCAGCCGTCGTTCGTACAATTCTTGCTCATCGAAGATTCCTCCCTGAAAGATGAAAAGTCAGGCACAAAGCCTGACTTTAGTGTGGCCGCCGCGCGGGAAAGTATACGCCGGGAGAAAATGGAAATTTTATGCGGCGTTTTATGAAAGCGCCGCGCACAGGCGCGGAAGAGACGCAAACGGCGATAACCGACCGGTCACCGCCGTTTGTCAAGAACAAGCCGTCACTTTCCCAGCTCCTCCAGCCGGCGGGTGAGCCATGGGATGGCGCGCTCGAATTCCACGCCGTACCACGTCGCCTGGCTGTCGCTGCGGGTGAGCTCGATGGCGCGGAGCGTGAAATCCACCGCCAGCTGCAGCGCCTGCTCGAGCGGCAGGCCGCGCATCAGGCCGCCCACCGTCGCGGAGGCGAGCAGGTCGCCCGTGCCGTGGTAGACTGCCGGATCGCGGCGGTTGAAGTAGGAGAAGAAGCGCGCGCCGTCATAGCCCATCACGCCGACCTGAGACGGGTCAAACGACACGCCCGTGAGCACGGCCTGCTTCGCGCCCAGCTCCGTCAGGCGCAGGAGCAGCGCGCGGATGTAGTCCTCGTCGTAGTCCTCGCGGTATTCCGTCCCCGTCAGAAGACACGCCTCCGTCAGGTTCGGGGCTGCGACATCCGCACGGGCGACGATCTGCGCCATAGCCGCGGGAAAGTCCGGGCCGAAGCCGGTGTAGAGCCGGCCGTGGTCAGCCATGGCCGGGTCGACGAAGAGGAGGGTATCGTCGCTGCGGATGCAGTCATAGAAGTCGCAGACCTGCTGCACCTGCTCGCGCGAGGCGATATAGCCCGTATAGACTGCGTCAAAGTGCAGGTGCTCGCTGCGCCAGTGCTCCGCGATCGGGCGCAGCTGGTCAGTGAGGTCCTTGCAGGTGAAGTTTTTAAACGTCGTGTGCGTGCTCAGCACTGCCGTCGGCACGACGGCGCACTCGACACCCATCGCCGAGATGGTGGGCAGCGCCACCGTCAGCGAACATCGCCCAAGGCAGGAGATGTCCTGAATACTTGCGATACGCTTCATGGAGAATACGCTCCTTCAGAGTTCGTTTCTGCCCAGTATACCACATTTGCGCGCCGCCGAGAAGACTGCGGTGAAAATCCCGCGGCTGCGGAAATCAAGCGGCCTTGACAGAAGGGGCGGGTGTGGTATAATAAGCATAGAAAAGGGCGCTGCGACAAGCGGTTAGCCCAGCGAGTTAATGAGGTTTCTCAAAAGAAACCGTCACCGGCCAGGGTGGCGGTTTCTGCTTTTTACAATAATCGTAACCGTAAAAGGCCCGATATGTAATGTAATCCGCATGAGCCTCACCCCCTTGCGGGTGGTGTGACCAACCGCCTGCCGTTGTGCAGCGCCTGTTATCACCATATCACATGGGGCTGTAATTTGCAACAGAATTTGCGAAACGGGGCGATTTATCGATCCCAAAAGAGCGCGGCGAAAAATACTTGAAGCCTGCGCAAAATTGTGATATGCTGTAAAGAATGACAAGAAAGGGGGCGCGGCGATGCATTTGCAGGAATCCGGCGAGATGTATCTGGAGTCCATTCTGCGTCTGAGCAGGGAAAAGGCGCTGGTGCGGGCGATCGACGTCGGAGAGTATATGGGGTATTCCAAGCCCAGTGTCAGCCGCGCGATGGGTCTTCTGCGCGGCGGCGGCTATGTGCAGGTGTCCCCCGACACGGGGCACATCTCGCTGACGGACGCGGGGCGCGCGGTGGCCGAGAAGATCTACGAGCGGCACACGCTGCTCACGGCGCTGCTGGAGGATCTGGGTGTGGCGTCGGAGACGGCGGCGGAGGATGCGTGCAAGATGGAGCACGTCATCAGCGATGAGTCGTTCGCCGCGCTCAAGCAGCTCGAAAAGCGCCTGTGCGAGGAAGCCAAATAAAAGCGCACAATTTAACGCAAAAAAACAGGAGCAAACGGGCTTTGCCCGTTTGCTCCTGTTCAGTTTACAAAAAGTCTCACAGAGTTCGCGCCGCGCACGGCGCGAATAAGATCCAATCCGTTTTTTGCGGCGGCGTGTACGTCGCAAAAAACACTTTGCGCGGAGCGGAGTGTCGCAGACCCGCCGCAAGCGGCGGGTCAAGGCGCGGAGTGCAGCGAGAACCCCTTATCCCAAAAGGCCAGCGGCCTTTTGGGATAAGTTCAGGCACAAATAGGTTTTTACCTATTTGTGCCTGCTTTTTTATCCGATTGTTCCGAACACCGATACGCCCATCAGGCTCAGCGCGCCCATGATGCAACCGGCGAGCAGGACGCCGCCCATGCACGCGAGCGTGCTCTTCTTCAGCCCCATATTCAGGATACTCGCCGCGAGCGTCCCTGTCCACGCGCCGGTTCCCGGCAGGGGGATCCCGACGAACAGCAGCAGCGCCCAGAACAGCCCGCGACCGGCCTTGGCCTGCAGTTTCTCGCCGCCGCGCTCACCCTTTTCGAGACAGAACGTGAAGAACCGGCCGATGACCGGCTTGTCCTTGCCCCAGAGGAGGATGCGCCGCGCGAAGAGATAGATAAACGGGACGGGGAGCATATTGCCGAGGATGGCAATCACAAACGTCAGCCACAGCGGCAGCCCGAACAGGACGCCGTAGGGGATCGCGCCGCGCAGTTCAATGAGCGGCACCATCGAGACGAGAAAAACGGTCAGACAGTGTTTAAACATCGGGAAAATCCTCTTTTCGTGCGGAATATCTAACCATTATACAGGAAATCCTTTGCTTTGGCAAGGCAGCGCGCCGCAAAAATCCTGTGACAGATTTGCGATAGTATGTCCCATCCGCCGCCGCGGCAGTCAGATTTTACAAATTTACTGAACAATTCTGCGATACCCATCGACAAATGGAACTTTTTCCTGTATAGTAATATAGTAATTTAAAATGGGAGGAGATGCGGGTATGTCTATTTCGGACGGTATCGCACTTCTGGGCGGCATTGCCCTGTTCCTGTTCGGTATGAGCCTGATGGGCGACGGACTGAAACGGGTGGCGGGCAATAAGCTCGAGCTGATTCTCTATCAGCTCAGCAGCACCCCAATCAGAGGAATTCTGCTGGGCACCGGCGTGACCGCCGTGATCCAGTCCTCGTCCGCCACGTCGGTGATGGTGGTGGGCTTTGTCAACTCCGGCATGATGAAGGTACGTCAGGCCATCGGCATCGTGCTCGGCGCGATCCTCGGCACGAGCGTCACGGGCTGGATCATCTGCCTGTCGGATCTCTCCGGCGGGAGTGGTTGGGTGCAGCTGCTGAGCACCGCGACGCTCACGGGCATCATCGCGGTGATCGGCATCATTCTGCGCATGTTCACCAAGGGGCAGAGTACCCGCCATGTGGGCGACATTCTGCTCGGCTTCGCGGTTTTGATGTACGGCATGAGCGCGATGAGCGGCGCCGTCTCGCCCCTGCGCGAGAGCGAGGCGTTCATTCAGGTGCTCACGTCGTTTTCCAACCCCCTGCTCGGCATCCTCGTCGGTCTTGTGTTCACGAGCGTGCTGCAGAGCGCTTCGGCCGCGATCGGCATTCTGCAGGCGCTCTCGGTCACGGGGGCGATTTCCTTCGGCGTGGCGCTGCCGATCGTGATGGGCATCGCCATCGGCGCGGCCGTGCCGGTGCTGCTGTCGGCGCTGGGGGCGAACATCAACGGCAAGCGCACGGCGTTTGTGTATCTGCTGATCGACATACTGGGCGTTGTGATCTGGGGCGGCATTTTCTACGGCGTGAACGCGGTGGTGCATTTTACGTTCCTCGGCACGACGATGACGACCGTGAGCATCGCGCTGATGAATACGTTCTTCCGTCTGGCGACGGTGATTGCGCTCGCACCGATGATCGGCCTGCTGGAGAAGATTGTGTGCATGCTGTTCCCGGAGCGCGACGCGACGCCGGAGGAGCAGGATATGGACCGCCTCGAGGCACGCTTTCTGCAGCACCCGGCGCTCGCCATTGAGCAGAGCCGCCTGGTGACCTGCTCCATGGCGCAGAAGGCGCAGATGAACCTGCTCGACGCGATGTCGCTGCGGCACGATTACAGTGACGAGGGCTTCGAGCGCGTCGAAAAGCTCGAGGGCATCGTCGACCGCTATGAGGACCGGCTCGGCACCTACCTCGTGCAGATCACGCGGCGTGAGCTGCTCGACCGGCAGAACGAGGATGTCTCGAAGTTCCTGCATACGATCACGGACTTTGAGCGTATCTCCGACCACGCGCTCAACATCGCGGAGGCCTGCCGCGAGCTGCATGAGAAGGACGTCGCCTTTTCGCCGGAGGCGGAGCATGAGCTGGACGTGATGGAATCGGCCATCCGCGAGATCGTCTCCATCGCTATCCGCGCCTTCACGGAGAACGACCTGCACCTCGCCGGGCGGGTGGAGCCGCTCGAGGAGATTGTGGACGGCCTGTGCGACCAGCTCAAGAGCCGCCACGTCGGCCGCCTGCAGCAGGGCGTCTGCACGCTGAAGCTCGGCTTCGTCTTCAACGACCTGCTCACGAACTATGAGCGCGTGGCCGACCACTGCAGCAACATCGCTGTGGCGCTCATCGAGCTGGAGTCCGACGTGTTCGATACGCACGCTTACCTCAACAGCGTCCACGAGCTCAAGAGCGAGACCTTTGACCGCTACTACGACGAGTATCAGAGGAAGTTCGCCATCTGAGCGGGCACATAAGCATACCCCGTCGGCCTTGAAGGCCGACGGGGTATGTTATTTTATGCAGTTGGTGAGTCAGAGCTTATCCGCCCGGGCAAGGCGGGGAAGCCCTCAGCGGGAGGTCCTGCGTCTGCAGACGACCACGACGGCGGGAATCGCCGCACAGCTCGCGATGGCCACGACGACCCAGAGGGTGAGGTTCATCGTGCCGCCGGTGGAGGGCTTGCCGGGGTTAGGCGTATCGGGCGTATCGGGTGTGTCGGGGGTGTCCGGCGTATCGGGCGTATCCGGGGTCGACGGGGCGGCAACACCCTCATAGGCAACGTCGGCGTTGGAGTTCGTGTTGTTCACACCGCGCTCGAAGAGCTTGGCCTGATTGGTCAGCATGGAGATCTTGTTGTCGCGGATGAACATCGCCTGCGTCATCAGGCCGTAGGGCACGACACGCTCGGCGGTGACATCACTGTATACGGGCAGCTCCCACGTGATGCCGGCCGTGCCGATCAGGACGGGGAACTGGGAGCCGTAGGCGGTGGTCATGTCATCCCAGGGAGAGCTCCACTCCGCGCCGGAGGGGGAGGTGCTGCTCTTTTTCAGGAAGTCGCGATAGGGCATCTCGAAGCTGTTGTGCTCGCTGTTGTTGGCGATGGCGCCCATACCGACGGCCTCACCCAGCTTCACGAACTGCTCGGCGATCTGTCAGACGGAATGGGCGGTTTTTACCCGATCTGCCGCCAACTGCTCCGGCAGAGAGCGGGTGGTCTCTGTGTGTGATGTTTACCTCCTCCAGATTGCTGAGAAAAGTATATAATTTCCCAATAAAAATGTCAATAAGCCACAGGAAATGCCGCAAAACGAAAAATATAATCGAAAAAGCGACAGATTCCTGCATTTCGGAAAAATTTTTCTTTTGCGTAGACAGCCGTTTTTTACTGAATCTGTAGGAATTCACAGAGGGTTTACAGTCACACTCTTGCTTTTTTTCAAAAAAAGACTATTATAATAAGGATGAAAATCATGAATCTGCGGCATGCAGAGTGAAAGGAAGTCATATCCATGACAAAAGTTGACATTATTTCCGGCTTTCTGGGCGCGGGCAAGACGACTCTCATCAAGAAGCTGCTCAAGGAGGCCTATCAGGGCGAGAAGCTGGTGCTGATCGAAAACGAGTTCGGCGAGATCAGCATCGACGGCGGCTTCCTGAAGGAGTCCGGCGTGCAGATCAGCGAGATGTCCTCCGGGTGCATCTGCTGCTCGCTGGTGGGCGACTTCGGCAAGGCGCTCAAGGACGTGGAAAAGCAGTTCCACCCCGACCGCATCCTCATCGAGCCGTCCGGCGTGGGCAAGCTCTCGGACGTGATCCTCGCCGTGCAGAACACCGTGAAGGACGAGCCCGACATGCAGCTCGGCAGCTTCGTCACCGTGGCCGACGCGTCGAAGGTGAAGGTCTATATGAAGAACTTCGGAGAGTTCTATAACAACCAGATCGAGTCCGCCGGCGCGATCATCCTCTCCCGCACGCAGAAGGTCAGCGCGGAGAAGCTCACCGCCGCCGTGGCGCTCCTGCGCGAGCACAACAAGGACGCCGCCATCCTCACCACCCCCTGGGACGAGCTGGACGGCAAGACCATCCTCGCCGCGATGGAGAAGGTCTCCCTCGCCGACGAGCTGATGGAGAAGATCCGCGCCGAGCACGAGGCCGACGAGCATGAGCATCACCATCATCACCACGATGACGACCATGACCACGACCACGAGGAGCACGAGCACCATCATCACGATCATGACCATGAGGACGAGGAGCACGAGCACCATCATCACGATCATGACCACGATCATGACGAGCACGGGCATCATCACCACGACCACGATCACGAGTGCGACGATCCGGAGTGCTCCTGCCACCACCATCACCACCACGCCGACGAGGTCTTTACCAGCTGGGGCGAGGAGACGGTCCACACCTTCACCGAGGAGGATATCCGCCGCGCGCTCACTGCGCTCGACACCGGCGACTACGGCGCCATCCTGCGCGCGAAGGGCATCGTGCCGACGGTCGACGGCCGCTGGCTGCACTTTGACTATGTGCCCGAGGAGCACGAGGTGCGCTTCGGCACCGCCGATTACACGGGCCGCCTGTGCGTGATCGGCTCGAATCTGAAGGAGGACGGCCTGAAGCAGCTCTTCGGCCTGTAAGATCTATGGATATTCCTGTTTATCTCATCGCCGGTTTTCTCGATGCCGGCAAGACCAGCTTCATCAACGGCGTCCTGCGCGACGGCTTCGCGGAGGAGGACCGGACGCTGCTGATCTGCTGCGAGGAGGGCGAGCTGGAGTATGACCCGCGCGTGCTGGGCAACGTCTTTACCTACACGGTCGACGATCCTGCGCAGCTGACGCCGGAGCTGTTTAAAAAGCTCGAGAAGCAGTACCGCCCCAAGCAGGTCATCATCGAGTACAACGGCATGTGGATGATGGAGCCGCTCTACCGCGACGGTCTGCCCGCGAACTGGATCCTCTATCAGATCATGTGCCTTGTCGACGCGACGACGTTCGACGTCTATCTCAAGAACATGGGCCAGCTCATGATGGAGAAGGTTCTCAACGCCGATCTGCTGATCTTCAACCGCTGCAATGAGGAGCTGCGCGAGAGTCTGCGCAAGCGGAACCTCCGCATGGCGAACCGCCGCGCGGACATCTATCTCGAGAACGAGGACGGCACGAGCGAGGAGTACGTCACCGACGACATGGCGCCCTTCGACCTCTCGAGCGGCCACCTCGACGTGCCGGACGCCGACTACGGCGTGTGGTATGTCGACCTGATGGATCACCCCGAGCGCTATGAGAACATCACCGTGACGTTCAAGGCGCTCATGTGCCACTCGAAGAAGTTCAAGGGCATCGACTGCCCCGGCCGCTTCGCGATGGTCTGCTGCGACAAGGACAAGCAGTTCCTCGCGATCGTGTGCAAGGGCGAGGGGCTTGACCGCTTCAAGGACCGCGACTGGGTGAAGCTCCGCGCCGCCGTCAAGGTGGAGGACTGCCCCGCCTACGAGGGCCCCGGCCCGGTGCTGTATGTCAGCAAGATCAGCGCCTGCCAGAAGGCGGATCCGGAGGTCGTATCGTTTTGATGGAAAAGAGCGCGCTCTTTTCCATCAAAAACGGCGCTGCGCGCCTTGCACCGCCGCGAGCGGCGGCGCTGCGACACTTCGCTCCGCGAGAGGAATTATTCTGACGTGCATGTTGTCAGAAAAATAAGTCTGATATGAGATATAAGCAGAATCGCCCGGTATTGCCGGGCGATTCTGTCTACTGCCGTTTGTTTCAAAGGAGCCTCGCAGAGTTCGCAGCACGGAGACCGCGAATTAGTTCAAATCTGTTTTTTTGCGGCAGCGTGTACGTCGCAAAAAACTCTTCGCGCGTAGTTCAGTGTCGCAGGCCAGCATGGCTGGCCAAGGCGCGGAACGCAGCGAGAATCTCGCTTAACAAAAAGGCATCGCCTTTTGTTAAGCGACAGCTGAGCCGGGCTAAGTATTTACAAGGAAAGAAGTCAATGCTATAATTATTTAGTTATAATGATTTTTCCGCGCAGAAAGGAGCCCCGCCTATGGAGCTGCATGCCAGGCTCGTCCGCTCACAACTGAATTTCTTCAAGCCGTTCGTCGCGAACTGCTCGCTCGAGGTCACGCGCAAGGGACAGGACAAGCTCGGCGAGCTGATGACGGCGATGCACCGGCGCGAGGTCTATGTCCGCGAGCACGACTTCGGCGCGTTTCAGGGCGCGTGGATTACGCCGCACGACCAGCGCCGCACGGGCGTGATCCTCTATCTGCACGGCGGCGGCTACACCTGCGGGAGTCTGGAGTATGCCAAGGGCTTTGGCTCAACGCTCGCGGCGGAGGGCGGCGTGCGCGTGTTCTGCGCGGCGTACCGCCTTGCGCCGGAGAACCGCTATCCCGCGGCGCTCGACGACGCGCTGGAGAGCTACCAATACCTGCTCAAAAAGGGCTATGCCGCGCACCAGATTCTCCTCTGCGGCGAGAGTGCGGGCGGCGGACTGATCTACGCTCTATGTCTGAAGCTGCGCGAGCTGGGGCTTCCCCTGCCGTGCGGCCTGATCGGCATCTCGCCGTGGACGGATCTCACCGAGTCGGGCGAGACATATGAGACAAACCGCGAGGCCGATCCCTCCATGACGAAGGAGCTGCTGGAGTTCTACGCCGGATGCTATACGGACAACGCGCGCGACCCGCTGTGCTCGCCCCTGTTCGGGGATCTGGAGGGGCTGCCGCCGTCGCTGCTGTTTGTCGGCGGGGACGAGGTCATGCTCGACGATACGCGCCGCCTGCACGAAAAACTCCTCGCGAGCGGATGCAAGAGCAGGATGCTCATCGCGCCCGAGCGCTGGCATGCGTATGTGCTCTATAACCTCAGCGAGAACATGGAGCAGGACTTCAGCGAGATCAACCGCTTTCTCACGAAGGTGCTCTCCCCGGCGAAGAGCCTGCGCTGGATGCGGCTCGACAACGCCGCGAAGATCTATCCCGCGGCCAAGCGCCGCAACTGGACGAATTTCTTCCGCCTGTCCGCGACGCTGACGGAGCCGGTGGATACGGACGTGCTGCGCACGGCGCTGGACGTGACGGTACGGCGCTTCCCGTCGATCGCCGTGCGGCTGCGCCGGGGCGTGTTCTGGTACTATCTCGAACAGATCCCGCAGGCACCGGAGATCCAGCCGGAGAAGAGCTGCCCGCTGGCACACGCGCCGTTCGATCAGGTGCGCAGGTGCGCGCTGCGCGTGCTGGTGTATCACAACCGGATCGCCGTGGAGTTTTTCCACGCGCTGACGGACGGCACGGGCGGGCTGATCTTCCTCAAGACGCTGCTGGCCGAGTACCTCAGTGAGAAATACGGCCTGTCCGTCCCGGCGGAGCAGGGTGTGCTCGGGAGGCTCGAGGAGCCGGACGAGGAGGAGTTCGAGGACAGCTTCCTGCGCTATGCCGGGGATGTGAAGGCGAGCCGCCGCGAGGCGACGGCCTGGCACCTCAGCGGCACACCGGAGCCAGACGGATTTAAAGACCTCGTGACGATGATGGTCCCGGCGGACGCGCTGCGCGAGTGCGCCAAGCGCTTCGGCGTGACGGTGACGGAGCTGCTGTGCGCGGCGATGATGCAGGCGATCTATGAGCTGCAGCGCGAAAAGGTGCCGCAGCGGCGGCGGAGAAAGCCCGTCAAGGTGCTCCTGCCCGTCAACCTGCGCAAGCTCTTCCCGAGCGCGACGCTGCGCAACTTCGCCTCCTATATCACCCCGGAGATCGACCCGCGGCTCGGGGACTACACGTTCGAGGAGATCTGCCAGACCGTCCACCACCGGATGGGGCTGGAGAACAACACGCGCACCATGCGCGCGAAGTTTGCCGCGAACGTCGCGAGCGAGCGGCTCCCGCTGCTGCGCGTCATGCCGCTGTTTATCAAGAATTTAGCCATGAGGGCCGTGTTTGACGCGGTCGGCGAGTGCAAATCCTGCCTGTGCCTGTCAAACCTCGGGCGGGTGGAGCTGCCGGAGGCCATGCGCCCGTACGTTGCGCGCATGGACTTCATCATCGGCGTGCAGGCCCGCGCGCCGCACAACTGCGGCGTCATCACATGGAACGGCACGGCCTATATCAACTGCATCCGCAACATCCGCGAGCCGGAGCTGGAGCTGCACTTTTACCGGGTGCTGCACCGGCTGGGCCTGCCCGTGAAGGTGGAGAGCAACCAGCGCTGAGGAGAAAGGAAGGAAAAACGATGTATTGTATCAAATGCGGCGTGGAGCTGGCCGACAGCGAGAAGGTCTGCCCCCTCTGCGGAACGCGCGTGTTCCACCCTGACCTCCCGCAGGCGCAGGGCGAGCCGCCCTATCCGCCGCAGGAGCAGGCGCGGCCCGAGGAGGTCAGCCACACGGGCGCGCTCTTCGTGCTGACGGTGCTGCTGGCGCTGCCGGCGGTGCTGAGCATCCTGTGCGACTGGCGCGTGAACGGGCGGATCGTCTGGTCGGGCTATTCCGTGGGCGGCGCGGCGCTGCTGTATGTGATGGTGGTGCTGCCGCTCTGGTTCCGGCGGCCGAACCCGGTGATCTTTGTGCCGGTGGACTTCGCCGCGATCGGACTGTATCTGCTCTATATCAACTTCGCGACCGGCGGGCACTGGTTTTTGACGTTTGCCTTCCCGGTGACGGGGGCGATCGGGCTGCTTGTATCGGGTACGGTGGCGCTGCTGCACTATCTGCGCAGAGGGCAACTCTTCGTTATCGGCGGGGCATTGATCCTCGGCGGCGGGGTGACGGTGCTGATCGAGTATCTGCTGAACGTGACGTTCCATGTCGGGCGGGTGTTTTTCTGGTCGGTGTATCCGCTGTCGGCGGGTGTGGTGCTGGGCGTGACGCTGCTGGTCGTCGGCTTCTGCAAACCCCTGCGCCGCTCGCTGCACAGGAAGTTCTTTTTGTGATTCATTAAAAAAGGGCATAGCCCTTTTTCAATGAGGGGGGACTCGCTGCGCTCCGCGCCTCGGCCAGCTTTGCTGGCCTGCGACACTCCACTCCGCGCAGGGCGTATTTCGCGACGTACATGCCGCCGCGAAATACGGGATTTCATTTTATTCACGGCTTGCGAGCCGCGAACTCTGTGAGACTTTTGGATAGCCTGTAAAAAGAACTGCCGCTCGTGTGAGCGGCAGTCTTTTTACAGGTATTGGACGAGGTCTTCGAGGGGCTTTCGCTGGGTGTGCAGGCGCGCGGGGTGGGCGCCCTCGGCGGGGTAGCCGAGCGTCAGCAGGGCGATGGGCGTGCAGCCCGCCATCTCCGGGAAGGACGCAAGCAGCTTTTCCGGGCTGAACATGCCGACATACGTCGTGCCAAGACCGAGCTCCGCCGCCTGCAGCATCATCTGCATCGCGCAGAGCGCGGCGTCGATCTCGCCGTGGTTCTTACCGTCGCCCTCACGCGTCCAGGCGCACTGCGCGTCATATGTCACGGCGAGGATGACCGGCGGATGGAAGTGGCTGTCCATGCAGGCATCCGCCTTCTCCAGCGCCTGCGCGCTGCGCAGGACGAAAATCCGCTGCGGCTGGAGGTTGTGCGCCGTCGGCGCGGACTGTGCGGCCTGCAGGATCAGCTGCAGCTTCTCGTCCTCCACGGGGCGGTCGCTGTATTTGCGCAGCGAATAGCGCTGCGCGGCCAGAGCTTGAAAATCCATCGAATATCACCTTTCCCGCGGGCGGCTGTATTGCCCGCGTCTTTTGTCGTAGCTCCATTATAGACTACCGCGCCGCGCGGTGCAACCGGAAATCGCGCTGGGCAGGGCGGGTTCGCGTCGCTGCGGCCCGTCCTGCGCATCAACGCGGAGATCCGGGACGGCGGGCGCGGCTATGTCGAGTTCGTGACCGCGGCGGCCCGGACGGCCGCCGCGGGTGGAACATGATCGAAAATTGGGAGGACGCCGCCTTCGAGACGGACGGCCGCGTGACGACCTTCCGCACGGAGCATCTGGAGATCACCTTCACCGGCACGGGTATCGAGGGCGGCTGCCCGGCGGAGCGCGACAACGACGGGTGCTACGTCTGCGAGGACGGCGGGGTGACGCTCGCTCCGAGCAAAGTGTTTTTTGCGGCGTACACGCCGCCGCAAAAAACGGATGGGATCTTATCCGGCCGTGCGCGGCGCGAACTCGGTGAGACCTATAAAGAACCAGCGGAGACGTCGTCTCTGCTGGTTCTTTATTCTTTGGTTTTGAAGCGGACGGAGGCGAGGACGGCGGCGGTGCCGTCGGGCTTTTTGATGGCCAGACGGCAGAGGTTTCCCTCGTCCTTTCTGTAGACCGTGAGCACCTCGTCCTCGCGGCAGACCGCCGCGTAGTGTACCTCGATGGAGGAGATATCCCCGCCCGCGAGCACCGCCGCCGGGAAGCAGTCGAGCAGCACGCGGACGTAGGCGACGTTATTCATATGGTGTCCGGCGTCGATGTCGGTCGAGCGGACGGTGTGGGTGAACACCTCATCCGCCGGGGTGAAGTCGTCGTGAAAGCGCGTGGGCGCGTCCGTGATGCCCGTGCGGCCGCAATAGGCATAATCCGCCGGGAACACGTCCCGTACGAGCGGGAGCAGGCGTCCCTCCGGCTCGAGCACGGCCCACTGCGTCCGCCCGAGGGCGAGCAGTTCGTCCCCGCGGCGGAGACTGTAGCTACGGTAGCAGCGCAGCGCGTGATGGCTGCACGGCTCCGGCCAAGTGGCTGCGGTGACCTCCTGCGACATGCGGGCACTGCCGAAAAAGTCCACCCGCGTGTGCAGCGTCAGCCAGAACTGGCCGCGCGCGGCCATGGCGTCGTTGCCGACGCCGGTATACTCGGCGTGCTCCGAGGCGATGGCCTGAAAGAGCGTAAATGCCGCGAGCGGCGAAAGTTCCGCCGTCTGGCCGCAGTAATCCGGCGGCAGAACGATGTTTTTTTCAAAATATCCCGGCATTTCCATATTGTATTGCGCCTCCTGTGGGAAGAATAACCGTATAAATTCTATTATAACACGCGAAAACGCGCGGTTCAAACGTTTTTGTCTTGCATAGCGGCGCGGCGGTGTGTATAATAAAAATTCTGTTAACATACAAACGGGAGCTTTCTGAGGGTGGGACAAGAATATGAGTATCTGGGTAACAATTCTGCTGTTTGTGGTCGGTCTGGTGCTGATTGTCAAGGGCGGCGACTGGTTTCTCGACGGCGCCGTCTGGATCGCCGAGGCGACCGGCGTGCCGCATTTCATCATCGGCGCGACCGTCGTCTCGCTGGCGACGACGCTGCCGGAGCTGACCGTCTCCATCATCGGCGTGATGGAGGGCGAGGTGGATCTGGCGGTGGGCAACGCCGTCGGCTCGGTCACGGCGAACCTTGGCCTGATTCTGGGCATCTCCGCGCTGTGTATGCCCGCACTCGTCAGCAAGAAGCACTTCAGCCTGAAGGCCATTTTGATGGTGGCCGGTGCGGCGCTGCTGACGCTGCTGTGCCGCGGGGGTGTGCTGCCGATTCTGCCGAGCCTGACGATGTTCGTGGTATTCGCGCTCTATCTGTGGAACAACGTCGCGGATGCGCGCGCGAGCGTGCAGGAAAACCGCGCGGAGCATCCGGCGCGCCAGAAGGCATCCCGGCGCAAGGTGGCGGGCAAGATCGGCATGTTCCTGCTCGGCTGCGCGGCGATTGTGCTCGGCTCGCGCCTGCTGATCGACTACGGCAGCGAGCTGGCGCTGCTGCTGGGCGTCCCGGCGAGCATCGTCGGCGTGACGATGGTGGCCATCGGTACGAGCCTGCCGGAGCTCGTCACGACGCTCACGGCGATTGCCAAGAAGGAGGCGTCCATGTCCGTGGGCAACATCATCGGCGCGAATGTCATCGACCTGACGCTCATCCTGCCGATCTGTTCCGCTGTCTCGGGCGGCAGGCTCACGATCAGCGCGCAGACGACAATGCTGGATCTCCCGGCGTGTCTGACGCTGTGCTGCGTGGCGGTGCTGCCGCCGCTGCTCAAGGGGAAGTTCTACCGCTGGCAGGGTCTGCTGATGCTCGTCATCTACGCGGCCTATATGGTCATGCTGGCGCTTGCTTAAAAGGGCGAAGCCTTTTTAAACGGGGTGGGACTTCGCTGCATTTCGCGCGTTCTTGCATGCGGCAGCGCGAACTCTGTGAGACTATACAAACAAAGAGCGCTGTGCCGGCGGCACAGCGCTCTTTACATTTATAGGGAGTTTACATGCGGCGGGATCCACCGCATCAAAAAGGGCGAAGCCCTTTTTGATGCGGTCAGGCCCTTTCCATCGCTTCGCGGAAGTCGCGCTGATCGGTGAAGATCTCCTGCTTGTAGGGATTCTTCTTCTGCGCCTTTGCGCGCTTGATGATGCTCGACAGAATAACCATGTTCACGACCAGCGCCACAATGGCGACGACGCCCTGCGCGGTGGGGTTGGCCGCGGTGGGACGGACGGCGGGGTTCATGAAGCCGTCGGCATAGACGGACGTGATGGTGGAGAACACGCTCTTATCCTGGAACAGCGGGAACACCTGCGCAAACATGCACCACAGCGCCAGCGTATTGGCGCGGTTCTGGATCCAGCCGCCCTTGTTCCAGAAGTGGTTGGCAAAGGTGGGAGCCAGCAGCAGCGCCAGACCGCAGTACCACGAGTGGGTCGGCAGGCAGTTGTAGGTATACTCGAAGTTCCAGAGGTCGTAGGCCAGAATGTAGCACCACGTCATGTCGGGCCAGAGCATGTCCTTCTGATCCTTGGAGGAGTAGATGCCCCACCACGCGGTCATGCAGAAGATGTTGATGATGCCGGCGATGCCGTTCACCCAGTTCCACCAGCCGCCATAGAGCCAGACATTCTCCGAGGAGAGCCACCAGCGGTCGCCGAACTCCTTCATCGCGATGGCGCCGCGGATGCCGGACTCGAAGTCGCTCGCCACAGCGATCAGGATGTTGATGGCGACGATGGCGAAGGGGAACACCTTGAACCAATTCGTCTTGCCGATGCCCCACTTATACTTGAGCATCATGAAGCCGATGCACCCGGCGGTGGCGGCGTAGAGCTTGGCATAGTGGAACCAACTGTTCATGTTGGTGTAGGTCTGGTTGTTGAGAGCCCACTCCGCGCCATTGTGTGCGCCGATGTAGATCGCGATGAAGTACACCGTCAGCACGGCGGGCAGCACCAGAAAGCAGATGATGCCGCCGGTCTTGCTGCGGCGGGCAAATTCGTTGGCGAGGATCAGTCCCGTGAACACCAGCACGAAGCCGAGGAGCTGGTACAGGGCGGTTTCGCCGTAGAGTTGGAATAACATAACAATTCCTCCTGTGATTCTTTCTCTTGATGATCTCGCGGCCTTCCGCGAAAAGGGTTCTCTCTCGCTGGGGAATTAAACGGTCATAGCATCCCTTCGTTTCTGGTTCGGCCAGATGCAATATTTCCCAGCTGTGGCATGAATATAGCATAGAGTTGCACAAAAAGTCAACTGAAATTGTGAGAAAAGTGTTGCGAAATCCAATAAAAGCAGGTAAAATGTAGAAAAATACGGTTGTGGTATGTGGCTATACCACAACCAAAAGGGGGAGAAGAGAGTTGGAATTTGAAAAGTTGGTATCGCCGTCGCTGAAGGACCTGTTCATCAACCACATCGAGGCGATGATCCTCTCCGGCGAGCTGCAGGTGGGGCAGCAGCTGCCGCCGGAGCGTCAGCTGGCGCAGTCGATGGGCGTGAGCCGCGCCGTCGTCAACAGCGGCATCGCGGAGCTGGAGCACCGCGGCTTTCTGGAGGTGCGTCCGCGCGTGGGGACGTTCGTGACGGACTATCGCCGCGCGGGGACGCTGGATACGCTGAAGTCCATCATGACGTATAACCGCGGCCGCCTGCGCAACGAGGAGATCCGCTCCATCCTCGAGGTGCGCGACGCGCTGGATAAGCTCGCCGTGGCGGAGATCATTGAGCACGCGTCGGACGAGGAGATCCGCCGCCTGACGGAGACGGCGGAGACGATCCGCTGCGCCCGGGACAACCGCCGCGCGGCGGAGGCGGCGTTTGCCTTCCAGCATGAGCTCGCGATGCTCTCGGGGAACACGCTGATGCCGCTGATTTTCCGGTCGTTTTACTCCTCGGTGCTGGTGCTGTGGGAGCGGTTCTGCGTGCTGAACGGGATCTCCATGCTCTATGAGACGAGCCGCCGCCTATGCGGGCATATCCGCAGCCGCGACACAGCCGCCGCGGTCGCGTGGATCGACTACTGCACGCGCGAGACGATTTCGGGCAGCCGGCGGATCTACTACTGATTTTGCTAAAAAGGGCGTTGCCCTTTTTAGCAAATAGGATTTCACTCCGAACCGCGCATTTTTGTGCGCGCAGCGCAAAAAAATACGCTCTCTGGCCCGACATCAACCGTCGGGTCTGCCGAGGCCAGTTCCTTTGGGCCAAGGCCTGCTCCACGCAAAGTGTTTTTTGCGGCGTACACGCCGCCGCAAAAAAAGGATTGGATCTTTTTCGCGGCGCTGCGGCGCCGCGAACTCTGTGAGACTTTTTATAAATTAAACCAGCCTTCGCATCCTGCGAAGGCTGGTTCAATATCAGGCGAGATTGGGTGAAGCGAAGCCGCGCCAAGTGGCGCGTTACAAGTGTTTTGCCGAAGGCAAAACCTTGGCCGGACTGCATATTGCCGCCATCGAGGCAGCAATATGCAGTGGGAATCGATTCTCACTAACGCAACAGTCCACCGGACTGTTGCTCCCGGCTTCGACACCCTTGCGGGTGTGCGAAGTCCGGAGCTCGTTTCGATTCCCGCCGCAGGCTCTGCTCTAAAAAATAAGAGACGCCATCCGGCGTCTCTTATTTTTTGGAGCAGGGTACGGGAATCGAACCCGCCTCCTCGGCTTGGGAAGCCGATGTACTACCGATGTACTAACCCTGCAGAACATATAATATTATAACAGACTTTACAGACTATTGCAACTGAAATTTCCGACAGAGAGCGATCTTTTTTGCCGGAGGGGCGCGGAGGGTTTGACAGCGCCGCGCCCGTATGCTATCCTGAAAGCAGAAAACGCGGGAGGTGCGGTATGGATTATCTGTTCTGGGGATTTCTTCTGGTTTTTCTCGATATAAACATCCACTTCGGGGTCAGCACGGTTGACTTCCTGCCCTCGTGGCTGGGCTATCTTCTGATGATCAAGGGACTGGACACCCTCGCGGAGGAGAGTGAACGCTTCGCCGCGGCGCGGCCGTGGTGCGTCGGGATGGCGGTTTACACGGGCGTGCTCTGGATCGCGAATCTCTTCGCGCTGGGCGCGGAGCTGACGTTTTTTACCTGGCTGCTGGGGCTGGCGGGGACGTGTGTCTCGTTCTACATCATCTCGATCATCCTCGACGGGATCGACCGGATGCAGCTGCGCCATGGCGAGATCGGCGCGGCGGGTCTGCGCAAGGCGTGGCAGGTCGCGGCCATCGCCACGATCGGCACCTATCTGCTCTCGATCGTGCAGGTGATTATGGTGATCTGCCTGCTTATTTCGGCCGTGGCGAACATTGTGTTCCTCGTCCGGATGCATGCCACACGCAGGGCGTGGAACGAGCTGAGAACGGGCGGCGCGATTTAAACGGCGGAAACCGAAATTTCCCGCTTGCCAAGAGGGGAGATTTGTAGTAGAATAACCTGTAACGACTCCTCCGCCAGCAGCTGTGGAGCCGGTCTCGCGCAATGGATGCCCACGAATCATGTCAGGCGGGGAACCGAGCAGCATTAAGAGG
>OLGF01000712.1_pt1 | contig 38041 bp, 38 predicted proteins | sample 1604971 | NCBI WGS metagenome assembly OLGF01 (sample SAMEA3888902, study PRJEB22519) | human gut metagenome | biome: human gut; feature: human-associated habitat; material: faeces | place: Denmark | collected 2011 | reverse complement strand
CCACGGCGAAGGCGATGCGGCTGGGGATATTGGCCTTCATCAGGCCGGTGATGACGTCGGAGGAGGGGCGCTGGGTGGCGATGACCAGATGCATCCCGGCGGCACGGCCCATCTGGGCCACCCGGCAGATGGACTCCTCCACCTCCTTGGCAGCCACCAGCATCAGGTCCGCCAGCTCGTCGATGACCACCACCACCGTGGGCATGGTCTTGAGCTCCTCGTCCTGTCGGGCCAGCGCATTATAACCCGCCAGATCCTTGACCCCGTGCTCGGAGAAGAGCTTATAGCGCTTCATCATCTCGAACACCGCCCATTGCAGGGCTCCGGCGGCCTTTTTGGGGTCCGTCACCACGGGGATCAGCAGATGGGGGATGCCGTTATAGGGGGCCAACTCCACCATTTTGGGGTCCACCATGATGAAGCGGACCTCCTCCGGGGTGGACTTATAGAGGATGCTGACGATGAGGGAATTGGTACACACGGACTTACCGGAGCCGGTGGTACCGGCGATGAGCACATGGGGAAGCTTGCCGATATCCCCCACGATGCAGCTGCCGCCGATGTCCTTGCCCACGGCGAAGGCCACCGGGGACTTATGCTCCGTGAAGGTGCGGGACTCCACCACGTCCCGGATGCGGACGGGGGTGACGGCCCGGTTAGGGACCTCGATGCCCACCACGGAAATTTTATTGGGGATGGGGGCGATGCGGACGCCGCTGGCCCCCAGTGCCAGCGCAATGTCATCGGCAAGGTTGGTGATCTTGGACAGCTTCACCCCCTGCTCCAGTGTGAACTCATAGCGGGTGACGCTGGGGCCGTGGACCACAGCGCCGGGGCGGGCGTCCACACCGAAGCTCTGAAGGGTCTGTGCCAAGCGCTGGGAGTTACTCCGCAGCTCAGCCCCCACCTCCGTATAGTTGTCGGCGGTATTCTCATCCAGAAGCGTGATGGGGGGATACTGGTACGACTCCTCCGGCTGGGCCAGCTCCTGCTCCACCGCAGCGGTCACCTCCTCGGTGGCGTCCTGCACCTCCTGCGCCGTGACGGAAGGTTTGTCCGCTTCACGGGGCTTAGCCACAGGGGCGGGGGCAGCAGACGCTGCCGGTGGGGAAGCAACGGGGGCGGCGGGGGCCACGGGGGCGGCTTCCTCCGCAGGCTCCCCCCGCAGTACCTGATCCGGGGTGCGGACGGCGCTGCTCTTACGGGAAAAGAAGGGCTTCTTCTCCTTGGGGGCAAAGGCGGGTTCCTCCGGCCGGGGCTGCGGCTGCTTGACGGGTGGCTCGTCGTCCAGAGGGATATCGATGGCGGCACGGCGGCGGGGCCGCTTCTCCGCCGGTTTCTCCTTCTCACGGACGGGGGGTGCTTCCTCCGGGATGTCCTCCCGCTCCGCCTCCCGGCGCTCCTGCGCCCGGCGGACGGCGTCCTTGGGGGAGAAGTGCAGCGCCAGACACAGGGCCGCCAGCAGCATGAGGAGGAACAGGATCAGAGACAGCACCTTGCCGAATACGGCGGAGAAGCCCACGGCCAAACCGCCGGACAGGGCGCCGCCGCTTTGCAGGGACCGGCCGGAGAGCCACAGCTCCCGCAGGCCGGTGAGGCCCGGCTCATAGGAGCGGGCGCACAGCAGCAGATGCAGGCCGCAGCCGGTGAGCACCGGCACCAGCAGCGTACATACGGAGCGCAGGGTGGCTGGGCGGTCCCGGTGGGTCAGCAGCAGGAGGCCCGTCAGCAGCAGGGCCGGGGCCGACAGCCAGTAGCCGTAACCCAGCAGCCCCTTCAGCAGGCCGCCGAAGAAGGTGATGAACAGGGCCTCCTCCTGAAAATAGGACACGACGGCGCACAGGGCCAGCAGCAGGCAGACACCGCCGGCGATCTCCCGGCCGTAGGTAGGGGCAGGAGGGGGCGGCGTGCGGGTATTCTTTTTTGCGGGTTGCGAGGTTTTCTTCTTTTTGGGTGCAGCAGCCATGCGGACTTCCTTTCGTGCAAGAGAACGGGTGTTACTTGACGGCGTTCAGAATGAGGGTAGCCAGACCGGCGGCCCAGCAATAGTAGGCGAAGGCACCGAAGCGGCCCTTGTCAGCGATCATCTTCAGCAGGCGGATGCACAGGTAGCCGGAGACGGCAGCCACCACCACGCCCGCCAGATACACCGGCAGCTGGCTCCAGTCCACGCCGCCGGTGAGGGCGTCCTTCAGGCTGAGGATGTTGGCACCCAGCACGGCGGGGATGGACAGCAGGAAGGAAAAGCGCACGGCAAACCTCCGCTCGAAGCCCACGAAGCAGCCGGTGGTGATGGTCATGCCGGAGCGGGAGATGCCGGGGACCGTGGCGATGGCCTGACTGACGCCCACCACCAGCACATCCAGCACCGTGGCGCTGCGGGCATCCTTGCGGCCCTTGCGGGCCCGGTCGCTGAAAAACAGCAGGAAGCCGGTGACGATCAGAGCGGCGCCGATGAATACCATACTGTTCTTCAGGCCCTCCACCGTGTCCTTGATGGGCAGGATGGCAAACAGGGGCAGCGTACCCAAAATGATCAGCAGGATCAGGCGGCGGGCCGGGGGTACCGGCGTAGGGGTGCTGTGGTGGACCAGATCACCGATGCCGCAGAAAAATTCCCGCACCATATCGCAGATGTCCTGCCAATAGGCCACGAACACCGCCACCAGCGTGCCCAGATGCAGCAGTACGTCGTAGAAGGCGGGGACCTCGGCGTTGATGTTCAGCAGATTCTGGGCGATGGCCAGATGGCCGGAGCTGGAGATGGGCAGAAATTCCGCCACGCCCTGGATCAGGCCCAGAAGAATAGATTGCAGAAAGGTCATAGGTTTTCTCCTTATTTGAAGTTCTATCAGGGGGTATGGCCCCGTATTGTTGGAAGGGGTACGTTTTATCATACCACAGGCGGGCAAAAAATACCACCCCTTTTCCTCGACAATCTGCGGGATGGCCGCAGGAGCCATTCTTATCAAAAGAAAGAAGGCCCACCGGATGGCGGGCCTTCTTCACCGTGTGCGGTACACGGGGTCAGAATGTGACGGACTGAAGCTCTTTCAGGCACTTCTGACACACGTTCTTCCCCCGAAACTCCGATACACCCCGGCTGCTGTTGCAGAAAATGCAGTTGGGCCGGAATTTTCGCAGGACAATGGATGCGCCGTCCACATAGATCTCCAGCGGATCACGCTCGGAAATATCCAGCGTGCGCCGCAGCTCTACGGGCAGGACGATGCGTCCCAACTCATCCACCCTTCTGACGATACCGGTTGCTTTCACAGTGATCTCCCCTTCTTTGCTCCTCAATTTTAGCGTCTACGTGGGATTCGTTTATATTATGCCGTAAATTTACATACTTGTCAACCAAATGATAAAATCTGTCTGGATAGATGTAATAAAATATGTCGGTGCGGCGTATACATCCATGAGGTGACAAGGATGGCGATGGCGTGGATCTGGACGGGAATGGCTGTGGTCAGCGTGGTGTGCGGCGCCGTATACGGGCGCATGGAGGCCGTCAGTGCGGCGGCGCTGGAGGGGGCCGGGCAGGCGGTCCGGCTGTGTCTCTCCATGGCGGGGATGCTGTGCCTGTGGACGGGACTTATGGAGGTCATGGACCGGTGCGGGCTGTCCCGGCGGCTGGGACGGCTGTTCCGTCCGGTGCTGCGGCGGCTGCTGCCCCAGGCCAGCCGGGATCCGGAGACGCTGGCAGCGGTGACGGCCAATGTGTCGGCCAATCTGCTGGGGCTGGGCAACGCCGCCACGCCCATGGGTATCCGGGCGGCCTGCCGTATGGCACGGGGGACGGAGGGGGTGGCCAGCGACGAGCTGTGCCGGTTGGTGGTGCTGAACACCGCCTCCATCCAGCTGCTGCCCACCACGGTGGCCAGCATCCGGGCCGTCTGCGGCAGCGCTGCGCCGCTGGATATCCTGCCGGCGGTGTGGGTCAGCTCCCTGCTGTCGGTAGCGGCGGGCCTGGCGGCGGCGAAGCTGCTGGAGCGGCTGGGAAGGCGGCGGACATGACGGACTGGGTGATCCCCTGTCTGCTGGCAGGGGTGGCGGCGGCAGCCATGGGGCGGAGGACCGATGTCTACGGTGCCCTCACCGACGGGGCGGCGGAGGGGCTGCGGGTGCTGGGGCGCATCCTGTCGGCGCTGGTGGTGCTGCTGTCGGCGGTGCAGATGTTCCGGGCCTCCGGAGCCATGGAGCTGCTGACGGGGCTGCTGTCACCGGTGCTGGAAGGGCTGGGCATCCCGCCGGAGACGGCGGTGCTGCTGTTGGTGCGGCCCGTCAGCGGCTCCGGGGCGCTGGCGGTGGGCAGCCAGCTGATGGAGCAGTACGGGCCGGACTCCTACATCGGGCGGGTGACGGCGGTGATGCTGGGATGCTCGGAGACGACGTTTTACACCGTGGCGGTCTACTACGGTGCTGCGGGCATCCGCCGCACCCGCCACACCGTCCCCGCGGCGCTGGCAGCGGATGCAGCGGCCTTCATCGCCGCCGCATGGGCGGTGCGGGTGTTCTTTCCGTAAGGTCGGCTCTCCCGGTGGTGGGGCAGAAAAAAGGAGGCTGGGGACTCGTAGTCCCCAGCCTCCTTTTGTATCTCGATCGTTTTTCAGGGCTTATCTGCCGATGGGCAGTTAGCGGTGCAGCGCTTCCACAGGCCACGCAGCAGCAGATCCTCGTTGTAGACGGCCTCCCGGCGGCACAGGGGCGCCACGAAGCGGCCAAAGCCACCGGCGATCACCAGTGTGCAGGGACAGCCCACCATGCCCACCATCAGATAAACTCCGGCGTCGGCATAGCCCGCCTGCTGCGCCCACTGATGGATGAGGGGCATGAAAAACAGTCGGCGGCCCAGCAGAAACACCCCCGTATTGACCAGCGGGGCGGCCAGAGCCGACAGCAGAATGGAAAGTCTCGGATACCGTGGGTGCAGCCACCGGCAGCACAGGCCCGCCGCTGCGCCGCAGGCAATGCCCTTGCTCAGCACCGTCACAATGGCCCCTCCCGGATCTGCCGCCAGAAAGAGGCCGGCATCCCCCGACAGAAGCACCACGGCCCCGAATACCAGCCCCAGCCAGCAGCCCATGCCCCAGCCGTACAGGGCGGCGCCCAGCACAAGGGGGATCAGAACCAGTGAGACGGAAAATGGGCCGAAACGGATGGCGCTGCCCACAAGCTGGAGCACCGCAGCGATGGCGGCAAGGAGTCCGCCTCCTGCGATACACTGCGTGGTTTTTCCCATAGGACTTTCCTCTGCTGCCGCTCCGCCGGGGCAGCTGCAGCGCATTTCTTTTAATTTTTATATAGGTCGGGTCAGCGGCTCACCGGGCCGCTGCGGGGAAGGTGATGCGGATGACAGTCCCCTCGCCGGGCTTGCTGGTGAGGCGGATGTCGCCGTGGTGATACTGCACGGCGTGCTTCACGATGGAGAGGCCCAGCCCCGTGCCGCCGGAGGCCTTGGAGTGGCTCTTATCCACCCGGTAGAACCGCTCGAACACCCGGCTCTGGTGCTCCGGGGCGATGCCGATGCCGGTATCCGACACCGTGACGGAGGAGATCCCGTTCTCCGAGGACACCTGCACCTTTACGGCGCCGTCGGGGACGTTATACTTGATGGCGTTGTCGCAGAGGTTGAAGATCACCTCATACAGCAGCCGCCGCACGCCGATGACCGGGGCGTGGCCGCCGTCCACCGACAGGGACACCTGCTGCTTGGCGGCGGCATCCTGCAGGTTGGTCACGGCCTCCTGACTCAGGGCCAGCAGGTCCACCGTCTCCGTGGGCATGGCATCTCCCTCGTCCAGCTGGGACAGGCGGATGATATCCTCCACCAGCGTCACCATGCGGGAGGCCTCGTCGTGGATATGGCCCACAAAGCGGGGCATATCCTCCGGCTTCACCATGCCGCTCTGAATCAGCTCAGCGCTGCCCACGATGCCCTGCAGGGGGGTCTTCAGTTCGTGGGAGACGTTGGCGGTGAACTCCCGGCGGTTGCGCTCGGCGTACTCCTGCTCTGTCACGTCGAAGGTCAGCAGCACCGTACCCACCGTCTCGCCGCCGGACTGGATGCGGCTCGCATCCAGCTGGTACTCCCGGCCATTGCGCTGGCAGCGCAGTTGGCTGTGGCCCTCCTTCCGGGCCGTCTCCAGTGCAAGGCTCAGTTCATGGCTGCGGTCCACCGTCAGGAAGTCCCGGCCCACACAGCCGTTGTCCGCCTGAAAGAGCCTGCAGGCGGCGTGGTTGATGCTGAGCACCGTCCCTTTCTCGTCCAGCAGTACCAGGCCCTCCTGCATACTGCCGGTGATCTGGGTGAACTCATCGGTCTTTTGCCGCAGGGTCCGCAGCTGGGCGTCGATCTCCTTGTGCTGGTAGTTGATGCGGCTCAGGAGAGGGGCTAGCTCCTCGTAGGCGTCGTTTTCCAGCGGGTGCTCCAGATCCAACCGGTTCAGGGGATCCACGATACGGCGGGACAGCCGCCCGGCCATGAGTCCGGCGAAGATCAGCGCCGCCGCCAGCACCACCAGCATGGGCTGGAGCATTCCCAGCGCCAGCATCCCGGCGGTGGCACGGCTGACGGAGATACGCAGCACCGTGCCGTCCGTCAGGCGGCGGGCCACATACAGGGTCTGCTGCAGAAGGGTATCGGAGTAGCGGCTGGATTCGCCGCTGCCGTTTTTCAGGGCCTCCTGCACCTCCTGACGGCCGGCGTGGTTCTCCATGGAGGCCACGTCCACCACCTGCGTATCATACAGCACCCGGCCGTCGGAGGCGATCCACGTCAGGCGGAACCGCTCCGCCGGAAGGCGCTCCAGATAGGCCGTACCGCCGTTTTCCACGCCGCTGACGGCGAGGCTCAATTCATCCTGTAATTGCTGCTCCTGCACACCACCGAAGTAGCTGTACAGGCAGCCGGTCATGATGACCATGCCCGCCGCCAGCACTACGCCCGCCACCAGCAGAATGGAACGGAAAATCTTTCTTGTCATGCGCCTACCTCCAGCCGGTATCCCACATTCCGCACGGTCTGGATCATGCTGCCGCAGCTGCCCAGCTTCTGGCGCAGGGTGCGGATGTGCATATCCACCGTCCGGGTCTCGCCGCAGTAATCCATGCCCCAGATCTCGTTGAACAGCTGGTCCCGTGTGAAGGCCATGCCCGGATGGGACAGAAACAGCCGCAGCAGCTCAAACTCCTTATAGGTCAGCGTCACTCGCTGACCCTCCACCGTGACGATGCGCTCCTCCGGGTGCAGTACGATGCCCCCGGCCCGCAGCACCGGCTCCTGCTCCGTCCGGCAGCGCCGCAGCACCGCCTTGACGCAGGACACCAGCTCCATGACCCCGAAGGGCTTGGCCAGATAGTAGTCCGCCCCCAGATCCAGACCCTGTATCTTGTCGTACTCTGCGCCCTTGGCGGTGGCCATCACCACCGGGATGCGGCGCAGGGTCGCCGAGGCCCGCATCCGGCGCAGCAGCTCCATGCCGTCCACGCCGGGGAGCATCACATCCAGCACCACCAGCTCCGGCTGCTCCTCCGTCTGGAGGGCCTGCCAGAAGGCGGCACCGTCGGCAAAGCCACAGGCCTCGAAGCCGGTGGAACGCAGGGCGTATACTTCGATATCCCGGATACTGGCATCATCCTCCACGCACCAGATCATGCTATCCCTCCTTGTGCGTACCGGTGACGGAGAAAATCACCCACTGGGCGACGTTCACCGCATGGTCCCCGATGCGCTCAAAATATTTGGCAATCATCAGCAGGTCCACCGCCCGCTCCCCCTCACCGGGGTCTGTGGTCATGCGGCGGATCAGCGTATGCTTCACCCTGTCGAACCAGCCATCCACAATATCGTCCTCTGCGATGACTTTTTCCGCCAACATTGTATCATGTTTCACGTAGGCGTCAACACTTTCCGTCACCATTTTTATGGTGGAGGCGGCCATATCCCGCAGCAGCTCCTCCCCCTCGTTGACCTGACCGCTGATGACGATCTCGGCAATATCCTCCGCCTGATCCCCGATGCGCTCCAGATCCGTGATCATTTTCAGGGCCGCCGAGATCTGCCGCAGATCCCGTGCCACCGGCTGCTGCTGCAAAAGCAGCTTCAGGCACAGGGACTCGATGTCCCGCTCCTTGCGGTCGATCTCCGTGTCCAGCGGGGCCACCTGACGGGCCAGACTGCCGTCTCCCAGCGATTTGGCCGCCAGAGCGATGCTCTCCTCGCACAGTGCGCCCATTTCGATGAGCTCCCGCTCCAGCTGGGCCAGCTGTTCATCAAACCGGCTTCTCATTATCCGAACCTCCCCGTGATGTAGTCCTCTGTCCGCTTCTCCGCCGGGGCGGAGAATACCTGCTCCGTGGCACCGTACTCCACCAGCTCACCCAGCAGGAAGAAGGCCGTGTGGTCGGAGATACGCACCGCCTGCTGCATATTGTGGGTGACGATGACGATGGTATAGCGCTCCTTCAGTTCCATGGTCAGCTCCTCGATGCGGGAGGTGGAGATGGGGTCCAGTGCGCTGGTGGGTTCGTCCATCAGCAGCACCGCCGGCTCCACCGCCAGCGCCCGTGCGATACACAGGCGCTGCTGCTGGCCGCCGGAAAGGCCCAGTGCATTCTTCTTCAGCCGGTCCTTTACCTCATCCCAGATGGCGGCGCCCCGCAGGGAGCGCTCCACCAGCTCGTCCAGCCTGGCCTTGCTGCGGATGCCATGGGTCCGAGGGCCGTAGGCGATGTTGTCGTAGATGCTCATGGGGAAGGGATTGGGTTTTTGAAACACCATGCCGATCTCACGGCGCAGGCGGCACACGTCCGTTCCCGGCGCATAGATATCCTCTCCCCGATAGCGGACCTCGCCGGTGATCTTCACCCCCGGCACCAGATCGTTCATGCGGTTCAGGGTTTTCAGAAATGTGGACTTGCCGCAGCCGGAGGGGCCGATGAAGGCGGTGATGCTCTTCTCCGGGATGTCCATGGAGACACTGTGCAGCGCCTGATGAGCGCCGTACCACAGGTCCAGATCCTTCACTTGCAGAATGGGGTCCATTGTCGTTCACTTCCTTTTCAGCTTCCGCCCGATGATCCCGGCGGTGAGGTTGATGAGCAGGGTCAGCACCATGAGGATGGTGGCGATGGAGAAGGCCAGCGCCGTCTCGCCGCCCTCGGTGGCGTAGACGTACAGGGCCACCGTCAGGGTGGCGGAGGAGGTGTGCAGGGAGTCAAAGAGACTCACCAGCGCCATGCCGAAGCCTGCCGTATACAGCAGGGCGGCGCTCTCCCCCACGATGCGGCCGATGGCCAGAATACAGCCGGTGACGATGCCGTCCACCGCTCCCGGCAGCACCACCGTGCGGACCATGTGCCATTTGCCGGCACCCAGCGCCAGCGCCCCCTCCCGGTAGGACTGGGGGACGGTCTTCAGGCTCTCCTGCGTGGTGCGGATGATGGTGGGCAGGATCATCATCACCAGCGTCAGGCCGCCGGCCAGAATTCCCGCCTGAAGGCCCAGCTTCTGCACGAACAGCATCATGCCCACCAGTCCGAAGATGATGGAGGGAATACCCGTCAGTGTCTCGGCGGCGAACTCGATGATGCGGACCAGCCGCCCGCTGGCAGCGTACTCCGTCAGGTAGATGGCGGCGCCTACACCCAGCGGCAGCACCACCGCCATGGCCACGAGAATGATATACAGGGTATTCAATAGGTTGGGCAGGATGCCCACGGTATTGCGGATATAGCTGGTCTGGCCGGAGATCAGCTGCCAGCTGAGGCCCGGCACGCCACGGTAAAAGATATAGCCGATGAGAAAGATCAGCAGGGCGCAGGTCAGTCCGGCGCACAGCCACACCAGCCCCCGCATCCCGCCGTTATACAGTCTCCGGCGAAGCGTCCATTGCTGCTTCATGGCTCAGTCCTCCTTCTTGCGTTTGATGCAGACATTCAGCAGGACGTTGATGAGCATGATGAACAGAAACAGCACCAGCCCGATGGAAAACAGCGCCTGCTGATACAGGCTCCCCACGGCGGCATCGGACATTCCGGAGATGATGCCGGTGGTGAGGAAGCGCACCGAGGTGAAAAGCCCCGGCATATTGGCCACGTTTCCGGCCACCATGATGATGGCCATGGCCTCTCCGATGGCACGGCCTACGCCCAGCACCACCGCCGCCGCCACGCCGCTGCGGGCGGCAGGCAGGCTCACCCGGAAGTAGGTCTCCGTCTCCGTGGCGCCCAGTGCCAGACTGGCCTCCTCATACTCCCTCGGCACGGCCTGAAGGGCCGTCTCCGCCACGTTGATGATGGAGGGCAGCACCATGACCGTCAGCACCAGAATGGCCGCCAGCAGGCAGGCCCCGGAGCCAAGACCGAAGGCACGGCGGATGGTGGGGACCAGTACGATCATGCCCACCAGACCGTACACCACCGACGGGATGCCCGCCAGCAGCTGCACCGCCGTGCGGATCATCGCCGCCAGACGGGGCGGGGCCGCTTTGGCCAGAAAGATGGCGGTCATCAGACCCACCGGCACCCCCAGCAGCAGCGCTCCCGCCGTGCCGTAGACAGAGGTGAGAATAAAGGGCAGGATGCCGAATTGCGGGCCGGTGGTGGCGTTGGTAGGCGCCCACACCTTGCCGAAGAGGAATTTGGTCAGTCCGATCTCCCGGATGGCCGGCAGGCCGGAGATCACCAGATACACGCTGATGCACAGCACGAAGCCCACCGCCACGATGCCGCACAGCAGGAAGATCAGGTGGATGGCCTGCTCCATGGCTTTGCGGGTGCGAAGACTTTTGCCTGCTGTCCGCTTCATAGAGTTCTCCTTTCCCGATGACGGGGAAGCCCCCTCATCCGCCGCAGCAGGTGAGGGTCCCCCGATTCGTTTTTACTTGGCGGTAGGCACGGCGCCCGCATTCTGAATGAGAGAGGCAGCGTCCTTGGAGGCGGCGAAGTCGAAGAAGGTCTGCGCCGTCGGGGACAGGGCCGTGCCGTCCTTGGTCACCAGCACGAAGGGCCGCTGAATGGCGTAGCTGCCGTCCAGCACGGTGGCCTCGGTGCAGGCCACACCGCCTACGGTGACGGCCTTCACGGTGTCCTTACCCTCCACAGCGGAGAGGGAGGCATAGCCGATGGCGTTGGGGTTGCCGGCCACGGCCTCGATGACGCCGCCGGTAGAGGTCAGCTCCTGATCCAGCTTGCAGGAGTCCTTGGTCCCGGTGATAGACTCGAAGCCGTCACGGGTACCGCTGCCGGACTCACGGCCGATGCAGGAGATGGCGCCGGGGTCGCCGCCCACCTCGCTCCAGTCGGTGATCTCACCGGTGAAGATCTTGGCGATCTGCTCCACGGTCAGGTCCGCGACCTTGCTCTGGGCATTGACGATGACGGCGATGCCGTCCAGTGCGATGACCGTCTCAGTCAGACCGTCGGCCTTCTCCTCGTCCTTCAGGCTGCGGGAGGCCAGACCGATGTCCGCCGTGCCGTTCTTCACGGCCTCGATGCCGGAGCCGGAGCCGGTGGGATCATAGGTGACGGTGACGTTCTTGTGGTCTGCCATGAACTGCTCCCGCAGAGCACCGATGACCTTGTCCATGGAGGTGGAGCCGTTGGTGGACACAGAGCCGCTGAGCTCGGTGGTCTGATTATTATTAGGGGTGTTGTTGTCGTTGGTTTTGTCGCTGTTTTTGCTGCCGCAACCGGCCAGAAGGGCCATGACCATAACGGCGGCCAGCAGGATACTGATGATCTTTTTCATATGAAGATCTCCTTTCGTTTTTCATGTTTGGACTTGCTTTCTTGCTACAGTCCCCATGATAAAGGGGCGGTGTAAAGGGCAAAAGTCTCCTTGTGTAAAGTCCATGTAAAAAAGCGGCCGAGGGGGATCTTCCCGGCAAAAAGAAGGAGCGCCGGAAAAGGCAAATGCTTTTTCCGGCGCTCCTCCCAACGAAAGGACACCTAATGGTATATAGCTTATGATATCTCAGGCCCGGCGCACGGCGGGGACGGCATGACGGGGCAGCAGGGTGATGCCCTTCTTCTCCGCCAGCTGCCACAGCTGCGGTACCAGCAGGCTCAGCAGGATCAGAGCGATGCCGCACATTCCCATGACGCTGATGTGCTCCCGCAGCACGGCGGCACCCAGCAGGGTGGCGCAGGCGGGGCTCAGAGCGCAGAACAAGCCTGCACGCTGGGCGGTGGTGTGGCTCTGTGCCACAGGCTGGAGGGTGAAGCCGAAGCCGGTGCAGATGACGGCAAGGCCGGCGATCATCAGCCACTGGGTACCGGACTGGGGCAGGTGGGGCGCCTCGAACACGAAAGAGGACACCAGCGCCAGCAGGCCCAGCGTACCCACCTGAACGATGCCCAGGGTCAGGGGATCGTCCTCGTGGGAGAAGCGGTCGGTGGTGATGATGGCTGCGGCGTACAGCACGGCGGCCATGACCGCCAGCACCATACCGGGGGTGAAGCCGCCGGACTGGCCGGTCAGCAGTGCCACGCCGCCGATGGCCACCAGTGCGCTGACGGCGGTGGCGGCCTTGGGCAGCTTATGCCGCAGCACGGCCTCCGCCATGGGCACAAGAATGATGGCGGTATTCTCCAGCAGGGAGACGGTGGAGGAGGGGGTGCTCTTGAGCCCCGTCAGCTCCGTGGAGAGCATCAGGAAGAACAGACCGCCCATGATGGCGCCACGCACCAGCGTATGGCGCTTGATGTGGCGCAGGCGCTTGAAGAACACCACCGCCAGCAGCACAAAGGCCATCAAAAACCGGGCCGCCAGCAGGTTGAAGATCCCCATGCCGTTCATGGCGATCTTGCTGAACAGAAGGGACGTAGCCCGTGCTGCGATAACTGTCGCCAAAAGGATCTCCGCTTTTTTCTGAGTCATGATGCCTGTTCCTCCGAAAATTTCTGTCCGTTCTTGATCGGGGTTTCTCTCCTACCCTTGACAGAGTATAGCACTTGGTGTATCCTTGCGTAAAGCGATACTATTTCAAATTTTGTTTGACAAAATGTCAAAGAAGGGGTGAAATTTCATGGACACCGAAAAATGCCGGGTTTTGCTCACTGTACTCCATGAGAGAAGTCTGTCCGCTGCCGCCGAGGCGCTGGGCTACACCCCCTCCGGCATCAGCCGGTTGGTGGACAGTCTGGAGCGGGAGACGGGCTTTCCCCTGCTGCACCGGGGGCGGGGCGGGGTATCCGCCACACGGGCCTGTCAGGAGCTGCTGCCGCTGATGCGGCGAATGGCGGAGCTGGACGAGCAGTACCAGCAGCTGGCCCACCGGATCCAGGGGCTGGATGTGGGCCGGGTGGTGGCCGGCACCAATTACGCCGCCTTCTACCCGTGGCTGTCGGAGGTCATTGCCGGGTTCCATCACGCTTATCCCGGCATCCGGGTGGAGCTGCGGGAGGGCAGCTCTACCCAACTGGGCGAGCTGGTGGATCACCGGCGGGCGGACTTCTGTCTCATCAGCCAGCGGCCGGGACGGCACGAGTGGGTGCCGCTGAAGGACGACCAGCTGATGGCCATTCTCCCCCCTACCCACCCGCTGGTGGAGGCGGACCGCTTCCCCGTGGAGCGGCTGCGGCAGGAGCCCTTCATCGAGTTTCTGCCGGGACAGGAGACGGATAACTCCCGGATGCTCCAGCAGCTGCAGATCCGGCCCAAGATCCGCTTCGCCACCAGCGACAGCCGGGCCGCCATTGCCATGGTGCGGGCGGGGCTGGGCATCACCTTATTGAATGACATCCTCACCGCCGATCTGGCGGACGGGGTGGCGGTGCTGCCGCTGGACCCGCCCCAGTCGGTGCATCTGGGCATCGCTCTGCCGGAGGAGGAGCACGTCTCCCCCGCCGCCAAGCGGTTCATCACCTATGCCCTGGACCGGCTGCCGGAGCTGGATGTCCTATAGGTACTTCGATACCAGACAGGGCGTCCAAAAGTGACAAAAATGTTAGTCAGCTATACAAACCAGCCATTTTCGTGTGGATTTTCTGTGAAAAGCCTGAAAATTCCCTTCTTTCAGGGAATTTTCAGGCTCTTTTGCCGCCGGTCTGCGGCAGACGTTGATTTTTCTTAGTACAGCCGGACGGACATTCCTCATAAGCCGACTGCTTCTCCCGTTGACATTCCCGCCGGAACGTGGTATAGTGCTGCTTACGCCCAGAGGAGGGCGGTATATACCTCGGTAAAAAGGTTCCCTAAAAAACCTATTATTCACAAAAATTTCACATTTTTCAGGGAGCATTTGTTTTAGTATGTGCATGGAGGGAAGGGAAGCCGTCCATGTACCTGTCTGGATGAAAAAAGGAGTAAAACAATTCTATGTGGGATCTGTCTTTCAGCGCACTGAACGAAGACAGCGGCTTTTGGCCCCGTCTGCAGCGCCGCTGCTATGGGGGCTTCCGCCGTCTGTCCGGCCTAAGCCAGAGGTTTTGGCTCAGCCGTGCCTATTTTCCGTTTTTGCTGTGGGTGGCGCTGGGCTTTGCCGCTCTGCGTCAGCCGGTCTATGGGGCCATGGCCCTGCTGGGGATCTGTATTTGGTTGCTGGTGTTCTGCCGGGATCTGCTGGCGTCGGTGACACCGTTCCTGCTGGTATTTCTGCTGTCGACCCAGCGATATGAAAGTCTGGGGGATTTCCTCCCCTGCGCCGTGCTGGCGGCGCCGTTCTTTGCGGCGCTGATCTGGCACCTGATGGTCTGGCCCGTCACCTTCCGGGTGGGACGCAGCGCCACGGGGCTGCTGCTGGTGTCGGCGGCCACCCTGTTGGGGGGCTGCGGGATCCTGTCCATGCAGCAGCTGCTTCAGCCGCTGAGTTTGTACTACGCCGGGTGTCTCGGCGGCGGGATGCTGGTTTTCTATGTGCTGCTGCGGTCGTGCCTGACCTATTCCAAGGGCTACGACCTGCACCGGCGGTTCGCCGCCATTTTCTGTGCGCTGGGTGTGTGCATGGCGTGTCTGGTGATGCTGGATTACGCCGTGCGGTGGCAGGAATTTCTGCAGGTACATACCACCCTCTATCTCAAGTACCGCAACTTTGCCACGGCGCTGCTGCTGACTACCCTGCCCATGTCCTTTTATCTGTCGCTGAAAAAGCCCGCCCATCTGCTGGGTGTGGCGGTGCAGGCGGCAGGGCTGGCCCTTACCGGCAGCCGCAGCGCTCTGCTGTTCGGTGTGGCGCTGCTGGGACTGGGCTTCGTATATCTGGTGCGGTGGGGCCTCATTCCCCGGAAGGTCGTGCTGCCTCTGTGCGTGGCCGGTGCGGTGCTGGCGGTGCTGGTGGGCCCGGAGCTGCTGTCGCTGATGATGGACAGCCGCATGGAGGACGGTCATCTGTTCCATCAGGGGGACTCCGTCCGGGTGCAGCTGTTCCTGCGGGGCATCACGGACTTTTTGCACAACCCCGTGTTTGGCATCGGCCTCATCAGCCAGCGCAACAGTGACCTCTTCACCGGCGTGGAGGGGAGCATGGTGTTCTACCACAACAGCATCGCCCAGATCATGGGCAGCATGGGTCTGGTGGGCATTGCCGCCTACGGTGTGCTGATGCGGGATCGTATCGCCCTGCTGCGGGCCGGAAAAACGCCCTTTGTCCGGGCGCTGGCTCTGAGCTATCTGGGGATGCTGCTGATCTCCCTGACCAACCCCGGCGAGTTCTGCCCCTTCCCCAATGCAGCGCTGATGGTGATGGTCTTTACTCTGGCGGAGGAGGCCACCGGCGACGTGGCCGTCCCCGTGGGGGAAATGCTGGGGCTTCGGCCTACACGGCGGATATATCTGCCCCAGAAATAACGCTTTTCTTTCCCGGAACCGGACTTCCCCCGGTTCCGGTAATTTTTTTGGCACGGGACGCAGCAAGGTGCATAGGATAGGAAAAAAGGAGGTCTTTGCCTATGCAGTCAGCACAGCCAACACCTGTGGACGTTTTCCTCAGGACCCACCCGGACCGGGGCGGCCTGCGCGTGTAGGTCACCTGCGGCGGCGGGCGCTTCCCCGTGGCCGGGGCGCAGGTGGTCATCAGCCGGGCCTTCGGCACGGAGGAACACATATTTTACCGGGGCGTCACCGACGGCTCCGGTATCCTATCCGGCATCCGCCTGCCCGCCCCGCCCTTTGCCTGGTCTCAAGCCTCGGACACCGCCGCCCTCAGCGGGCTGGACTATCAGGTGTCGGTACAGCATCCCATGTTCCAGCCGGTGGCTGGCCGGACGGCGACGGTATTCGACGGGGTGGAGACCATCCTGCCGGTGATGCTGGAGCCGGTGGTGTGAGAAAGGAGCGTGCATGATGCCCTATCCCTATCCCGTGGTGCCGGAGACCATCACGGTGCATCTGGGGGCGCCGGGGGAGTCCGCCCGGAACGTGGTGGTGCCCTTCGCCCAGTACATCAAAAACGTGGCCTCCCACGAAATTTATCCTACCTGGCCGGAGAGTGCCATCCGAGCCAACATTCTGGCCCAGATCTCCTACGCCCTGAACCGGGTGTACACGGAGTATTACCGGGCCAGAGGGTACGACTTCGACATCACCTCCACCACCCGATACGATCAGGCCTATGTGGAGGGCGGCGACATATTCGAGAACATCAGCCGCATCGTGGACGATATTTTCAACAACTACATCGTGCGGCAGGGCAGTGTAGAGCCGCTGTTCGCCCAGTTTTGCGACGGGGTGCGGACCCGGTGCGGGGGTCTGTCCCAATGGGGCAGCGTGGATCTGGCGGAGGAGGGCATGACGCCCTACGAAATTTTGCAGTACTACTACGGTGGCGACATCAATCTGGTGATGAATGCGCCGGTGGGCGGGAACGTGGCCTCCTATCCGGGGCGGCCCCTGCGGCGGGGCGATGCCGGCAACGACGTGCAGACCCTGAAGCGGCAGCTCAACCGCATCGGGAAGAACTATCCCGCCATCCCGGCGCTGGACGACAGCTTCGTCTTTGACGAAGACATGGAGGAGGCGGTGCGGGTCTTTCAGCAGATCTTCAATCTGGCGCAGGACGGCATCGTGGGCAAGGCCACATGGTACAAGATCAAGCAGATCTACAACGGCGTCAAGCAGCTGTCGGACCTCAGCAGCGAGGGACTCACCATCTCCGAGCTGCAGCGGCGGTACGCCGAGGAGCTGCGGCTGGGGGACAGCGGCATCGGCGTGCGGACGGTGCGGTTCTATCTGGCGTTTCTGGGGTACTTTCTGCCGGAGCTGCCCATGATCTCTCTGTCCGACGACTTCGATCAGGAGCTGCTGGATGCGGTGTACACCTTCCAGCGGCTCTACGGGCTGACGGTGGACGGCGTGGTGGGCCGGGAGACGTGGAACGCTTTGCAGACGGCCTATCGGAAGGTGCTGGCGGAGCTGCCGGAGGATTACCGGCAGTTCGCTGGGGAGGTCTATCCGGGACGGTTTCTGGTGCGGGGCGACCGGGGCGAACAGGTGGCCCTGATGCAGGAGCGGCTCAACCAGATCAGCCGGGAGGACGAGACTCTGCCCAGTCTGGTGGTGGACGGTATCTTCGGCCCCGCCACTCAGCAGGCGGTGCTGACCCTCCAGCGGCAGCTGGGCTTCGACCCCACCGGGGCCGTGGGGCCGGTGCTGTGGTCGCAGATCATTACGCTGGGCGAGGAGTACTGAAAAATGGGAGGAAGGGGCAAAGGCCCTTCCTCCCGTTTTTCTATGTGTTCTCCGCCGGATAGAGGAGGGATGCCTGAAAGCCGTTTTCCCCCAAGGCCATGATGTCCCCGCCTACGATAACATCGCCGCAGAGATAGAGGTTCACCTGCACATCTCCGGTGCGGCCGGGGTAATTGGTGACGGTGTAGGTGCAGCGGGTGACGGTCTGACCGTCGTAGTCCGCCAAGGGCAGGCCCGCCTCCTGCTGGAGGGCCAGATAGTCCTCCTGCCCCGCCAGCGACAGCTGCACCGTCAGGGTGCGGACCGGCTGCTCCTCCGTCTGCCAGCCCTGCTGCTCCAGCCATGCCCGGCGGGCGGCATCGTCCTTGGCGGTCACCGGGGTCTGGGAGGGACGGGCGGTACAGGCGGTCAGCAGCATCAGCAGCAGGCACAGACCCGCAAGACAGCGCTTCACAGGCACGCAGCTCCTTTCGTTTTTTCCATCGCTTTGTCCTCAGCTTATTCCGTTTCCCGGTGGGATATGCTATAATGAGAAAAACTGCGGCAGGAGGGCTGGTTATGGAGCGCTTGGACAAGATCATCGCCGGGACGGGCAAATACTCCCGGCGGGAGGTGAAGGAGCTGGTGCGGCAGGGCCGGGTGGTGGTGGACGGACGGTTGGCCTCCTCTCCGGAGGAGAAGGTGGACGCCGACGCCGCCTGCCTGCTGGTGGACGGTCAGTCACTGGACTGCCGCCGGTACACCTATCTCATGCTCCACAAGCCCGCCGGGGTCCTGTCGGCACGGGTAGACGGACGGCAGCAGACGGTGCTGGACCTGCTGCCGCCGGAGCTGCGCAAACGGGATCTATCCCCGGTGGGGCGGCTGGATAAGGACACGGAGGGACTGCTGCTGCTGACCAACCACGGGGAGCTGACCCATCGGCTGCTGAGCCCCCGCTATCACATGGACAAGGTGTACTACGCCCGTGTGGAGGGCGTGCTGACGGCGGCGGACACGGCGGCCTTCGCCGGCGGGATGGTGCTGGCCGACGGGCTGGAGTGCCTGCCGGCGGGGCTGGAGCTCCTCTCGCCGCAGGAGGCGCTGGTGACGCTGCGGGAGGGGAAATTCCATCAGGTGAAGCGGATGCTGGCCGCTTGCGGAAAACCTGTGACGTACCTGAAGCGGCTTTCCATGGGGCCGCTGCGGCTGGATGAAGCGCTGGCGCCAGGGGCCTTCCGGCCCCTGGCCGATGGGGAGATACACACCCTTCTTGACATATGTGGACTGAATCCCTCGACATAACGCCAAAAAATGCCCCAAAATTTTTGTGAAAAATACAAGAAAATACTTGCAAAATCGTGATTCTGACGATATAATAGAGCACGAGGCTAAGTAGTTTGCACAAAATATCCATCAGCTCTATATCAGGAGGGACTGACTATGTCCGGGAGAATTTTTCAGAACGTTGTTTTACAGTTCAAGGATACCACCGATCGCACCGTGGGCGTCATTGACGCCGAGGGTACCGTCATCGCTTGCAGCGAGCTGACGGGGATCGGCAAGAAGTGGGCCAAGTATGTGGAGGCCATCGACTCCGCCGAGGGCGGCTGCATTGCGCTGGAGGGCAAGACCTTCAAGGCGCTGCCCGGCTGGGGCGGACATTTTGACTATGCCGTGTTCGCCACCGGCGATGACAGCGTGGGCCGCACCGTGTGCGCCATGGCCTGCGTGGCCCTGAACTCCGCCAAGACGTACTATGAGGAAAAGCACGACAAGGGCTCCTTCATCAAGAACATCATCTCCGACAACATTCTTATCAGCGACATCTATATGCGGGCCAAGGAGCTGCACGTGGCCGCCGAGGTACCCCGCGGCGTATTCGTGATCCGGCCTGTGGAGGGCCGCAGCGAGGCCATCTCTCTGGAGGTGGTGCAGAATCTCTTCCCCGACCGGCAGAATGACTTCGTCATCAGCGTGGGTGAGACGGACGTGGCGCTGATCCACCAGATGCCGGAGAGCACCACCAACAAGGATCTGGAGAAGGTGGCCACCACCATCGAGGAGGCCCTGCAGGAGGACGGCGAGAGCCATGTGTTCGTAGGCATCGGTACGCTGGCCCTGCATCTGCGGGATCTGGCCAAGTCCTATAAGGAGGCCCAGATCGCCATCGAGGTGGGCAAGGTGTTCGACACCGAGCGCTACGTCATCAACTACGAGAATCTGGGCATCGGCCGCCTGATCTATCAGCTGCCCACCACCCTGTGTGAGATGTTCCTGCAGGAGGTGTTCAAGAAGAACCCCATCGATGCGCTGGATCAGGAGACGCTGTTCACCATCTACAAGTTCTTTGAGAACAACCTGAACGTCTCCGAGACCGCTCGGAAGCTGTTCGTCCACCGGAACACGCTGGTGTACCGGCTGGAGAAGATCAAGAAGCTGACGGGTCTGGATCTGCGGGAGTTTGACGACGCCATCACCTTCAAGGTAGCGCTGATGGTGAAGAAGTACCTCACCAGCCGGGGCATCGACGCCTGACGGCTGCATAGAAAACCAAAGAAAAGACAGGCAGTGCCGGAGGCACTGCCTGTCTTTTGTCGTGGAAGGGGATCGCCGGTCACGGCTTGGTGGGCTTTTGCAGCAGGGTATAGACACCCGCTGCCAGCAGATAGACGCCGAAGGGGCAGCGCAGCAGCTCCGTATCCACGGAGAAGGACAGCCATGCCGCCAACGCCGCCGCTGTCAGTCCGGCGGGGACGGCGCTGCGGAGCACCGGCTTTTCCAGCAGGCCGCTTTTCCCGTGGGACAGCAGCCCCATACCGGCGGTGGGCAGGAAGTACAGCAGGTTGATGGTCTGGGCGGTGCGCTGGTCCACCCCCAGCAGCAACGTCATGCACAGCAGCAGAAGGGTCCCGCCGCCGACGCCCCACGCCGAGAGGATACCGGTGGCGAAGCCCACCGCCAGCGGCAGCAGCCACGCCGTCACAGGAGATACCTCACGCCGCCGTACAGCAGAAAGCAGGCGAAGATGCGCCGCAGCCACAGGTTGGATACCTTCTGAAACAGGCGGCCTCCCACGAAGCCGCCGCCCAGTCCCCCCAACAGATAGGGCAGGGCCTGCATCCAGTCCAGCGGCTGCCGCCACAGGTTGATGGCCGCCGACAGCAGGCACAAAGGCAGGATGGCTGCCACGCAGGTGGCCAGCGCCCGTTTCTGCTCCATATGGCACCAGCCTGTCAGGGCCGGGGCCAGCACCATACCGCCGCCCCCGCCGAACAGGCCGTTCACCGCCCCGGCGGCAGCGCCGGACAGGGCGTATTTCATGCGATCCGTCATGGCCCCTCCCTCCTTCCTATGTAGCCGCCCGGCACACCGGGCGGTGTGCCGTTACAGCTTACGGTAGCTCTGGCAGTCAGTACACTGGTCCATGGTGGGGTTGGCCTCGTGGGTGCCTACCTGAATACTGGTGAGGCCGCAGTGATCCACATCCTGACAGTGGTGGGCGCAGTTGGTGACACTGCATTTGATGGCGGAGTTGGGGGTGCAGTTGCAGCCGTCGTTGGTACAGTTCTTGCTCATGATACGTTCCTCCAGAAAAATAGAGTCAGGCGCAAAGCCTGACTCTATTTTGTCTTGAAACGGATTTTTTATGCGTCTATATGCCCAGCAGCCACGAAGCGAAGCGGAAATAGATCAGCAGACTGGTGGCATCCACGATGGTTGTGATGAAGGGACTGGCCATCACCGCCGGGTCCAAGCCGATCTTCTCCGCCAGCAGCGGCAGCGAGCAGCCCACACACTTGGCGAATACCACTACGAACATGATGGTCAGGCACACCACCAGACACACCACGGGGGTCACGGCGGCATTGCCCAACAGCAGACGGTCCACCAGCTGCATTTTCACGAAATTGGCCGCCGCCAGACACGAGCCGCACAGCAGCGACACCCGCAGCTCCTTCCACAGGACCTTCAGGATGTCAGAGAAATCCACCTCGTCCAGACTTAAGGCACGGATGACCGCCACGCTGGCCTGCGTACCGGAGTTACCGCCGGTGCCGGAGAGCATGGGGATATAGGAGTTCAGCACCAGACACGCCGCCAGAGCGCTCTCATAGTGGTTGAGGATCATGCCGGTGAAGGTGGCCGACAGCATGAGGATCATCAGCCACGGCAGACGGGCTCGCCACGTGGCGAAGATGCCGGCCTTCAGATAGGGCTTGTCGGAGGGCAGCATAGCGGCCATCTTCTCGAAGTCCTCGGTGGTCTCCTCCTCGATAACGTCCATAGCGTCGTCCACGGTGACGATGCCCACCAAACGGTTCTCCAGATCCACCACGGGCATGGCCAGAAAGCCGTATTTGCTCAGGGCCTGTGCGGCGTCCTCCTTGTCGTCCATGGTGCTGACCCAGACCACGTTGGGATCCATGATGTCCTCGATGAGGTCATCCTCCTCCGCCAGCAGCAGGTCACGCACCGACAGCACCCCCAGCAGGCGGCGGGTAGGATCGGTGACGTACAGGATGTTGATGGTCTCCAGCTCGCCGCCAATGCGGCGGATGCGCTTGAAGGCGTCCTCCACCGTCATGTCCTTTTTCAGGGACAGGAACTCCATGTTCATGATGGAGCCGGTGGAGTCCTCCGGGTACTTCAAAATCTCGTTAATGGATTTCCGCATTTCCGGCGTTGCCTTATCCAGAATTCGGATCACCACGCTGGCGGGCATCTCCTCCACGATGTCCACGGCATCGTCCAGATACAGCTCGTCCAGCACCTCCTTCAGCTCGGTGTTGGAAAAGCCGTTGATAAGCATCTCCTGGGAGTCGGACTCCAGCTCCACGAACACCTCCGCCGCCAGCTCCTTGGGCAGCAGCCGGTACAGCAGGGGCATCAGCTCCCCGCCGGACTCCTCCAGCAGCAGAGCGATGTCGGCAGGCTCCATGGGGAGAAAGAGGTCCCGCAGGCGGGCATACTGTTTACTTCGGGCCAGCTCCTTGATCTCATCCAGATACCGGTCCAGCTCTTCCTCGTAGTCTACCATATCGGCTCCTCCTTCCCCGCATCATAAAAAATCCCGCAGCCGGCGTTTGCCTGCTGCGGTCGCATTGCGATCGGGTCACCGCCGTGACCTGAGCACCGTAACAAGCTTTAGCATCGTGGGGCGGTGAAGCTGCATTAGATGATACCTTGGTTTCGATATCGCCTGTTCAAACCCTCTCATGGTGTCTCCACCACTCTGCGGCAGCAGCCCATATCCCTACGGTAGCCTTACCTACCGGGAAATATATCATGCAATATAAATGTATCGTAAAGCAAAAATCACCAGATGTCAACCCTAAGATACAGAACGTTTCATGCATTTGTTCCATCAAATCCTTCGGTTAACCTTGCAATTCTCGGCGTGAGCCGTTATAATAGTCTGTATATACAACCTGTATGGGTCTGTAAATCCTGAGAAAGTAGGTGGCGGCATGGAAAATTCTCCTCAGTATGTGATCGAAATGCTTCACATCACCAAGGAGTTTCCCGGCATCAAGGCCAATGACGACATCACCCTTCAGCTGCGGAAGGGCGAGATCCACGCCCTTCTGGGGGAAAATGGCGCCGGTAAATCCACGCTGATGTCCGTCCTGTTCGGTCTGTACCAGCCGGAAGAAGGCGAGATCCGAAAAAATGGACAGACAGTAAAGATCAATGACCCCAACGACGCAACAGCGCTGGGGATCGGTATGGTGCATCAGCACTTCCAGCTGGTGGACGTGTTCACGGTGCTGGACAATATCATTCTGGGTGCCGAGACCACGAAGATGGGCTTCCTGCAGAAGAAGGAGGCCCGGAAAAAGGTACAGGAGCTGTCGGAGCGGTACGGTCTGGCGGTAGATCTGGACGCCAAGGTGGAGGACATCACTGTCGGTATGCAGCAGCGTGTGGAGATCCTGAAGATGCTCTACCGGGACAACGAGATCCTCATCTTCGACGAGCCCACCGCCGTGCTGACGCCTCAGGAAATCGATGAGCTGCTGCTCATCATGAAGAATCTCACCAGGGAGGGCAAGTCCATCCTCTTCATCTCCCACAAGCTCAACGAGATCATGTCGGTGGCCGACCGGGTCACGGTGCTGCGCAAGGGCAAGTACATCGGCACGGTCAACACCAAGGACACCAACAAGCAGGAGCTGTCCAACATGATGGTGGGCCGCCCCGTACAGCTGCAGGTCAACAAGGACGAGGCCCATCCCGGCGATGTGGTGCTCAGCGTGAAGGGCTTCACCGTCCCCTCCCATCTGCACAAGAAGGATGCCGTACATAATGTCAGCTTTGACGTGCGGGCCGGTGAGATCGTCTGCATCGCCGGTATCGACGGCAACGGCCAGACGGAGTTCATCCACGGTCTGACGGGCCTTGACAAGAGCTCCAGCGGCAGCATCACCGTCTGCGGCCACGACATCTCCCACTATTCCATCCACCACCGGGGCGAGTACATCAGCCACATCCCGGAGGACCGCCACAAGCACGGTCTGGTGCTGGATTTCACGCTGGAGCAGAATCTGGTGCTCCAGCGGTACAAGGAGCCCCAGTTCGAGAAGGCGGGCTTCATCAAGCGGGACGCCGTCCGCAGCTACGCCCAGCAGCTGATCGAGAAATTCGACGTCCGCAGCGGTCAGGGCCCCATCACCGTGGTCCGCAGTATGTCCGGCGGCAACCAGCAGAAGGCCATCATCGCCCGTGAGCTGGATCGGGATAAGCCCCTGATCGTGGCCGTTCAGCCCACCCGTGGTCTGGACGTGGGCGCCATCGAGTATATCCACAGCCAGCTGGTGGCCGAGCGGGATCGTGGCAAGGCGGTGCTGCTGGTGTCTCTGGAGCTGGATGAGGTCATGAGCCTCTCCGACCGCATCCTCGTCATGTACGAGGGGGAGATCGTGGGCCAGCTGGACCCCAAAAAGACCACCGTATCCGAGCTGGGCCTGTATATGTCCGGCGCAAAGCGTGACAACAAAGGAGGCGATGAAGCGTGAAGCATTCCGCAGCCACTCTGTACCAAAAGGAAGGCACCAAAAAGGTGCTGGCGTCCCTGATCTCCATTTTGGTGGGTCTGCTGGTGGGCGGCATCGCCGTCATTCTGGTGGGCTGCTTCAATGAAAAGATCTCCCTCTCCGGCGCATGGGACGGCTTCCGAATCATCTTCGCCGGCATCTTCAGCACCGGCCGCAATGCCGCCGGTGAGCTGACCTGGGGCTTCAACGCCGTCAACACCGGCGATATGTTGTTCCGGGCCACGCCCCTGATCATGACGGGTCTCTCCGTGGCCGTGGCCTTCAAGACGGGCCTGTTCAACATCGGCGCTCCCGGTCAGTACCTGATCTCCACCATGGCGACGCTGATGATCGCCCTGAGCATCCCCTCTTCCTCCGTCCCCACCTGGATCATCTGGATCCTGGCCTTTTTGGGCGGCTGTCTGGCAGGTGCTCTGTGGGGCGCTCTGCCGGGTCTGGCCAAGGCGTGTCTCAACATCAATGAGGTGCTGGCCTGCATCATGACCAACTGGGTGGCCGCCAACCTTGTGACGTGGATGTTCGACATCAGCAACTTCAAGAACACCGTGGAGAACACCAAGTCCGGCTACATCTATAAGACCAGCTTCAACGGCGTGGCCACCCCCAAGCTGGGGCTGGATAAGCTGTTCCCCGGCTCTCAGGTCAACGCCGGTATTCTGGTGGCCATTCTGCTGGCCATCGCCATGTACATCCTCATGACCAAGACTACGCTGGGCTACGAACTGCAGGCCTGCGGCGCCAACCGCCATGCCGCCCGCTACGCCGGCATCAAGGATAAGCGCAACATCGTGCTGTCCATGGCCATCGCCGGTGCGCTGGCCGGAGCCGGTGCGGCACTGTACTACCTGTCCGGCAACACGGAGTTCTACTGGTCCACCTATCAGTCTCTGCCCGCCGTGGGCTTTAACGGCATCCCCGTGGCGCTGCTGGCGCTGAATAACCCCATCGCCGTCATCTTCGCCGGCATCTTCATGGCCATGCTGAAGATCGTTGGCCAGCAGCTGACCAACCTCACCGCCTACAACGAGTACATCACCGACGTCATCATCGCCGTCATCGTGTATCTAAGCGCTTTCTCTCTGGTGATCCGCATGATGCTCAGCGGCCGGAAGAAGAAAAAGATCGCCGTAGCAGACACGGCTCCCATCCCTCAGGGCGCCGCCGTGGAGGATCAGACCTCCCTGCTGCCGGAGGAGGAGAAAGCACCCGTAGAGGCCGCTGTCACAGACAGCGATAACGCAGAAGGAGGCGATCAGGCATGACATTTCTGGTACAGCAGACCCTGATCTATGCAGTACCCCTGATGATCGTGGCGCTGGCCGGCGTGTTCGCCGAGCGCAGCGGTATCATCAACCTGGCGCTGGAAGGTATCATGATCTTCGGCGCTTTCATCGGTGTGCTGTTTGTGCGCCTGATGCAGGGCAGCGCCGCCGTGGTAACCGCCCAACAGTCCGGAAACTGGGTAGCCATGCAGGGGCTGGAGCTTCTGGCTATGCTGGTGGCGGCAGCCATGGGCGCCGTGTTCTCCCTGCTGCTGAGCTTCGCCTCCATCAACCTGCGGGCCGACCAGACCATCGGCGGTACGGCCCTGAACCTGATGGCTCCGGCTCTGGTGCTGTTTCTGGTGCGTATCATTGCCAACCAGAACACCCTGCAGCTGGCTACCGGCGACTCCGCTACGTGGTTCATGATCAGGAAGTCCACCTTCGGCATCGACAAAAACACCGATCTTGGCTTCTTCGGCGAGACGTTTCTGGTGAAGGTCTATCTGGCTACCTACGTCTGCATCATCCTGTTCGTCATCCTGTCCATCATTCTCTATAAGACCCGCTTCGGCCTGCGGCTGCGGGCCTGCGGTGAGAATCCTCAGGCGGCGGACTCTCTGGGCATCAATGTCTACAAGATGCGCTATATCGGCACCACCATCTCCGGTGCGCTGGCGGGTATGGGCGGCTTTGTGTACGCCCTGACCACCGCCAACTGCTCCTCCAACGGCGACGTGGCGGGCTTCGGCTTTCTGGCGCTGGCCGTGATGATTTTCGGTAACTGGCGGCCTCTGAACATCGCCGGGGCCTCCCTCCTGTTTGGCCTGTTCAAATGCATCGCCGCCGCCTACTCCAGCATCGATATCAACGGCGACGGTGTGTACTGGCTGGCAGAGATCGGCATCAGCTCCCACCTGTACCGGATGCTTCCGTACATCATCACCCTGCTGGTGCTGGCCTTCACCTCCAAGAAGTCCCGTGCCCCCAAGGCGGAGGGCATCCCCTACGACAAGGCTCGCAGATAAGAGCGGCAGCTGCCTGTATTATCAGGCGGCGTAGCAATGGCAAGGAAAATCACCGAGAAAGCCTCGTACGGGCTTTTCTCGGTGATTTCTTTTTCCGCATATTCGATTCCAGCCGTGCCTTTTGCTACAATAATTACAGAACATTAAGGAGAGATCGTAGTGAAACGAAAACACTATGTTGAGCTACAAGAGTGGCGACTGGCTCTCAACGGGTTGAACCGTTTTCGCAACAAGCTTGTAGATATGGCTGGTCTTATGGAACGGGCGAAACCAGTCCGAAGGCTCCTGCGGCATTTGGGGCGGGTAGCTGATATATGCCCGGCGATTGCCAAAGGAGGCGTATCGTCCGAGGCGGATATTCTCCGGCGTCCACCGTTCATCCAGCGTGTCCAGCCTTGTGAAATGCTCATACTGGGGCAAGCGTATCTTCCAGTGCCTGCCCGTAAAGTCGGTGATATACCCTTTTCGGCGGAGATAGTCCTCCATATAGTAGGGCGTGCGGCTGAAATTCATTGCCTCCCGCACATCGGCACGGTAGACATTGTAGCGGGTAGGCTTGTCGTTTTTCTCGTCCAGCCAAACGGGACGGGAGGGGGCTTTGCGGGGCTTTTCAATGACGGACATATTCGCTTTGGGTCAGTCCGTATACGTTTTTTGAATATTGCTCTTGAAACCGGAGCAAACGAAAGGTTCCGCTAGACAAAAGATTGCGGCGGCTACCGTTCCCGATAGCCGCCGCATAGGTTAAGGTGCTTTGTTATCTGCCGTACTTTTTCTTTCTGCTGACAACCGTTGTACCAATGGCAGCACCGCCGCTGGCGAACAACAGGGCAATCCACAGTGCAAGGTTGCTTGTATCGCCGGTCTGGGGACTCTTATCGGATGTTCCCGGTTTGGTACTGGCAGGTTTTTTCTCAAGAGCAGCAATCGCATCTTCGATAGCCTTTGCCATCTTGTCTACTTCAGATTGCTCCGTAATATTTTTACCACGGACAACAGCCTTGACAGCAGTTTCCACGGCAGTGAAGTCCTTGTACTCGTCCTTGTTCAGGGCATTTGCCTTGTCAATGGCTGCGTCTACTTTGGTGTAGTCAGCACCCTTGTATTGCAGGGCAGCAATGGCATCTTCAATAGCTTTCGCCATTGCGTCAACTTCTGTTTGCTGGGCTTTGCTTTTTGCTCGGTCAACAGAGTTAATGGAATCTTCTACCGCAGAATAATTTGTATAAAGGCTGCTATCAAGAGCCGTTGCCCTTGCGATGGCTGCATCGACAGCTGTGTAATCAGCGGGGATGTTATTGTCATCCCACACAAAAGTTGGATGACCGATTCCGGCAACCCATTCAACGCCCGCACCGGCATTGGTTTGCAAGCCAGCAAGGACATCTGCGGAGGTGAAGTTGGAGACAGCAGTGCCGCACGATGACTGGTCAAAGGTCGGATCGGCACTCGCAGTACCTGCATCCCAATCAACCACCAGCTTAGCAACGGCTAAGTAATTGCCTTTATTATCAGGATATGTTTCTTCATCAAGCGTTACACCATCAGGAGGGGTATCCGGCCAAATGCAGTCGGTAACATGGGGCTTTACAACAGCTGTAATCCAAGTGATATTGCCAGGCTCAGCGCCAGTGATGTTTTTTGTTGCAACTATGCAATTTTTGATGATTACGCCAGGCTTGTTCCCAGAGAAGTTTTCAAAGTTTGCACCGAGAATACCACCTACAGCTGAATAGATATTATTGCAGGAAACAGAACCACCAAACCAGCAATCAGTAATCGACGAGCTGTCCGCAGAGTTTTCCCACTGACCAATCAGCCCGCCAACGGTATCAACATGATCTTCATTGGATTCTGTACTGATAACCGTGGCGTCTGAGCCACAGCCTTTTACCTGTGTACTCCAAGTGCATTGACCAATCAGCCCACCAACGAACTTGTCGCCAACATTGTTTTCTATTTTTCCGCTTGTATAGCAGTTTTCAACGGTGCCGCCATCGACCCAATCTGCCAAAATGCCGGCAAGTAACGAACCATCATTTGAGGCAATATCAGCGTCTATAACAAGTAAATTCTTTAATGTACCACCGTCAGAAACAACTCCGAATAGTCCGTTTCGAATAAGTTCGTCACCAGTAGAGTGATGATGCAAATTCGTGATTTTGTGATACTGCCCATCAAAAGTACCAGCAAAATATCTGCCAAAGTTGCTGCCATTTCCAATGGGGGTCCACTGGCAGCCGGATAAGTCGAGGTCATTATCTAGGTAAATCGTTTTCCCTTCAAATGATACAGATGCAGTTTTGTCATTGACCAGCTGTGCCAAGCCAGCCAGCTGTTCAGCCGTTGAAATATGGTATTCCGAAGCATCGGGCGCACTCGTATACCAACTTGTGTCTGCTGTGCCGTCCCAATTATCCACTGAAGTTCCTTCAGCAAACGCTGTCATCGGAACAAGTGCCATCACAAGGCACAACGCAAGCAGAAGGCTTAGAAGTTTCTTCTTCATTTTTATTCCTCCAAAATAATTCTATCCGCTATTTTCTTCCTCCGACAGCGGACACGCCGGAGAAGGCAGAAAGTTTAACCGGAAAAGATTGATTTGCCGGTCGTGGTTAGGACTTCAATATCAAACCACCATCCTTCCGGCAAACGCAAAAAGCCGAAGCCAAGGCATAATGCGCCCTGTCTCCGGCAACTGGTTCGTTATAAATTGTATGAAATAAGACTTGACACGCTGAAAAAACGGCGCTATGCTCCTGCCGAGCCGAGCCGAGCCGAGCCGACAATAATTGTCGCATTTCCGTTTGCCATAGTCAAGTCCTCCTTCCATAATTTCTAAGGCAAAAGGATATGAATTCCCCTACCCCATAGATATACAAAGCTATTTTAGCAGATTTTCCCCAAAATCTCAAGTAGTTTTCAGAATATTACTCTTCTCTATTTTCTCAAAGCGTTGGCTTCTTCCATTACTCACGAAACTTTATGACTTCTTGGATACTTCCCGAAAAGGGAAAGCCGCCGTCTGTGACAGCGACTTTTCTAACTTAGTATTAACAGTATATAAGCTCACTCGAAACAATCTCCATAGCGGCGTTGCGGATGTTATTCATCTTCTGTACCCACAGCATTTGGTTTTCCGCTTTGATCGCTTCCGTTACGCCTTCCTTTTCGGCGAGTTCTTTTACCAGCCGAGGGAACATTTCCTCTGCCTGCCGGTCAATGTCGGCAAGATAACTGTTCAGCTTGCCGCTTGTCAGCAGAATGTAGTAGCGCACCTTATGATACTGCTTCAGATACCGCAAATGCCGCTGTCCCCATACGCCGATATACGCCGTTCTTTCTTCGGGCAGTTTCAGGCAGGGAAGATCGTAATCACCCTGCACTTCATACCAAAGCCCGTTTTTCTCGTTATAAATGTACTTGTCCATTTTGTAATCCTCCAATAAGATTGATTTTACCTACAATCCAATCATTCCGGCCGATTACAAAAACCCAAGGGAGAGGACTTCCTTACGAAGCCTCTCCCTTGGGACAGTCCTTGTTTTTTATGTAAACTCTCGCTTACTTGTTGCTCAGATACTCGTCGATGGACTTGGCGCCCAGCTTACCGGCACCCATAGCCAGAATGACGGTGGCAGCACCGGTAACGGCATCGCCGCCGGCATACACGCCCTGACGGGAGGTCAGGCCATCCTCGTTGACGATGATACCGCCCTTCTTGTTGACCTCCAGGCCCTTGGTGGTGGACTTGATCAGGGGGTTGGGGGTGGTACCCAGAGACATGATGACAGCGTCCACATCCAGCTCGAACTCGCTGCCCTTCTTCTCCACGGGACGACGGCGGCCGGAGGCATCGGGCTCACCCAGCTCCATCTCCACGCAGGTCATGGACTTGACGCAATCCTGCTCGTCGCCGTTGATCTGAACGGGGTTATTGAGAGTCTTGAAGATCACGCCCTCCTCGATGGCGTGCTCCACCTCCTCGTGACGGGCGGGCAGCTCCTCCATGCCACGGCGATACACCACGTACACGTCAGCGCCCAGGCGCTTGGAGCAGCGAGCGGCGTCCATAGCCACGTTGCCGCCGCCTACCACGGCCACCTTCTTGCCCTTCAGATCCATGATGGGGGTATCGGAATCCTCACGATAGGCTTTCATCAGGTTGATACGGGTCAGGAACTCGTTGGCGGAATACACACCCTTCAGGTTCTCACCGGGAATGTGCATGAACATGGGCAGACCGGCGCCGGAGCCAACGAACACGGCCTCGAAGCCGTTCTCCTCCATCAGCTCATCGATGGTGATGGTGCGGCCTACCACGATGTTGGTCTCCACCTTCACACCCATGGCCTTCAGGCCGTCCACTTCCTTCTGCACGATGCTCTTGGGCAGACGGAACTCGGGGATGCCGTACACCAGCACGCCGCCGGCCAGATGCAGAGCCTCATACACGGTGACCTCATAGCCTTTCTTGGCCAGATCGCCGGCGCAGGTCAGACCCGCAGGGCCGGAGCCAACCACGGCCACCTTGTGACCGTTGGACTGGGGCTTTTCAGGAGCCTCGGTGCTGTGGGCGTTGTGCCAGTCGGCCACAAAGCGCTCCAGACGGCCGATGCCCACGGGATCGCCCTTCTTGCCACGGACGCAGTGCATCTCGCACTGGCTCTCCTGCGGACAGACACGGCCGCAGACGGCGGGCAGGGAGGAGGTCTGGTGGATGACCTGATAGGCGCCCTCGTAGTCCTTCTCGACGATCTTCGCGATGAACTCGGGGATGCGGACGTTCACGGGGCAGCCGTCGACACAGGGATGGTTCTTGCAGTTGAGGCAGCGCGCGGCCTCGTCCAGCGCCTGCTCCTCGGTATAGCCCCGCGCGACCTCCAGGAAATTCTTGTTGCGGACATTGGGATCCTGGGAGGGCATGGGATTCTTGTCCAGACGCATATTGATCTTGGCCATTTTTACTTTACCTCCTGCTTGAACAGATTGCAGACTTCCTCGTGCTTGCGCAGCTCAAAGTCGCGGTACATCTGGTTGCGCTTGACAGCCAGATCCCAGTCGACCTGCTGGCCGTCGAAGTCGGGGCCATCGACGCAGGCGAACTTCGTCTCGCCGCCGACCGTCAGGCGGCAGCCGCCGCACATGCCGGTGCCGTCGATCATGATCGGGCTCATGGAGACGGTCGTGGGCACGCCGTAGGGCGCGGTCGTCTTGCAGACGAACTTCATCATGACCATCGGACCGATGGCGAAGATCTCGTCATACTGGTTGCCCTCGTCGAGCAGCTGCTTGAGCGCCTCGGTGACGAGACCCTTCTGGCCGTAGCTGCCGTCGTCGGTGCAGACCTTCAGCACGGAGGAGACGGCCTTGAACTTATCCTCAAGGATGACAACGTCCTTGCTCTTGAAGCCGACGACCGCATGCACCTCCGCGCCGCAGTCGTGGAACTTCTTCAGGACGGGGTATGCGATGGCGCAGCCCACGCCGCCGCCGACGACGCAGACCTTCTTCTTGCCCTCGGTTTCGGTGGGCTTGCCGAGCGGGCCGACGAAATCCTGCAGGAAATCGCCCTCCTGCTTGTGGCTGAGCTTTTCGGTGGTGGCGCCGACGGTCTGGACAATGATGGTGACAGTGCCTTTTTCACGGTCGTAATCGTGGATCGTGATGGGGATGCGCTCACCGTTCTTGTCAACGCGCAGAATGATGAACTGTCCGGGCTGGGCTTTTCTGGCCACCATCGGCGCCTCAATCTCATAGAGCACGACGGTGGGCTTCAGAGCTTCTTTCTTGACGATGCGATACATAAGAAACTGATGCCTCCTCTTTATATGTGTCCCTCATATTCATCGGCGGCCGCGCGGGCGGCTCCGATGGAACATTATTGTGATTATTTTATCACACTGTGGGTGCCGCGTCAATCAAAGTTTGTGAAAATGTGATTTTCTTTGAGAAAAAATTCTCTTGCTGACAGAAAAATTATTGCAACACGCAGACCTGCCGTCCGTGCACCTCCACAAGACCCGCCTCGCGCATCTTTTTCAGCTCGCGCATCATGGCGCTGCGGTCGGCGGAGATATAGTCGGCGAGCGTGCTGAGCGAAAAGGGTATGGTGAAGCACCCGCCGCAGCGCCCGGACTGAATCGCGAAATAGCACAGGAGCTTGTCGCGGATGGAGCGGCGGGAGAGCACCTCCACACGCTCGGAGAGGGCGCTGGCCTTCTCAGCGACAAGGCGGAACATGTTCTGGATCATCTGGCTGTGGTGCGCGCAGGCATTTTCGCAGGGGTGGACGAGGTGGTCGGCGGGGATGAACCAGACGCGGCAGTCCTTCTCGCACACGACGGTGAGACTGTCGCCGGCGATGTTGTCGAACATCAGCATCTCGCCGAAGACGCTCTCGCGCTCGAGGTGCTCGAGAATCGTGCGCACGCCGCGCTCGTCGACGCGCTCAACGCGCGCCGTCCCGGAGATGATCAGGCCGATGATATTGCGGCGGTCGTTGAAGTCATAGATCAGATCCTCCGGCAGGAAGCGCTCCTCCCGCACGCCGAAGCACACGAGCATGCGCTGCTGCTGCTCATCCGTGATGCCGGAAAAGAGCGGCGCGTGAACGGTTTGCATGGTTATCCCTTCTTCCTGACGGAATTGCGCGCTGCGATGAGTCTGTCGCGGCGGCGGCCGATGATGACGTAGACGACAACATAGCCGATGGCGGCGAGAAACAGGCCGGCCATCACATCGATGAAGGCGTGCTGCTTGACGAAGAGGGTCGAGGCGATGATGAGCGCACCATAGAGCGCGGAGAATACGCGCCACGTCCACTTCTTCATCCCCGGCGTATGCCAGATGGCAAACAGCGCCGCCATGACACCGAGAACGTGTACGCTCGGGAAGACATTCGTATTTGTATCGAGCGAGTAGGTATACTGCACCATCCAGGTAAAGAAGTTGTGCTGCTCCATCACGGCGGGGCGCAGATCCTGTCCGTTCGGGACGAGGGCGCAGAAGGCCGTCGCGGTGAAAAACGTGAGCAGGATCGTCCACATATAGCGGCGGAAGCCCTCCGGGTCCTTCACGATCAGATAGATGCCCAGCGCGAAGAGCAGGAAGCTCCACGAATCGTAGATCACGATGAACTGCGGGATGAACGGAATGTGATAGTCGATGGAGGTCTGCGTGGCCCAGTAGTTGTCCTTGATAAAGTGCTCGATGATGAAAAACAGGGTCAGATAGACCGGCAGGACGAGGGTCCACCAGACGTGCGGGTTCTCTCTGATCCATGTTTTGATGCGCTGCATACAGGTTCCTCCGTAACAAATGAGATGGGTAAATTCCGATTTAGGTATTGTAGCACAGGCGGCTGGAAAAAGATAGGGGAAAGTGATATATGTCACAGTTTTTTTACAATCTGCGATCCCGGTTGACAAACCGTCGATACAATATATAATAGCATCATGATGACTCAAAAAGAGGATACTGGGAGGATACCGAATTATGCTACTGAAGAACGAACCGCTGGAGAACCGGCAGGTACTGCTGACGATCCGTGTGGATAAGGAGGACTGGCAGCGCGCGCTGCAGGAGCTGTATAACGACTGCAGCTCGCTCTATCCCGTGGAGGGCTGCGCGCCCGGAAAGGCCACGCGCGAGCAGCTCGAGGCGGCCTACGGCAAGGATTTCCTGTATCAGGACGCCGTGAACCACACGTTCCCGGAGGCGCTCGTCGAGGCCGTCGCCGAGGCGAACCTGCAGGTCGCGGCCGCGCCGGATCTGAGTATCGTGGACATCGGCCCCGGCGGGTATATCTTCACCGCGCTGGTGCAGCTGTACCCGGAGGTGAAGCTCGGGCAGTACAAGGGGCTGAGCGCGCCGATGGATCCGGCGGAGCTGACCGAGCGCGACGGCGACGAAGCCGTCGCCCGCTGGCAGCAGGAGCACCTGCATGAGGAGCACCCCGAGCGCGCCGCCATGGGTGATGAGGTGGTGCTGGACTTTGAGGGCTTCGTGGACGGCGTCCCCTTCGACGGCGGCAAGGGTGAGAAGTACCCGCTGCTGCTCGGCTCGGGCATGTTCATCCCCGGCTTTGAAGAGCAGGTCGCGGGCATCCGCGCCGGTGAGGAGCGCGACGTACACGTCACCTTCCCACAGCAGTATACCCCGGAGCTCGCGGGCAAGGACGCGACGTTCCATGTGAAGGCCCATGAGATCAACCGCCGCACCGCACCGGAGCTGAGTGACGAGACTGCGCGCCGCTTCGGGTTTGATGATCTGGCGGCGCTGCGCCGCGCGATTCTCGAGGGCGCCGTGCGGCAGAAGGAGGCGGCCTGCCGCGAGAGCTTCAGCGACCGCCTGATAGCGATGGTCATCGCCGGTATGGAGACGGAGATCCCCGAGGTCATGGTCGAGGGACAACTCGACGGGCTGATGCAGGAGCTTGAGCAGCGCCTGCACCAGCAGGGCGCGAGCCTGGACGACTATCTGAAGGCCGCGGGGACGACGCGCGAGGCCCTGCGCGACCACGCGCGTGAGCAGGCGCGCCACGGCGTGCAGGTGGAGCTCGCGCTGAGCGAGGTCGCGCGGCGGGAGAACATCAATATTACGGACGAGGAGCTGGAGCAGGAGTATGCGCAGCTCTCGAAGGAGTATCAGGTGCCGATGGAGCGCCTGCGCGAGGGGCTGCCGCCCCAGCGGCTCACGCACGACCTGCGGCTCGCCCGCGCCCGCGCGGTGATCGTCGACAGTGCAAAGGCCCTGCCGGGTCAGCCGAAGAACTGACAAAAAAGCCGGAGAGTGTTCAGCTCTCCGGCTTTTTTAGCTTTTTGGGGATTGGGATGGGGATGCCTTTGGCAACATACTTTTTGCCAACAGCGGCAAAAAGTATGAAAAAAACGCCGCCAGAAACCGGATGGTTTCAGGACTTCCTCCGCGCGCCCCGCACGTTGCAGGTTGTTGGGGTGAGCCCCACACGTTTGGGCGTGCTATGCAAGGGGCATGAAATGTAGAATCGTTCTCTGCGCAGAACGAAAGTCAATTCTACAGTTTGACATCGTCCTATAGATACCCCGCTTGTTGGCCGGAAAGGATTCCAAAACCTTGGTTTTGGCGCGCTTTTGAGCACTTTTCCTGTGCGGGAAAAGCGCCCCGCCGGAGGTAGAACAGGTCTCTTCTTTCCCGCAAACCACCGCAAAATGCCCCGCCCATTACCGCTCCGCCAACGCCAGAATCTCCCGCAGCGCCTGCGGCAGGTCGGCCGCGACGGTGTCGACGCCCGCGGGTGCGGGCTTATCCGGATGGCGGCGGAAAAAGCAGGTACGCATGCCGTACTGCAGCCCGCCCGCCATATCGGAGGTCGGCGAGTCACCCAGCATGAGCGTCTCACACGGGCGGATCGGCTCCGCGCGCCCGGCGTTCAGCTCCGCGAAGGCGGCGTCGTAGAACGCGCGCGAGGGCTTGGACACGCCGATTTTCTCCGAGATGAAGAGGTAGTCGAAATACTTCCGCATGTCCGAAAGCTCCAGCCGGTGTACCTGCTGCGCGTATGGGCCGTTGCTCGCGGCGCAGAGAAGAAACCGCCCGTGCAGCTGCTCGAGCAGCTCATGCGCGCCGGGGACGGGGATGGCGCTCTCGTGCAGCGCCTCGCGGAAATACCGCTCGAAGGCGATGCCGTCGGCCTCGACCCCGAGGGCGCGGAACACCGTGTTCCAGCGGATCTCCTGCAGCCGCGCAAACGTCAGCTCGCTGCGCTCAATAGCCTGCCAGAGCTTGTCATTCTCGCGGACGAAGATGTCGTACATCCACGGTTCATACGGCCGCAGACCGAAGCGCGCGAAGCCCGCGCGCATGGACTCACGCACGTAGGCGTCGAAGTCGAGGAGCGTGTTGTCGATATCGATAAAAATGGCTTTCATAAATCCTCCGTAAAAGAAAAAGGGCGGCGCCGCACAAAGCAGCGCCGCCCTCGCGGTTCAGGCTAAGCCCGGATCTGATGACCCTCAGCAGCCGCAGCCGCCGCAGTTATTGCCGCAGCCGTTATTGCTGCCGCAGCCATTGCCGCAGCCGCCGCAGACCAGGCAGAGAATGAGGATCACGATGATCCAACAGCAGTTACCGCCCCAGAAGCCCTGATTGCACATAGTGTGACCTCCTATGAAGATTGACCTGCTCGCAGGTCTCAGTCCATAGTATGTCGTGCGGGGAGAAAGGTGCGCTCAGGGACGGGAGATGCGGTAGCTCAGCGTGAGGAGCGTGTCGACGAAGTGGACGTTTTCGAAAAAGACGTCCGGCACAGAGGACGAGAGCTCCACATTCGTGAAGTTCCAGAACCCGCGGATGCCCAGCTCGATGAGCCGGTCGGTCAGCGGCTGCGCAACGTTCTGCGGCACGGTGAGCACGGCGACGTTGGGGTGATTTTCGCTGACATAGTCCTCCAGCTCATCCATCGAGCGGATGGCGACATCGTGGATTTTGGTGCCGACAAGGGCGGGGGAGACGTCGAAGGCGGTGTCAATCTGGAAGCCGACCTTCTTGAAGTCGAAGTTCTGGAGCAGGGCATGGCCGAGGTGGCCGGCACCGACGATAATCAGCTTGTGCCCATTGTCGATGCCCAGAATGTGGCCGATTTCGGCGCGCAGCTCGGCGACGTTATAGCCGTATCCCTGCTGGCCGAACTCACCGAAGCAGCTCAGATCCTGCCGGATCTGGGAGGCGGTGATATCCATCTTGCTGCCGAGCAGACTGGAAGAAATGCGCACGACGCCCTTGTTGTAGAGGTCGTCGAGATAGCGGTAGTAGCGCGGCAGACGGTGGATGACAGCATCAGAAATTTTTTGCTTTTTCATAGACGGTTTCGTATCCTTCATATTGGAATAACCGGCAACAGCCGATATTAGATTGTTTATATTGTAACGCACTCTGCACTTCTTGTCAACTTTTTTAACAATCTTTTTGGAAAAAATTTGCTTTACAAACGGGAAACATACTGTTATAATAGTTGAGCTAAAGTAAATATGCGCCCGTAGCTCAGCTGGATAGAGCGTTAGACTCCGACTCTAAAGGCCGCTGGTTCGAATCCAGTCGGGC
>OLGF01000708.1_pt1 | contig 38113 bp, 30 predicted proteins | sample 1604971 | NCBI WGS metagenome assembly OLGF01 (sample SAMEA3888902, study PRJEB22519) | human gut metagenome | biome: human gut; feature: human-associated habitat; material: faeces | place: Denmark | collected 2011 | reverse complement strand
TAATACAGGCATGATGGAGGAGGAGCCCCCAATTTTGGGGGCTCCCCGGGAAGGAGGAAAACGCATGGCGGTATCGGAAAAGAAGAAAGCCAGTAATGCTAAATGGGATAGCGCCAATATGTCCACTCTTGGGTGCAGAGTGAAGAAAGCACAGGCCGCAGCATTTAAGGCCTATTGTGAAGCACAGGGGAAAACCTCTAACACAGTCTTGAAGGAATATGTCTTGGACTGCATTGGGGAAGGGGACGAGTGGTCAGACAATGAGCCAACATGAAAAGTCGCCCCAGTTGTGCCAGTGAGTGGAAAGGTAAAATGAAGGGATGATAATATGCCGGATTTAATAAATTACGGACAAGAGACGTTTGAGCAAATTAAACATATTAACGAGTATGGACAAGAGTTTTGGTTTGCTCGAGAACTGGCCCGCGTATTGCAGTATTCAGACTGGAGAAATTTCCAAAATGCTATGTTTAAGGCGATGGAGGCGTGCCAAAATAGCGGGAATAAGGTTTCAGATCATTTTGGTGAAACCACCAATATGATAGATATTGGAAAACACGCCAAGCGGGCAGTCAATGATTATGCTCTCACCAGGTACGCATGTTACTTGATTGTCATGAATGGAGATCCCAGCAAGGACATTATTGCAGTCGGGCAGACATATTTCGCAGTAAAAACTAGACAGCAAGAATTGATTGAAGACTACGACCAATTATCAGAAGATCAAAAGAGACTTGCCATTCGCCGGGAGATGGCAGAGCACAATAAGTCACTTGCAGAAGCTGCACAAATGGCAGGGATAACAGATCCTTACGATTATGCCATTTTTCAAAATCGCGGTTACCAGGGCTTATATGGTGGTTTAGGGATGCGGGAAATTCATAAACGAAAGGGCCTGAAGAAAAGCCAGAAAATCCTTGACCACATGGGAAGCACTGAATTAGCGGCAAATCTCTTCCGTGCTACTCAGACCGACGAAAAACTCCGTAGAGACAAAGTGAAAGGGAAAAAGAGCGCCGGAGACGTACATGAAGCCGTTGGGAAAAAGGTTCGTCAAACAATTAAAGAACTGGGCGGAACTATGCCGGAAGACCTACCTACCCCTGAGAAAAGCTTTCAGCAACTCGAAAGAGAGGAACGCAAGCGCCTTGAAGGAAACACGTCTGACAGGAAACTTCCTAAGAAATAACTCCTTCTTGTCGGCGAAAGCTTCTTCCACCTCTCCCGCTTCGGGCGCCTCATCTGTTGGGCTCACTCTTGCTACTTGAAGCCTCTACAGATCTGCATACAGGACGATAAATTTGCCCCATAACGAGAGACTGAGATTTGTCTCATCTGAATACGCATTGTCCCCAGAAAGGAAAATTCTTTCTGGGGACAGCACTTTGGGCCTTTGCCCTTTTCCTGCGTACCGCGCGTTTGTCACGGAACGCCCACGAAGAGGACTTCCGCACAAATCGTTCGGTTATCAAGCCTTCTGCTTACCGCAGCAGCATTCACCTTCTTCATGATGATGGTGGTGATGGCCTTCACCGCCGCAGCAACATTCGCCTTCTTCATGATGATGGTGATGATGGCCTTCGCCGCCGCAGCAGCATTCGCCTTCCTCATGATCGTGGTGATGATGGTGACCGCCGCAACCGCAGCCGCATTCTTCCTCATCGTGATGATGGTGGTGACCGCCGCAGCCGCAACCGCATTCTTCACCGTCGTGATGATGGTGATGGCCGCCGCAACCGCAACCACAGCCGCCAGCGGAACGGTAGACGATGCGGATCGGATCGAACCCTTCTTCGACTTCGGTGATTTCAAGACCGATCATCGTGAGCATCTTCGCGACGTTTTCCTGCGCAACGACGGCAAAGCCCCCTTCGGCTTCGGCAACGCGCACGCCGCGGTTGATCAGGGCACCCGCCGCTTCACGCATGAGGTCGAGGTCGCCCGTGACGTGAAGAACCTTTTCCACGGCCGGACGAACCGCCCAGAATTCGCCCTTTTCGTCCACGAACACGTCGTTGACTTCAAGCACGCGGCGTTCCGTCACGCCGAAGGTGATGACGTCGCCGTCCACCTTCACTTCCTGCGGCCATTCCACGCGTTCGGCCAGAGTGAGCGAAAGCGTGTGCGCACGGTCAAGAATCGGCTGGGCCGGAGCAGCTTCGGGAGGAAGCAGTTTCGTAAGAGTCGTCATGATTAAATTTCCAGACAGAAATTGGGATGATTGGGCAATTTTAGGGCAGAGCGGCGGAAAGCGCATCCGACAATCGGTCTACGGCGACGACCTCCAGCCCTTCGATCGGCGTACGCGGCGCGTTGGCGCGCGGAATGATCGCCTTGGAAAATCCGAGCTTGGCGGCTTCGCGAAGACGTTCCTGTCCGCGGGGCGCCGGGCGGATTTCACCCGCAAGGCCCACTTCTCCAAAAACGACGAGTCCCTTCGGAAGGGGCTTGTTGCGGATGCTCGAATAAATGGCGGTGAGAATGGCGAGGTCGACGGCCGTTTCCGTGATCTTCACCCCGCCCACGGCGTTGACGAAGACGTCCTGGTCAAAGCAGGCGACGCCCGCGTGGCGGTGCAGCACCGCAAGAAGCATCGCGAGGCGCTGCGCGTCGACGCCCACGGCGAGACGCCGGGGGCTCGGCAGATGACTCGTGTCGACGAGCGCCTGCATTTCGACGAGGAGCGGGCGCGTCCCTTCCTGCGTGACGAGAACGGTGCTCCCGGGCACGTTCGCCTTGTATTCGGAAAGGAAAATGGCCGAAGGGTTCGTCACCCCCACGAGACCGTGGTCGGTCATCGCGAAGACGCCGAGCTCGTTCACCGCCCCGAAGCGGTTCTTGAAGGCGCGGATGAGGCGGAAGTTCGAGTGGGTGTCCCCTTCGAAGTAGAGCACCGTGTCGACGATGTGTTCGAGAATGCGCGGCCCCGCGAGCGCCCCGTCCTTCGTGACGTGGCCCACGAAAAAGAGCGTGATCCCGAGGCGCTTGGCGGTGCGGGTGAGCCGCGCCGCGCACTCGCGCACCTGCGAGACCGATCCCGGCGCGCTGTCGAGGTCGCCCGAGAAAAGCGTCTGAATCGAGTCGAGGACGACGAATTCGGGCTTCACGCGGTTCAGAACCGATTCGATCTGCTCGAGCTGCACTTCGCTCATGAGCTGCAGCCCCTTGGGTTCGAGCTGCAGGCGCTTGGCGCGCAGAGCGATCTGCGAGGGACTTTCTTCGCCGCTCACGTAGAGGGCCTTTCGTCCCATACGCACGATGCGACTCACCACCTGCAGAAGAAGCGTCGACTTGCCGATCCCCGGATCGCCCCCGATGAGGGAGACGCCGCCCGGGACGAGCCCGCCCCCCATGACGCGGTCGAATTCGGAAAGGCCCGTCACGATGCGGGGCGTATCCTCGATCGTCACGTCGCCCAAATCCTGCAGCGTCCCCGTCGTTTCGACGAAGCCCTGCGCGACCCGCTCGCTGCCGTAGCGGCTCGCCGCGCCCTGCGTCACCTTGAATTCCTGAAGCGTGTTCCACGCCTTGCAGTGCGGACACTGACCGCTCCACTTGAGGGTCGTCCCGCCGCATTCGGTACAGACGAAATTCGTTCGTGCCTTTTTGAGCGCCACGGATCAGTCTCCCTTCACGACCACGGGAACGCGGCGCGCGAGCGCGCAGATGAGTTCGTAACCGATCGTCCCGCAGGCCGCGGCGACTCGGTTGACGGGGAGGTTCTTTCCCCAGAGTTCGACGACGCTTCCGACGCGTGCACTCGGAACGTCCGTCACGTCGATCGTGAGCATGTCCATCGAGACGGCCCCGGCGATCGGCGCCGTGCGGCCTTCAACCCACACGGGCGCGCCGTCGGGCATGGTGCGCGGATAGCCGTCGGCGTACCCACAGGCGACGACCGCGATGCGCGAGGGGCGCTTGGCGATCCAGCGCGAGCCGTAGCCCACGGCTTCACCCGGCGCGATGTCCTGGAGCGCAATGATCTTGGCGGAGAGCGTCATGGCCGGACGGATGTCGAGTTCTTCGGACGAAATGTGCGAGTCCGGACTCACCCCATAGAGCGCGACGCCCGCGCGCACGGCGCAGCCCGACACTTCAGGGTGCCAGAGAATGCCCGCGGAATTGGCCATGCAGGCGGGAGCCCCTTCCTGCGCGAGACGTCCCATGCGGGTGATCTGACGGCCCACCGACGCGGGACCGTCGGCGAGATAGGAAGGTTCGGCGTTCGCAAAGTGCGTCACCACCCCTTCGACGCGCACGCCCGGAATCGCCGCGAGCTGATCGTGCACGACGCCCACTTCCGAGGGAAGAAAGCCCAAGCGGTTCATGCCGGAATTCACCTTGATGTGCACGCCCACGTCGCGAAGCGGACGGCTCTTCAAAACGTCGATCTGCCAGAGCGAATGCACGACCGTCTCGACGCCGAGCTCCTGCAGGGGTTCGATGTCGTCCTCGTCGAAGAAGCCTTCGAGAAGAAGAATGCGCTTTTGCCACCCGTATTCCCGCGCGCGGCGCGCGTCCGTGAGGTCGATCGTCGCGAGCCCGTCCGCGTCGGCGAAGGCCTTCACCGCGTTCTCAAGACCGTGCCCGTATGCGTTGGCCTTGACGACGGCCCAGAGCATGCGGTCTCCCGCCGAAGCGCGCATGCGCGCAAGATTGTGACGAAGGGCGGCCAGATCAATTTCGGCGTAAATCGGACGCGGCACGAAACACCTCACGAAAAAAGGATGGACGAAAACGTCCATTATAGGAGCCTCAAAATTCCGAGGAATTCGCTCGGTTACGCTTTCGCACCATTTCGCCCGGGCCCCCGCAAGGAAAAGCCGCCCGAAGGCGGCCTTCCCGAAGGGCGCGGAATCAGTCGAACTCGAAGGAGTAGAGCATGTCGAGCGCCTGATCGACCCCGGTCGCCGCCTCCACGTAGAGTTTCGGAATGACACGGTAGCGAAGCGTCAGGGTGGCGAGCGAATCGCAGATCCCTACGCCGTACTTCACCTTGAGGCCGGGGAGCACGTAGCCGCTCAAAACGAGCTGGGAGTTGTCCCCGGCCGCGGGCGCTTTCGTGCGACTTCTTACACTCTTTCGCTAGGGTCCGCCCCGTGGAACGCGCTACACTTAGCGGTTTCATCAATACGGACTTCCCGAGTTTCATGAATCGAGGTTTCTACACGATCATGGCGGCGCAGTTTCTGTCGTCTCTCGCCGACAATGCGCTTCTCATCGCCGCCATCGCGCTTTTGACCGATCTGCAGGCTCCGGACTGGATGACGCCGCTTCTGAAGCTCTTCTTCGTGGTGAGCTACGTGTGTCTCGCGGCCTGGGTGGGCATATTCGCGGACTCCATGCCCAAGGGCCGCGTGATGTTCATCTCCAACAGCCTCAAGGCCCTCGGTTGCCTTCTGATGCTCTTTGGAAGCCATCCCCTTCTCGCCTACGCGATCGTGGGCGTGGGCGCGGCGGCCTATTCGCCCGCGAAGTACGGCATTCTCACGGAACTCCTCCCCGCCGAAAAGCTTGTCGTCGCCAACGGCTGGATCGAAGGCCTCACGGTCGCCTCGATCATTCTCGGCGTCACGTTGGGCGGCGTTCTCATCCGCCCGGACGTGGCCGGAGGCCTTCTCGAAATCTTCCACCTCGAAGCGGTGGGGCTCGAGCGCTTTGCGCAGGCGGCCATCTTTGCGATCGTCTTCATCTACACCTTCGCCGCGATCGTCAACCTCGCCATTCCCGACACGGGCGCGCGCTATCCCAAGCAGGACTTCCGCCCGATCGAATCGCTCAAGCACTTCTGGCAGAGCAACCTCCTTCTCTGGCGCGATCCGCTCGGCCAGATCTCGCTCTCGGTCACGACGCTCTTCTGGGGCGCGGGCGCAACGCTGCAGTTCCTCGTTCTCAAGTGGTGCGAGCACGCCCTCGGCATGAATCTTTCGGAAGGCGCCATCATGCAGGCGGTCGTGAGCCTCGGCGTGGCGCTCGGGGCCGTCCTCGCCGCGGCCAAGGTGCCTTTGAAGCGCTCGCTCTCCGTCCTCCCGATGGGGATCTTCATGGGCGTTCTCGTGACGTGCACGGCCTACTTCACGCGCGAGATCGCGCCGGCGGGCGGGATCTCGCTTCCGGGCTTTGAAATCTCCTGGGCCGCCCTCATCGCGGGCCTCGTCATGGTGTCGGTGGGCCTTTCCGCAGGCTTCTTCCTCGTTCCCATGAACGCGCTTCTGCAGCACCGCGGCCACGTCCTCATGAGCGCGGGCCGCTCGATCGCCGTGCAGAACTTCAACGAGAACCTCTCGATTCTCGCCATGCTCGGCGTCTACGCGATCCTCATCAAGCTCGACCTCTCGGTCCCGGCCACGATGGTGATCTTCGGACTCTTCGTAGGGGGCTCCATGGCGCTCGTGATTCTCAAGCACCGCCTCAATCAGAAGAAGGAGGACAGCCTCCATCTGATCGGCGAAGCGAAGCGCCACTGATCGACACCGCAGAACAAAACGTCGCCCGAGGTCCGCGAGGATCCCGGGCGATGTCGTTTCAGGCCGCCCCCGAAGGGAGATTTCTCGTCAGGCGACGAGGCGCTTGACGCCCGGCCCTTCGATGCGGCTCACGCCCCGACCGCGTTCGGGCGTGACGACGATCTGCGTCTCGACGCGCTCCTTCACGGCCGCGACGTGACTGATCACGCCGATGAGGCGTCCCGTCGTGCGGCGAAGGTCGTCCAAGACGCCGAGCGCCGTGTGAAGCGTCGCTTCGTCGAGCGTCCCGAAGCCTTCGTCCAAAAAGAGCGTCTCGACCCGCAGACGGCTTCCCGAAAGGTTCGAGAGTCCGAGCGCGAGCGCGAGGCTCACGATGAAGCTTTCGCCCCCCGAAAGGTTCGTCGACGAGCGGACCGTGTCGGCCATGTCGTGGTCGATCACCGCGATCTCGAGCGCGGGTTCTCCCACGGCGGCGAGTCCGTAGCGGCTCTTCATCATGCGGAGCACCCGGTTGGCCGCTTCGATCAAGACGCGGAAGGTGATCCCCTGCGCGATCGTGCGAAGACGCTGTCCCTTGGCGTCGCCGATGAGTTCGTTCAGGGCGAGCCAGCGCTTTCGCTCCTCTTCCCGGAGTTGCCACTCCGATCGGAGTTCCTTGGCGCGTTCGCGCCGCGCGTCGTCGGCACGGATCACTTCGAGACTGCGGCCGCGTCGCTCTTCGACTTCCCGCTCTTTTTCCCGAAGCGCGTCCAGCGAAGTGAGCGCTCCGTCGCGCGAAATCGACGCGGCGTCCGCCCGACCGCTCATTTCGTGGAGCGCCAGTCTTTCCTTTGCCGTCTCCTCTGAGAGATGTGCGATCCGAAGACTCCGCTCCCGGACCTTGAGAAGCAGAGCGTTCAACTTTCTCTCGTCCTCTTCCGAAAGAAGTGCGGCGCGCAGATCCTTCGACGAGGCAAAGCCCGACTTTTCCTTTTGCCGGCGCCACTCGTCCTCGGCCGACAGGAGACGATCCCGTTGTGCAATCAGTTCTTGTTCCGCCTTGGCGAGACGGGTTTCGAGCGATTCCAAAGTCTTTTCGCACGCGCGCACGCGTTCGGCCGCGCTTGCGGCCGCCGCCTTTCGGGCGCTTCGCTCCGTCTCGAGGCGTTGAAGTTCCGCTTCGGGCGGCGCCTTTTCCCAGGACGCGCGCCAACGGGCGAAGTCCTCGTCGAAAAGTCGCCGGCCGTTCTCCAAGCCTTCGGAAAGCTGCGTTGCAAGCGCCTGCGTCGTTTGGGCGCGCTCGGCGAATTCCGCGAGGAATCCCGCGGCGCTTTCCTCGGCCGAGCGCAGATCGTCGCGCTCGCGAATCTTCTTCTCACGGACCGTGCCCCGCTCTACGAGTTGAGCGAGCGTCCCCTCGGGATCCTGCGTGCCGAGAATCGTCTTCCAGGGAGTCGCAAGCGTCTCGACGCCCTTGCGGGCGGCCTCGGCGGCGAGGCGCTTCGCCGCGTCGAGCGAACGCACTTCTTCAAATCCCTTTTGCGCTTCCGCCAAAAGGGTTTGATCCGAAGCGAGCGCTTCCTTCTCTTTGGTCCAGCGCACTTCCGCCGCACCCGCTTCGTCGCGGGCCGCGGCCTCGGTTTTCCGAAGCGATTCGAGCGTCCGAACGTTCCCGAGGAGCGTTTCGCGCTCCCGGGCGAGCCGTTCGAGCGCCGCGAGACCTTCCGCGCGCACGCACTCGGAGAGCCGTGGCCAATCCGCGTCGATCGACGTACGACGCCCGTCGTGCAGGTCTTCGAGCGCCTTTCTTTGCGGTGAATTTTCAACGGCCGCGATGAGGGGCGCATCCTCTTCCAGATCCAGGAGGCGCCTCGCGACGCCGATGCGCTCCGTCAAGAGCCGCATGCGAACGATCGGATCTTTCCCTTCGCCGAGTTCGGCCGCGGCAAGGGCTTCCTTCGCCTTCAGGAGCCGCTCGCGAGCGGCATTGCGTCGGCTTTCCACGTCTGCCAGACGACGCTCCGCGGACTTTGCCTTGCGTTCAAAGAGCGTGCATCGATCCGAGGCCAGGCGCAGGCGCTCGGCGGCATCTTGGGCCTCCGCTTCACTGCGGCGCCACAAGTCGATCGCTCCGCGAAGGCCTTCGGCCGCTTCGCGCCAAGTTTCCAGGGCCGCGCTTTGCGAGAGTTCCGCCTCGAGTTTGCCGAGTTTTTCCCGCCGCGCGGCCGACTTCTTTTGGGCGGCCGCAAGGTTTTTCTTCGCGGCTTCGGCGTCGCTCACCGCCGTGCGGGCGTGCTTTTCTGAGGCTTCAAGCGAAGCGCGCCGCGTCTCAAAGCGGGTCTTTTCCTCGCGCCAGGCTTCGACCGTCGGGCGGAAGGCTTCGAGCCGCGCCTCGGCCGCCTCCGATTCCGCATTCGCTTGAGGAAGCGCGAGACGCTCCGCTTCGAGCCTCTTTTTCGCGGCGTCGCGGTCGTTTTGCGTGGCGAGGCGCTCTTTTTCCAGGCGTTCCGCTTCAGTACGAAGCACATCGCGCCGCTCGAGCGACGAGAGCGACTTCACGGCGCGATCCGCCGCGTCCTGACGACGCTCGGCCGCCTCCACCGAAGTGCGTTCCCTTTCCTCTTCTCCCTTCAGGGCGAGAAGCTCCGCTTCGCGTCCTTCCAACCGAAGTCGGGCTTCATGCCAGGCCGCGACCGCGCGAAGGCGGGTCTCTTCCTTGCGGATCGTTTCGACGACCGAGGCGTACTCGCGGAGCACCGCCTCCTCTTTGGCGCGGTCTTCGTCCGAAAGAAGTTCCAGGAGCTCGAGCTGCTTCTGAACGTCCGCAGCCGCGCGGTCGGCTTCGCTCCAGCGGCGGTAAACGGTGCTCCCGATGCGGGCGTAGATTTCGGAGCCCGTGACGCGCTCGAGAATTTCCGCGCGCTCCTGAGGCTTGGCCGTAAGAAAACGTCCGAAGGCGCCCTGAGCCAAGAGCACCGTGCGCGTGAAGGCGGAAAAGCCCATTCCGAGAAGCTCCGAAATCTTCTGCTCCCACTCCCGCACCTTCTCGGCAACGATTTCCCCCTTGAGATCGTCAGGCGAGGAAAGGCGCACAAGTTCCACAGACTTCCCGTTCGACTTCACGAGCCGCATACGGCAGCGGCTCAGCCAATAGACGCCGTCCACCTCAAAGACGACGCTCGCCTCGCATTCCTTTTCGCCGCGCGTGATGAGAACGCTCTTTTTCTCGTCTTCGTTCGCGGCCACGACGGCGCCCTCGGTGCGGGGCGTCACGCCGAAGAGCGCGAAGCTCACCGCGTCGAGAATCGAAGTCTTGCCGCTTCCCGTCGGCCCCACGATCGCAAAGAGGCCGCCCCGGGCGTAGGAGGGCGTCGTAAAGTCGATTTCGTAGGCGCCCCGAAGCGAATTGATGTTTTTGAAGCGCAGTTTGAGAATCTTCATGGCCGTCTTCCCCAGGTCAATCGTTGCCGCCGATCATCGCGTCGCGCGCGACCTCGGCGAAAAGCGTCCGCAGGCGTTCGCTCTCCTCTTCGCCGCGCGCGGCTTCGCGAAGCACCTCGTCAAAAACGGCCTCGGGCGTGAGCATTTCGAGCGTCAGTCCCTCTTCCGAACGGAAGACGTCGACCGTCGGGCTCGCGAGTCGGAAACTCACGAAACGCAACCCAAGAGCCGCGCACTTGTCGACGAGGGGTTCAAGGAGATCGCGCGTGGGCTTCGGGTCCGTGAGTTCCATGCCGACATAGCATTCGGGCAGTTCCGAGGCGACCTTTTCGAGTGCCGCCGGCAATTCCGACGAATGGCCGCGCAAAATGCGGACCGCGCGCTTTTGCGGTACGTCGTGAAGGATTTCCTCGACGCCCGACTCGGTAAAGTTCACCTCCACGATCTGATGCAAGTAGTCCTGGTGCTTCACGTCCAAAGAGATCGGTATGCCGCTGTAGCGCGCCGGCACGGCGCCCTCGAGTTTTCCAGCCCGATGGAGGTGTCCGAGCGCCACGTAGTCCCAGTCCGATCCGAGACGAGAAAGGTCCGCCATGCGGATCGATCCCACCTGGGGATCGGAGAGCACCTTCTCGCGCCGCTCCTTCGGGATGCTGTCGCGAAGATAGAGGTGGCCCATCGCGATCTTCGGCACGTTCTCGGCCCCTTCCCTCGCCATCGCTTCGAGGAGCTTTTCATGCGCGAGCGCATAGCGCGCCTCGATCCCCGCTTCGTAGAGGGCGAGTTCGTCGAGCGTATCTCCGAGGGCGAGCCCCTTTCGCACTTCGCCTTCCTTGAGGAAAGGCACGGCGGCAATGGCGGCGAGAGGACGTCCCTCGAGGTCGCGCACGACGATCGACTGCTCTTCGGGCGTCGGCCCCGCGACGATCGTGCGCACGCTTCGGAGCACTTCGGCCGAAGCGGAGAGAAAGGACTGCGAATCGTGGTTGCCCGCCGTCACGACGACGGCCTGCAAGGGCGTCGACGCGGCGCGCTCGAGAAAACCGTAGTAGAGCCGCTGCGCGGCGATCGGCGGCATCGAGACGTCGAAGACGTCCCCTGCGATGAGGAGGATGTCGGGACGGCGCTCCGTGATTTTCGCGAGAAGCCAGTCGAGAAAGAAGACGAAGTCCTCGGTGCGATCCCAGTCGCCGAGCATCTTGCCGAGGTGCCAGTCGGAAGTGTGGAAAATGCGCATGAACCGTCGGTCGTGAAAAGAGAGAAACGCTTTCGATTGTACGACGGCGAGCGCAAAGGGCGAGGGCGGAGGAAAGCGGATTTTCCGGCCGCGGGGAAAATCTTTCAATTTCCCCCAAAAGTCTGTGCGGGAATGCAAAACGGGCGCAACGCTCCTTCTTCGGAGCACTGCGCCCGCCGAAATGTCGAAAGGTCGTCCTCAGGGCTCGTCGGGCCGGCAGCGGGGATCGAGCCTGAGCGTGTAACCCGAAGGAATCATGCGGCGGCTTTCCGGAACGGGAAGATCGGGGCGGGCAAAGCGGGACGCGCAGTATCCGGCCTCGCGACCGAAGACGACCGCGGCGGCGATCCCCATGCCCGAGACGCGCTCGAGACCGTTGAGGCCCGACATCACGTCGCCCGCGGCGTAGAGCCCCGGAATGGGCTTCCCCTCTTCGTTTTGCACGTGCGCGTGTTCGTCGGCGACGAGTCCACCCGAGGTGCCGTGCACGGCGGACCGGACGGGAAAGGCGTACAGCGGTACGGCGCTAAGGTCGCTTTCCATCGTGCGTCGCCCGAAGGCGTCCTTTCCCTTCAAGAGACCCTCGCGGTAGGTGCGAAGCGTCTCCTTGAAGGTCTCGGGATCGACGCGCATGCGTCGGGCGAGTTCCTCCTCCGTCGCGCCCGTCACGGCCGCGAGTTGATACGAGCTCTCCTGCAGAAGGCTTTCCTGTTCGACGATCTTTTCGTCCGCGATGAGCCAGGCGACGTGTCCGGGCTGCTTTTCGGTTTCGGCCACGACCGCGCGGCGCTTGTCGAGTTCGTTGACGAAACGCTTCCCCTGCTGATTGACGAGGATCGCGCCGCGGCTGCGCACCGACGAGGGAATGATGTCGCCCGTCGTCGCGATCGTGGTCGGATGAAATTCGAGGAGTTCTAGGTCGCGCACGGCGGCGCCCGCCATGTGTCCGAGGATGAGGCCGTCGCCGGTGCAGCCCGGGGCGTTCGTCGTGAAGTTGAGCGCCGTGTACTGACGGCTTTCCTTGCCGGCGTGCATGCGGACCATGTCGGGATTGGCCGCGTAGCTCCCCGTGGCGATCACGACCGCGGGCGAACGAATGACGAAGGTGCCGCCGCGCATGTCGGTGACGCGCACGCCCGCGACGGCGCCCTTTTCCATGAGGATTTCCGAAGCGGGCGCAAGCGTTTCTATGGGAATGCGACGGTCTTCGGCGCTGCGCAGGAGGGCCTTGACAACTTCCACGCCCACGGTCGTTCCCTTCGTGTCGGTACGGAATCCCGCCCATTCGCCCCCTTCGCGCACGGGAACCGGACGCGCCAGCGACGCGCCCATCGAAGTGAGCCACTCGTAGGCGTCGTCCGTCATCAAAAGGAGCTTTTCAATGAGCTCGGGGTCGTTTCGTCCGCCGCCGCTCCGAACGATTTCCTTGTAGAGCGACTCGACGGAGAGTTCCTTTCCCGCGACCGCCTCGGCGCGCTTTCCGATCGCCGTCACGTAGTCGGCCGCAAAGACGGAACTTCCCCCCACCACGGGCATCTTCTCGAGCACCATGACCTTCGCGCCCGTTTCGGCCGCGGCGACCGCGGCCGAAAGGCCGGCCGCGCCTGAACCGAGCACGACCACGTCACTGTGATACACCGTCTCGCCCGCGCGCGCGACAAGCGTCGCGGCCGCGCAGAGCACGCCGAAAAGAATCACCCGCAACCCGGAAAAGATACGCATAGGAAAGCTGTTGTTATTTTGATGTCGCCGAATCCATTGTCCCCTGGGAAACACAGGGACGCCTCAAATCTGTAAGAGTTCTTTCTCTGAAAATTTGCCTATTTCCTAGAGGAAAACCCTGAGCGAAGGATAGCAAATCTTTTCGTTTTTCGCCTATGCCGAGAAAACGATTTCCAATCGGCCAGCCTCGATCAGGCGCGCGTCGAGAGCACCCGGTCCGCCCACACGAGGCCGATGATCGTCTTTACGTCAGTGATGCGGCCGTCCAAGGCCATCGCCGTCGCTTCGCGCCGCGGAACGCGCACGAGTTCGAGAAACTCGCCGTCGTCGAGCACCTGTTCGCCCGCCTCGGGCCCCTCGGCGAGGAACATGACGATCCCTTCGTTCGAGTAGCCGATCGCGTTGTGGAGCGTCCCGAGCTCCGTCCAGCGGCGCGCCGAAAAGCCCGTTTCCTCATGAAGCTCGCGCTTGGCGCAGACGAGCGGCGCCTCCTTCGGATCGAGCTTTCCCGCGGGAAGCTCCCAGAAGCTTCGTCCCATGGGATGGCGCCACTGTCTCTCGAGAAGCACCGTGTCGTCCTCAAAAAGGAGCACGATCCCCGCGGCGCCGGGGTGCCGCAGAAATTCGCGCGAACGGCGCGCGCCGTCGGGCAAGGTCACTTCGTTGCGGATCACGCGCAGAAAGCCGCCCCGCCAGGCTTCTTCTTCGGAAATTGTCGTCTCCTTCAGGGGATCGTCGGCACGCGCCGCATCGGGAAGCGTCTTCAAAACGGGAATGTCGGTCATCTCGGTTGTCCTTTCCGTCATTTGGCCGCAAACGCCGCGGCCGTTGTCCTACAATCTTGGCACTTTATCTTAGGGGAACCGAATGAGCAAAACCATCCTCACGATCGACGAATACCGCAGTCTCGAGACGCGCGCGGGCAACATGCTCGGCCACGACGCCCTCATGTTGCGCGCCGGCACGGCCGCGGCCGACTTCATCGCCGAACGCATTCCCGCGGGCGGGCGCGTGACGCTCCTCGTGGGCCCGGGCAACAACGGCGGCGACGCGCTCGTCGCCGCCCTCGAACTCAAGAAGCGCGGGTTCGCAACGACCGTCGTCCTGCCCGGCGGCCGCCAGCCCAAGTCCGAACTCGCCAAGCGCTTCTTTGCCGAATGGTGCGAAGCGGGCGGCGCCGTGACCGACGATCCCTACCTCACGGAAAAGGCCGACTGCGTCGTCGACGGCCTCTTCGGCATGGGCCAGACCAAGCCCGTCGCGGGCGACGACCTCGACGCCGTCCTCTGGTTCAACGAACGCCGCGGCCTCAAGGTGTCGCTTGACGTTCCCACGGGGCTCAATCCCTACACGGGCCGCTGGATCGGTCCGCGTCCGGGCTGCCGCGCCGACGCGACGCTCACCTTCCTCGCCACCAAGGCGGGCTTCTACATGGAGGAAGGCGTCGACGCCGCCGGCGAAATTCATCTCTTCGAACTCGACGTCTCGATTCCTCTTTCGACCCTCTCCGTCGTGGAAGAGGACGAATTCCCGCACGTGCTCCATCGCCGCGCCCAGAACGTCCACAAGGGCGACTTCGGCCGCCTCGTCGTCACGGGCGGCGCCCGCGGCACCTTCGGCGCCGCGATCCTCGCCGCGCGCGCGGCCCTTACCATGGGTGCGGGGCTCGTCACGGTGGACGCCCTCGCAGAAGACATTCCGGCCTTCGATCCGCTCGAACCCGCCCTGATGTTCGCCGTCGAAAAGCCCGACTATTCGAAGTTCGACGTGACCGTTCTCGGTCCGGGCCTCGGCCGCTCCGAAGCCGCCCGCGCCCGCGTGAAGGAAGCGCTCGAAACGGCGCACGCTCTGGTGCTCGACGCCGACGCGCTCAACATCATCGCCGAGGATCTTCCTCTGCAGGATCTTCTTCTCTCCCGCCGGGAACCGACGGTTCTCACGCCGCACGCCATGGAGGCCGCTCGCCTTCTGCGCCGCGACGTCAAGGACGTGACCGTCGACCGCGTGGCGGCCGCCCGCGAACTCGCCGTGCAGACGGGCGCGATCGTCGTTCTGAAGGGTCCGGGCACCGTCACGACGCTTCGCAGTTCGCGCGCCTGGATCAATCCGACGGGTTCGGCCATGCTCGCCACGGCGGGCACGGGCGACGTCCTCGCCGGCATGATCGGCGCCATGTTCGCGCAGAAGTTCGACATGGTCGAAGCGACGCTCTCGGCCGTGTGGCTCCACGGCCGCGCGGTTGAAGGCATCGAAGCGGGCGTCACGGCCTCTTCGGTCGCCCGCCTCGCCGCGGATCTTCTCGACAGAATGCGTCAATCGTAACTGTTCGTAGGGAGCGCATCCGATGATTTGCATCCGGGGCTGCGCTCAAAAAACCTTCGGGGAGACGAAAATTCCGTTCGATTCGGGCTTGTGAGCCTCCCAACGTTTTGTTACGGGGAAGGAAATTTCGACATACCTCCTCCCGAGACCTTTGTTAGAGTAGCCTTCAACAGGAAGGACAAACACCGGACTGTTGGACTCCAGCTTAGGTTGAGTTATTGAGGGTTTGAGAGGCCGTGGGCATGCGCTCACGGCCCTTTTTTTTGGTTCCGCATGCGCCGCTCGGCATCTTCCCCAAACTCCCGGTTAACTGATTCCTAACAATGTAGGACTTTAGGCGGGAGTTTCAAACCAAGCAGCGCGAGCATATCGCGCTGCTTTTTTGCAGCCGTCCGCACGACCCAGGCATTGGCATCCCTGCGTCGTTCAGCCAAGAGGTTGCGCAACAAGGAAAAGAGGTGGTCCATCGAGTTGTGTGGAATCTTGATGCCCAGCTTTTCGCTATTAGCGTGTACTCTGTGGAGCATCATCAAGCGGAGCGATGCCGCTAATGTGCAGACAAAGAACTTGCCAAGATAACTCGTCCCCGTACAGTGAAGTCGACTACCGTCGACCCAGTTTTTGTACTGGTTGAAATCTACTTCAATGGCATTTCGTTTGTTATAAATGCTGAATGCTTTAAAGGGATTCGTTTCTACATTGGATCGTATTACAAAACATCCTGCATAACGAATTGCCTTACGAATTTCGTTATCGTTTCGAATCCATTTTCTCTCTCCGTCGATTACTTTCTCGATAACGAATCTTCCATGTGTACGCCAAAGATCGGGCGGCACTTTAAGACCTGATTGCTTATAACGAAGAATTTCCGTCGCCTTTGCAGCAAGAATCTTCATCTCACATTCTTCCGCACCAGGAAAGCGGTACAGGTGTACATGGGTCTTGTGGTACAGTTGCCCCGACTCTGTTTGCTGTTGCCATGGCTCTTCGTACGTGCAGGCATAGACGCCGAGGTCGCTGTCATAAAAGGCGATGTCTTGCAGAGACGCTCTGGCTTTATCGTATTCGTTTTTAATACTATCCTCTGTAACTTTCACGCCTTGGATGTACTTCATCTCCAAATTAATCATTTTTTGAATGTTCCAAAGCGAACTGTAGCCTCGATCAGTAACGAGTGTGACATTCTCCAAATTCAATTTAGCATCGCGCATGCGATAAATAATTTCAGAAAAAGCCGTGGCATCGTTAATTGAACCTTCGTAGGTATAAGCGAAAACAATTTCCCCGTCGGCTTGATCGCACACAAAGGTGTAATTGATTTGTTTCAGTTCGGGATCGCGCTTGGCGTAACCGTATGCGGCATCAGCAATCGATCGCGAATGCGTGGAGATGGAAGTGTTGTCGAGTGCGTAGCTGAGTACCTGCCCCTTCGCGTTCTTGAGTTTTGCCTCATGACGCCGACTGAAGAAGGCGTCAAAGTCCCGGGGCGAAACGGAACTAAGAAGCTCACTGATGCGTTGGTCGCTCATCGGAGCGGAACTTTTCAGGTAAACGGATTGCCACCACGGTTCAAATGAAGCCATGGCGTTCCCCGCATCGAGCTTGTAAATCGCGAGATCCAGGAGACCGCGTGCATTTTTCTCCCCGAACACGGAAACCAAATCTCGATAAAGACCGCTTTCCTCTGCAATTGTGATTGCGGCCCAAGTCATTCCACATTGGAGAGTCGCAAGTCTGGTCAGGTCTTCCGCATCACGCTTTGGGCCGGGAGAGTCCGGAAAATCTCGACGGTACGTCATCTCGTCGACGAGTTGCTTATTTGCCCCGTAGTAGAGGGTGTAGCCCGCGTACTGAGGAAAGCTCGCTAGGAACCCAGGGCTCGGCGTAACGTGCCCGTCCTCGTGCAGACGGCCAACATGTCTGCGGTTGATGCTACGCGAACGTTTGCGCACGGGATCCCATTCCGTCTGATAGGCCTTGATGTAGGTGTACCCCTTCGCGTTCGTATCGGCCGTGAAGTACCAGTTTTCCGAGCTCATTATAGATTCCTATCTATACAGTAGGAATTATTTTACCAAGAAAAATGAAACCCGTCCTCCAAATCCCTTGGAAAGACGGGGTTCAAAACGGTTATTTGCAGGAAGATTGACCCCGGTCAGCTCATTTATGAATCAGCTAACCGGGAGTTTGGGCCCTGGCGGAGCGGGCGGTGAAAGTCCGCCTTCTGCGCACGCACAAAAATTGTTAGGATCGTGAGCGAAGACAACGAAACGACAAGGCGCGCCGCCCGATCATGCATTTCGACTTTACCGACCTCGAAGCCTTTCTCACGCTCTCGCGCACGCTCAACGTCACGCACGCCGCGGAAGAACTCCGCGTGACGCCCTCGGCCGTGAGCCTGCGGCTCAAACGCCTTGAGCGCGAGCTCGACACGACCCTCTTTTACCGCGAATCCCGCGGTCTCTCTCTTTCGCCCGCCGGGCACGCCTTCGAGCGCCACGCCCGCGAACTTCTCGCACTTGCGACCGCCACCGAGGCGGACATGGAAAACTACCGTCCGCATCACGTGCCGATCCTTCGCATCGCCTCGAACAACGCGGGAATCCAAAGTTTAATTGTGCCGATCCTCGGACCCTTCCTCGCCAAAGAGGGCGTGCGTTGCTCTCTGCTCGACCGAAGAAGCGACGAAAGCTGTCGGCTCGTCGCCTTCGGGGAGGCGGACCTCGGCTTTGGTTTGGAGACGACGGCGAGAAACAGCGGGCTTCCCGTCAAGATCCTTCCCTTTTTGCGCGACCGTCACGTGCTCATAACGCCGCCCGGGCACGAACTCGCCCGGAACGACTCGATGCGATTCATCGACACCCTCGGACATCCCTACGTGTGCCTGCAAAAGGGCGCGCCCATGATGCGTGCGCTCCACGAACGGGCCCGCGCCGTGGGCGTGCGGCTTCGTCCCGCGGTCGAAGTGAAGTCCTTCGACCTCGTCATCCGCCTCGTGGCGGGCGGTGCGGGCGTGGCCGTTGTTCCGAAGTCGGCCGTGCGTCCCGACGCCGGGGTCGAGACCGTAAATCTTTTGGACGGCTGGGCCGTACGGCCCCTGGCCTTCGTGCTTCCCGCCGAGCGGCCGCCCCTCAAAATCGCGGAGCGCTTTGTCGAGCGCTGCTTCGCGGCCTTCGCGTCGAAGAGCGAAGGATGAACTTTTGCTTGACGTTGCGTTGACTTTCGCTTAACGGTCCACTCCTTCATGTCGAATAGAATTCTCCGCGGTCTTGAAGGAAGACCTCAGTTATAAGGAGAGTGAACATGAAAAAACTTCTGATTGTTTCCGCGCTTGCGACCGCCATGGGCGGCGTTTGGGCTGCCGACTACACGACCGACGTCGTCGTGATCGGTTCGGGCGGTGCGGGTCTTTCCGCCGCCGTTACGCTCCATGACGCGGGCAAGAAGGTGATCGTCCTCGAAAAGATGGCGATGGTGGGCGGCAACACGCTTCGCGCCGAAGGCGGCTTCAACGCGGCTGAAACGGCCCAGCAGAAGCGCGACGGCATTCCCGACACGATCGAACAGTTCATCGCCGACACGATGAAGGGCGGCCACAACATCAACGATCCCGAACTCGTGCGCACGCTCTGCACGAACGCCAAGGACGCGCTCGCCTGGCTCGTGTCCCTCGGCGGCGACTTCGACATGGTGGGCCGCGCGGGCGGCGCCAAGTACAACCGCGCCCACCGTCCGCACGACGGTTCGGCCGTCGGTCCCGAAGTGATCCGCACCCTCTGGAAGGCCGCCAAGGATCGCAAGCTCGACGTCCGCACGAACGCCCGCGTCACCGACATCGTGACGGGCAAGGACGGCGCCGTTTCGGGCGTCAAGTTCACCTCCAAGGACGGCAAGACCTACACGATCGACTCCAAGGCCGTCGTGGTCGCCGCCGGCGGTTTCGGCGCCAACCAGGAAATGCTCGTCAAGTACAAGCCCATGCTCAAGGGCTATGCCACGACGAACCATCCGGGCGCCACGGGCGACGGCATCGTCATGGCCGAGAAGATCGGTGCGGCCACGGTCGACATGGACCAGATCCAGGCTCACCCGACGGCCACGCCTGAAGGCGTTCTGATTTCCGAAAGCGTCCGCGGCGACGGCGCCATTCTCGTCAACGCCGAAGGCAAGCGCTTCACGAACGAACTCCTGACGCGCGACGTCGTTTCGGCCAACGAATTGAAGCAGCCCGGCAAGTTCGCCTGGATCATCTGGGACGACGGCATCCGCGCCAAGGCCAAGCTCATCCAGGGCTACATCCAGATGGGCCTCGCCGTCACGGGCAAGGACGTCAAGGAACTCGCCGCCGCCACGAACCTTCCGGCCGACGCGCTCGAAGCCACGCTCAAGCAGTACGCCGCCGACCAGAAGGCCGGCAAGGACTCGCAGTTCGGCCGTCCCGACATGCCGTCCGCTCTCGACAAGGCTCCTTACTGGGCCGTCAAGGTTCAGCCCGCCGTTCACCACACCATGGGCGGTCTGAAGATCAACACCAAGGCGCAGGTCCTCAACAAGGAAGGCAAGGCCATTCCGGGTCTCTTCGCCGCGGGTGAAGTCACGGGCGGCGTGCACGGCGGCAACCGCCTCGGCGGCAACGCTCAGGCCGACATCGTGACCTTCGGCCGCATCGCCGGCCAGTCGGCCGCCGCTTACGTCAAGTAATCGGTCCGACAACCAAAATCGTGCCGGTGCGGTTCTCCCAACGCACCGGCACATACCAAAAAGCAAAGACTTTGGGTCGTTTTCCGCAAGGAGGACGACCCTCTTTTTCTTTTGCGGCGCCCGTTCGGTTTAAGGACGCATTCAGCTTCGGGGCGAAGAATATCGCTGTTCCATTCGACCCCTGTAAGGAGATTCATCGTGAAGAAGACGCTTGCGGCCACCGTCGCCGCCGCGCTCGGCGCACTCATGCTTTCCGGCTGCTCGACCGTCGCCGACAAGAAAACGACGCTCAAGTGGACGGGTCACTACAACGGCACGGGCCTCACGATGAGCGGCGAAGGCCAGCCCGTCGAAGTCACGCTCGATCAGTACCAGTGCTTCGTCTACTTCCCCAAGAAGCAGGGTGAACTCCTCACGGGCTTTTATTCGTTGAAGGGCGACGTCATGGAACTGAAGACCACGGGCGAAGGCCGCACGATCTACTTCCGTACGACGGAACCCGGCACGATGGAGCTTCTCGACGACTCGGGCAATCCCATCGCGAACCCGCCCGAAGGCTGCTGCGTTTTTGAGCGCAACTGAGGCGAACGCCTTGTCCATACGAACCCCGGCACGCAATGCGATCGGGCTTTTTTACATTTGGTCGTGGTTAATCCTTAGGCAAAACGGATAAAACAAAGGGTTCAAAGGGGGCGGATGGAACGTTTCTTTCGGCTACACTTGAGGCTATTTGAAATTATTCCCGGGTTGAGCCCGCAGTGAAGATGACAAGAGGCTCAATCCTTCGTGTTTTTCTCTAAACAAGAGTAGCTCCCATGGAACACACAACTTTTGCCAAGAAAACCGTGGTTCTTGCCGCCCTCGGCGCGCTTTCGCTGATGGCCGCGACGGTGCGTGCCGCGGATGAGACCGAAACTGATCCTGCTCCTGAAGCGAAGACGATTGAAGTGACGATCGGTAGTGGTGCCAGTGAAGGTACCGTCATTGGTTCGACCATCGACAACGCTAACGAAAAGGTTGAATGGAGCGATGTATGGCTTAAGGAGATTCTTAAGGAGAATGAAACCTTCGGCGGTCTGACGTTCAAGGATGCTGGCAGCATCACGGTGAGCGGTGACGGTTCTTTCTCAATTGATCTGCCGACGAAGGAGGAAACCGCTGCCGGGAACGATGGCAAGTATGTGACGTTCAATGGCGTGAATCTCACCGTCAAGGATGGCGGTAGCTTCAGCAATTCGTCTCATCTGAAGTTCACGGACGGTGCCTCTCTGACTGTTACCGACGGTGACTTTACGAACGGGAAAGAACGCGTCATTGAATTGGATGGCACTAACTTTGACCTTTCCGTGACCAAAGCCGAATCGGTTGGGAACTTCGAAAACATCGGTAAGATCGTTCTCAGTGGGAACGGCACCATGACTGTCGGTTCTGGCAAGATCATGGACGTTACTTCGGACGATGAACTTACCCTCTCCGTGGGCAATGTTGAGGTCGGTGACGGCGCCAAGCTCATTAATCAGGACAAGGGCTATCAGGTCCAGAAGGAGCCGCAAGAACAGGCTGATGGTGAAGGTGCCGAAGGAGATGAAACTCCGGCCGCTCAGACGCTTGTTCAGTTCGGAACTGTCACGTTGGATGGCGGTCAGTTTGTGAACGCCGAAGACGCTCTTTCAAAGGGTACTGCTCTTGTGATCGAGTCGGTTGCTACGGGCACAAAGGCCGTTGAAATCAACGGTACGTCGGTTTGGGGTGCCTTGCGTCTTGCTAAGGTGACCGGCGAACAGAGTCGCGAGAGTTTTGTTCAGATCAATCAAGACGCAAAATTCCAAGTGACTGATTCGCTCGTAATCAGCGAATTCGCCGAAGGTGGTGTCTTCACGATCGATGCAAAGGATGCAGAGGTCTTTGCGGACGGTGTTGACATCTCCGCAGGCTCGCATATTGCGACGACCGCTCTCGAACAGAATATTGCCGGCGAAGGGCTTACCTGGAAGACTGAAGGTAAGCCTGCCGTCGGAACTCTGAAACTCACAGGCTTTGCCGCGACCTTTGAAGAAGCGACCGAAATCCCTGAAGAGGGCGCGAAGGCTGAAGCGGGAGAAGGTGAAACGACGACCAACGGCTCCTGGACGTACAAGAAGTTTGGCGACGTCAGCGCAATTAACACGGCGCTTGTGATCGAAGGCAATCGTGCTAAGGCAGATGATTTGCAAAAGAGTTACTCGCCGTCCCTTCACATGTCCTCTCTCACGCTTGGTGGTACGACGATGAAGATCGCCTACGACGCCGAGGTGGATGCTATCAAGAAGGCGGTGGAAACTGCTTGGGATAAGGTTAAGGACAAAGATGCCGATCTGATCGACATGGAAGGTTGGTCGAAGGACAATATTCTTGGAAAGCTTGAAAGCCTTCTGGGAGAAGAGGAATACTCTAAGCTCAAAGAAGAGTTGGATGCACAGCGTAAGAAACTTGAATCCGGTGATGAATCCCTAGAGGGTGAGAACGGTCTCGCTGGAGTTCTTGCAAGTTTTTCCTCGGCAGTAGAGTCCACGATTAACGGTAGTGACCTTTCGATCGGTACGCTTACGCTCGCCGTTAAGAACGAGAGCGTCAAGGTTGAGCTTTCCGCCTCGGATTCCGAGGATGCTGGCAATGGCGAAGGTGCAACGACTCAGGCCGACGAAGAAACCGGAACGGATACGAAGTCCGAAACCGTCACGGTCACGGGCAATGAGACGTACGGCTTCAAGGATTTGTCGCTGACGGTCACGAACAGCAATCTTGATGTTGACACGCTTGATCTGCAGACAGGCAGCATTACGCTCACCGGTTCGAACATGATGATCGACAACGTCAAGACGCTCAACGGCGCCTTGACGCTTAAGAGCGGCTACCTCGGTCTCAACGTGACGAAGAGTGTGGCCGAACACCTGAAACCCCAGGACAAGCCGGAAGGCAAGGCTGACTCTGAAACCGCCGTTGCCACCGTGGAAGTTGGTTCGCCCGTCGCGATCGGCGAAAACGGTAAGTTCACGATTGGTGGGGATCGTTTTGAGTACAAGCCTGCGGGAGAGACTGAAGCGGTTGAATACGCGGTAGGTATCGCGGGCGACGCCGACATTGTCTTCGACGGCAGGAATTTCAATTCCGAAGCGCTCTTCAGTCAGACCCGCACCGACGGTGGCAAGGGGATTGTTGCGGTGAGTGGAACCGGCAAGGAACTCAAGGTCAAGGCTACGAATCTTTCCTGGGGTGTCTACAAGCTCTTTGACGAAGATACGCTGGACACGAGCGCTCTGAAGGATGTGACCATCGATACCGAGGGTTCCTCTGCGAGTGGTCTTTGGGAGGGGGCTAAGGTTACGAGTGGTACCGAAGACAAGAATCAGATCGTTGTTGGCGGTACGACGATTGAAGGTTCCGGCCTCGACATCGGCGCGGTGAACCTCGCGAACAGCGTCGTCGGCGGTGACCGCGGTAGCGCGCTCGACAAGGCTCTCTTCAACCACATCCTCTCGAACGGCAAGAGCCTCGAAGAAATCTCCAACACGATCAACTCCATCACCGCGATGGGTGCCGTGGCGGGTCTCACGGCCATGACGGTCGACTTCGGCGCCTATGTTACGGACCAGGTTGAACACCACGCTTCGACGATTCCGCATCAGCAGGAAGGCTGGTGGGTGCAGCCGATCGCGGGCAAGCTCAAGTCCGACGACCTTGCGGTCGGCGGCATGAAGAGCGGCTACTCGATCGACACCTTCGGGATCATGGGGGGCTTCGACAGGAAGCTTCGCAACGGCGACACGATCGGCGTGGCGGCTTCCTACCAGTCGGGCGACGCCGATTCCGAAGGCAGTGCGCTCCCCGTTTCGACCGACGTCACGAACTACGGTCTCCACCTCTGGCACGCCCGTCAGTTCGACGCCTACCGCCTGATGGGCATGTTCTCGTACTCGAAGACGAGCGGGGACGCCAAGATGAACTATGTCGGCAACGAGATCACGAGCGACCTCGGCGCCACCGAAATCTCGATCGGCGCCCGCGCCGACAAGGAGTTCAAGTGGGGTACGGTGCGTATGATTCCGCACGCTGGCGTGCGCGCTTCGATGATCGACGTCGACGACTACACGATCGAAATGGGTTCGGAAGAGCTCTTCAAGGTGAGCGAAGACAAGCTCTGGATCTTTGAAGTGCCCGTCGGCGTGACGTTCGCTTCGTCGTTTGAATACGCCCGCTGGAACGTCCAGCCCTACGTCGACCTCACGGTCCGCGGCCGCTTCGGCGACACGGACTCCACCTTCACGCTCGAAGGCTCCAACACGTCCGACAGCATGAAGTACGACGTGACGGGCGATGTGATCGGAGACCTGCGCATCGGCTACATGTCGACCTTCCAGGACCTCAACCTCGGCATGAGCTACGGTCTTTCGGCGGGCGACGGCGGCCGCCAGAATCATCAGATCGAAGCGACGCTGCGCATCGACTTCAACTGAGCTTGAGTTCTCCCGACGTCCTTCGGGGACGTCGGAATGCTTCTCGCAAAAGCGGGGATCGGTTTGGGCCGGTCCCCGTTTTTAGTTTTCGGCGGTGCGGTTACAGTTTCCGTCCGGAATTTCAGGCTTTCTTCTGTCCGCCGGAAGAATGCTCTACGGCTGCGCTCTCGATGGCGGCGCCTTCGGACGCGCACTTGAGGCATGCGGTCTCGCCCGCGGCCATTCGGTTTCGCACGCCCCGCAGGTAGGCTTCCGTTCGATCGAGGTCGGTCCGAAGCTTTTGGATGCCGTCGATGTATTCGTCGATTCGCTCGAGGAGCCACGGAGTTCCAAGCGAAGGATCGTCTTCGTAGGCGAGAAATCGCTCCACGCACTCGAGCTTCATGCCCGCGTTGCGGCAACGCATGATGAAGCTAAGCCGCTCGAGGTCGGACGCACCGTATTCCCGCTGTCCGCCGGGACCGCGCCGGGGCTTGTTGAGAATCCCGCGCGCTTCGTAAAAGCGGATCGTTCCCACCGCCGCTCCGGATCGGGCGGCCAATTCACCTATTTTCATCGTCACCCCAAAAAGTTTGAATTCATACTTGAAGCTACAGTAACTATAGGTATTATCTTACTCCGCAAGCCAAGTCCGCAAGCCCGCTTGTCGGCGCCTTCGGACCCGTGTTTCAACCTTATTTTGCGGACCAGAAAGGGTTCGCACACAAGGAGCAGCCATGAAATTCCAACAGATCCGCAGCGCCCTTTCCATCGTCGAATTCGCGGGCGTGCGCTTCATGATCGACCCGATGCTTGCGCCGAAGAACACCTATCCGGTCTTCCCGTACACCTGTGTGACGGGCGAGGGGAATCCCACGACGGACCTCCCCGTTTCGCTTGAGAGTCTCTTTGACGTCGACGCCGTGATCGTGACGCATCTTCACCTCGATCACTTCGACGACACGGCGCGTGAAGTTCTCCCCAAGAGCCTCGTTCTCTTCGCGCAGTCGGAAGAAGAGGCCACGCAGCTTCGCGGCTGGGGTTTTGCGGACGTGCGCGTGCTTCTCGAAGAAGGCGTCGAATTCGAGGGTGTTCGTCTCTATAAGACCCGATGCGAACACGGCGAGGGCGATCCGGTGACGAGTGACGCCTATGACTTCATGGGATTTTCGGGGAAGGCCTGCGGCGTGGTGTTCGAGGCAACCGAATCGGCGCGCAAGCCCGAAAACTTCCGCTTCTACCTCGCGGGCGACACGGTCTTCTGCGAATACGTGGAGGAGGCGATCGCGAAGTTTGCGCCGGCCGTGGTTGCGGTGAACGCCGCGGGCGCGCAGTTCCCGAAGGGCCATCCCCTCATCATGAACGAGTACGACGTGCTCACGCTCATGCGCCGTCACCCGGAATTGAAGGTGATCGCGACGCACCTCGACGGCGTTTCGCACGCCACGGTCACGAGCGAATCGCTCCGTGCGTTCGCAAAAGAAAAGGGACTCGAGAAGCTCGCCGTTCCCGCGCAGGGCGAAACGATCGAACTCGCGGCCTGAGACCGCTGAGGAAAGCATGTCGGGGCGACCTCGGGACCGACGAACAATCGTGAGATTTTGTCAGTCTCGGGATTCCGTCGACGGGAATTTCCGTAGAATGGACGCTTTCCCACACACAACGCGCCTGCGGGGGGCACTGGGCTCAGCCCGGTTGAGAAGCACCCTTGGCACCGGATCCGGTTAATACCGGCGGCGGGACTGCAGGACGTTCGCGTCGGGTCTTTCTCGAGAAAACGGGAGGGGTCCGGCCGTTCGTCACCGTCCGTCGTCCGACTCGGCGCACGGAGACGACACACGATGAAACCCATTTCTTGGATTCACGACGATACGCCCGGAAAGGTGAAGCGCCTTGCGGGCGAGCGCGACTATCTCATCAGCGAAGCGGGGGAAGAGATTCCTTTTCGCCGCATCGACTTTTCCTGCGCTCCCCCGAACTTCGGGGGACGCGACTATCCTTCGATTTATCTTCCCGACGTGACGGGACCTTTCGGCGAGAACTGGATCGATGAAAACGCACCCGTCACCGATTTTCATCCGAAACTTCGGCGCGAGCGCGCGGTAGGGAGCGACACGCAGCTAACGGCCGCGAAGAAGGGCGTCGTCACGCCCGAGATGAGCTTTGTAGCGGGCCGTGAAAACTCGGGACTCCGGGCCACGAAGGCCATGCTCGACAAACTCGAAGACGAGGCGCTCTCCGAAAAACTGGCTCCCTTCTTCGACGTCGAACCCTGGACGGGCGAGGACGTGCGCGCACTCGTCGCCTCGGGCCAAGCCGTGATTCCCGCGAACGTCCGTCATCGCGAGGCCGAGCCCACGGTGATCGGAGAGAAATTCCGCACCAAGGTGAACGCGAATCTCGGGACGACCGGGAAGATTTCCAATCTGGATGCGGAACTCGAAAAGCTTCGCGAAGCTTTGCTGTGCGGCGCCGACACGGTGATGGACTTGTCGGTCGGAGAGGATTCAGGGCGCATCCGCCGCGCGATGCTGCGCCACAGTCCCGTGCCGCTCGGAACCGTGCCGATCTACGAGGCGCTCGAGAAGGTGAAAAAGCCCGAGGCCCTCACGTGGGACGCCTTTTACGAAACGCTCTGCCAACAGGCGGAAGAGGGTGTCGACTACATGACGATTCACGCGGGCGTTCTGCACAGTCACGTGGAACTCACCCGTAAGCGCCTCACGGGGATCGTCTCGCGGGGAGGCGGGATTCTCGCCGCCTGGATGCACGCGACGGGCAGGGAAAACTTCCTCTACGAGCGCTTCGACGAGATTCTCGACGTGGCGCGCGCCTACGACGTGACGCTCTCGCTCGGCGACGGCCTTCGTCCGGGATCGATTTATGACGGCAACGACGAAGCGCAGTTCGCGGAGATGAGGACGCTCGGAGAACTCGGCCGCCGGGCGCGGGAAAAGGGCGTTCAGGTGATGATCGAAGGGCCCGGGCACGTTCCCTACGGCGGGATTGCCCGGAACCAGGAGGGCGTGCGCGAGTGGTGCGACAATGCGCCGCTCTATACGCTCGGGCCCCTGCCCACGGACGTGGGCGCGGGGTACGACCACATCACGGCCGCGATCGGCGGGACGGCCTTGGCGTCGCTCGGCACGGCGATGCTCTGCTACGTGACGCCGAAGGAGCACCTGGGACTTCCCGAGGCGCAGGACGTCCGCGAAGGGATGGCGGCCTTCCGGATCGCCGCGCATGCGGCGGACATCGCCAAGGGGATCCGCGGGGCGGCGCTTCGGGACTTCATGATGAGTGCGGCCCGCTTTGATTTTCGTTGGGACGATCAGTTCGCGCTCACCTTTGATCCGGAGCGCGCCGCGGCGTTCCACGACAAGACTTTGGGCGGCAGCGGCGGGCGCCAAGCGCACTTTTGCAGCATGTGCGGACCGGGCTTCTGTCCGATGAAGCTCGCGCGCGACTGGTTTCAATAAAGATCCCGAAAAGGCATGAAAGAAAACCCCGTTCGGTTCTGCCGCAACGGGGTTTCTTGTGAGGGGGGCTTATTCGTCCTTGGCTTCCGCCTCTTCCTTGTCGAGGTTGAGGTACTTGCCGAGTTCGTCGAGAACCGAATCGTCGCCCTTCTTGAAGCGGCGGAAGAGTTCACGGAAATGGCAGTACCAGCCCCAGGTCATGCCGTATTCGACCTTGAACGTGACGCGGCGCATGTGCTTACGCATGGTGTTTCCTTTCAAAAAGCTTGGCGGAGAAGTTCCGCGGCCCCCGAAGTATAGCCTGCGGAGGCTTCGGGGACGGCAAATCAGCGCATCCTGCGAAGAATTTTGCCGGCGATTTGGCGTGTCAGGGCGCGGGGCGCAACCTGGGCGACGACCGCGACGCAACGGTTGAGCCAACCTTCAATTTCGACCGGGGCGCCGCGGAAGGCGGCGTCGAGGGCCGCTCTCGCGACGGGCCGCACGTCCTGGGCGTATTCGTCAAAGGGAGAGTCCTCTTCGAGCCCCGCCGCGGTGCCGAAGTTCGTGCGCGTGGGACCCGGGCAGAAGGCAGTTACGGTGACGCCCGTCCCCTTCAGTTCCTCGGAAAGGGCTTTGCTGAAGGAGAGCACGTAGGCCTTCGTGGCGCCGTAGACCGCAAGCCAGGGGCAGGGTTGGAAGGCGCCCGTGGAGGCGATGTTGAGGATGCGGCCGTGTCCGCGCTCCCGGAAGCGCTTCGCACAAAAGAGCGTGAGGCGCGTCACCGCCTCCATGTTGAGGCGAAGCATCGTGCGAACGCGCTCTTCGGAAACGTCCAGAGCCGAACCGAAGGCGCCCACGCCCGCGTTGTTGACGAGAAGCGTGAGTTCGCGCTCGTCCTCTTCGATGAGGTGTTCGAGCGCTTCGCAGCCGTCCGACTCGGAGAGGTCGAGCGTAGCGGTGCGGACGTCGACGCCGAAGCGTTCCGTCAATTCCCGGGCCACTTCTTCGAGAACGTCGCCCGAGCGGGCGACGAGCGTCACATGCATGCGGCGCGCGGCGAGCTGCCGAGCGATTTCGAGACCGATCCCGCTCGAAGCGCCGGTGATGAGGGCATAGGTTTTCGACATGCCGTCTCCTTCAATGGTGTTTTGGTGCATTGTGCCACGAAGATCAGTCTTCGAAGGCGTCCGCCATGGCTTCGATTTCCCGAGGGGGAATGCCGTACTCGCGCGCGTCGGCGTCCCAGTCGAGAAGACGTCGGCGCACCGTCAGAACGAAGCGCTTCGCCTCCTGAATCGTAAGATCAAAGTAGGGGGCGTATGTGACGGCTTCGTCCGTCGTAAAGCGGGACGATCCTGCGCGAAGCTTCATGCCGCCCCTGGGAAAGAGCGAAGGCGACGTGAAGGTGAGGCTGTGCGCCGGGGCGAGATGCCAACCGTCGGAATGGGTACCGACGGGTCGGACGAAGAGCCAGCGCTCCGGATGGTCGCCCGTGGGGCCCGTAAGAAGGGTAAAGGCCATGCGGCGCCAGACTTCGGGAAGGTCCTCCTTGGGGGCGGCGCCTTCGCGCGTGAGGAAGTCGACGATGTCGGAATAGGTGATCGTCTTTCGCAAACCCGATCCCTTGGGTGCGATGAGGGCCTTGGCGGAAAGCGCCGCGTAGGGGCGGTTCGCTTCGTTGCGGTCGGCGCGGGTGCGAAGAAGCACGGGCTCGCCCATCAGCATCTTGAGCGTGGGCGTGACGGTGCGGATCCCGACGGAGCGGGCCGTTTCCAAAGAGAAGCCCTGCCAGAGTGCGGCGTGTACGGGTTCGGACGACTGTCCGAAGGTCGCGACGGCAGGGCGCTTGTCGACGAGAACCGAATAGACGGGCGAGCGTCCGGGAAGCGTACGGGCGGAAAGGAGGAGTTCGAGCTCGGCCTTTCCGGCACGGTTTCGTTCCGCCGCATGGTGGGCGTAGAGGAGTTCGTCGCCCTGGGACTGAAAGACGGGAATAGATGGACGATGCGAGAGAATCTTCGCAAGGAGGGCGGGAGGGAGAGGTTTGACGTCGCCCTCAAGCGCCGCCGAGAGAGCGCCAAGCGAGGAATTTTCCTCGAGAAGGGACGTGAATGCGGCCTCTTCCGGCTTGACGCCGAGCATCCAGTCGAGTGAAACGCCTTTTTCCTGCGCCTCATCGACGAGGAAACGGACCTCAGGATCGAGCCGAACGTCTTCCAGAAGGGCGAAGAGACGCTTTCCCTTTTTCGGCAGGATCGGACCATCCTTCAAAGGGAGATCGTGAGAGAGGGCGAAGCCTTCGGACAACCACGCTTCATCGTATTCGAACCAAAGGGAAGGTTGAGGCGCGAGAACGGTACGCCGTTTGACCTTTCGAGAAGTCTTCGAGTCGGAATTTTCCCCGTTATGCGATAAAGATCCCGATCGGGACTCCAATGCGGAAGGTCGAAGCGTCGTTGAGTTGTCGTCTCGAACATGAAGACGACCGACGGAAATTCTTTTCTGCGAATCGGGTTCGTTGGTGAGTGGATAAGAGAGCTGCCAGATGCGGTGGTCTGAGCGCAACATTTTTGTTATTCCTCCTTCACCCGGCGGCGACGCACACGCTGAGGAAGAGGGCGGTCCGTCAAAAAGCCATCGTCAAGCTCGTCGGTCCCCAGAGAAGAGAAGGGGTCGTCCACGCCGATCGCGTGGAGGACGGAAACGATGTTCCCGATCGAAACGCCGCAGTCTCCGAGTTCCATTTTCGAGATGGTGTTGACGGAAATGCCCGCACGCTCTGCGACGATTTTCTGCTGAAGTTTTCTCTGAATGCGAAGGAAGCGGATCCTTCTGCCGAGGGCCTCCACGGCCTCCGCTGTCGCGAACGATGGTCTCATAAACGTAGAATCCTGTGAGTAAAGAGTGTTAAAACGGTTTGTAAGATGAATTATACGATTTTGAAGAGCCTCTGTCAGAAAATCCGGAAGATGGTTAAAATCGGACAGTTCAATGCGGATTTGAATGGATATGTGAAGAATGTCTAAAACCTCACAATACATAGGATACGATGAATAACGGCCATAAAACCTAATATTCTGCGCCTTATATGATCATAATATGTCGTGTCGATGTCAGAAAACAGCATCGACTTTTGAGAATTTGAAAAACGTTTTTCACGACTAAGAACAGTATGCTTTGTCTCGAGATTGATGTTCTTCTCTCGTCGAACCGGTCTCCTCTCGTGTGTGGGGTTCTTCATGCCCTCGTATTCGGGAATACTCTCCTCAACGGATCGTTTTGAAAATTGCAGATTTGCATCTTTTTGTCTTACATATAGTTCCCGATCGGAACAATCGTTCTCTCCCCTTTCAAGCTTCCTTCGTGCGGTCTGCGTTGAGCGCTACATTTCTGTAGGTTCAAGGAAAATGATCCGGGGCCTTTGCCGTCTTGCCGGGCGATCTCCGATGCCTCCTTCGAAAACAAAAAAGAATTCACCGCATTCTTTTGTAAAGACACCGATCGGGGCATTAATGCCGTTCACCTCCTTTTGCGTTGGTTTTCCGATGATTCGTCGGTCTCCATTCGTGTCTCGCGCCGTCTTAGCGGAGTGCTTCCCTCCCGAAGGTCTTGCCGCTCTTGACGGCCGTTGCCTCGTCAAAGTTCCCGAACGGACGGGAAAGGAGGCCGGTCGCGAGCCGGGGAAGGCGAATTCTTCCTGCCGGAGCTGAACCCCGTCTTAAGAGAATCGGGCAAGAAACGAACTCGGCGAAGACGGCTTCCGTGACCTTTTCTCCGGCTTCCGACGACCTCCGACAAGGGCGTTCATCCGACAAAAGGGACGCCCCGAACCGTGCTTCGGAACACCGATCCCGGTGGCCGACCGCGCCCTGCGAGGCATGCATGCCCGCGACGGGTGGTTTTGCCTAGGCGCTCCTTCGCGTCGATGCCTGAAGGCCTCCCGTAATCACGTTCATCCGAACGGATGCGAAACGTTTGTTTACGTTGTCCGAAAGCCTTGTGCTGCCGCTTTTCCTTCGAGGAAACGCATTCTAGCGGACTTTTCTTCTCCGTGTTTACCCGCATAAAAAGGGCGTTCGAAAGCAGTCCTCCCTCCCGCAGACTTTCCCCCACGTTTTTTCGCCGCTCTGTTGCGGCCCACCACACGACTGCCATGAACGAATCCATTCTCGACAAGTGTCTCAACGACTACCGTCTCTTTCTCGGCAAAAAGGAGCTGCTGCCCATCGTCCTCGGCGGCATGGGGGTCAACATCTCCACGAAGGAGCTCGCGCTCGAGGTCGCCCGCTGCGGCGGCATCGGCCACATCTCCGACGCCATGATGCCCGACGTCTCGGACCGTCTTCTCGGGACCCATTTCACGGCGGCCAAGGCTAAGCTCTGTAAAGCCTTTGCCGGGCTCGCCCCGAAGCCCGACATGCACTTTGATCTCGAAAGCATCCGCCGCGCCACCAAGGGCTACGTGGAAGACGTCATGAGTGCGAAAAAGGGGGACGGACTCGTTTTCATCAACGTCATGGAAAAGCTCACCATGAACGACCCGCTCGGTTCGCTCAAGGCCCGCCTCAACGCGGCGCTCGACGCCGGAATCGACGGCATCAGCCTTTCCGCGGGTCTTCATACCTCGAGTTTCGGACTGATGGCGGATAATCCCCGCTTTCGCGATGCGAAGCTCGGCATCGTCGTTTCGTCCGTGCGCGCGCTCAACATCTTCCTGCGGCGCACCGCCAAGACCGAGCGTCTCCCGGACTTCGTCGTGGTGGAGGGGCCGCTTGCCGGCGGCCACCTGGGATTCGGTTTTGACTGGGCGAACTTCAAGCTCTCCGACATCGTCCGCGACGTGAAGCAATACCTCGCGGAGAAGGGACTTTCGATTCCCCTCATCGCCGGGGGCGGCGTCTTCACCGGGACCGACGGCGTGCGGCTCATGGAGGAGGGGGCCGACGCCGTGCAGGTGGCGACGCGCTTTACGATCGCCCGTGAGTCGGGCATTCCCGACGACGTGAAGCAGCGCTACTTCAACGCCGAAAAGGATGAAATCGTCGTGAACGGAATTTCTCCGACGGGCTATCCCATGCGCATGCTCTCGTGTTCTCCCGCCATCAACGCCAACACGAAGCCGCAGTGCGAGGCCTACGGGTACATGCTCGACCACGGCGAATGTCAGTATTTGAAGGCTTTCCGAGAGGCCGTCGCCGAACATCCCGAGGTGAAGCAGCCCGCCGTCGCCGGGAAAACCTGCTTGTGCGTTCAGATGCGCAACTACAAGCTCTGGACCTGCGGGGCTTCGGCCTGGCGCCTCAAGGAAACCAGTGTGAAGCTCCCGGACGGTACGTGGTACCAGCCGCCCGCCGAACACATCTTCCGCGACTATCTCACGAGCCGTCGCGACGAAATTCTCCTTCCCGTGCCGGCCTGATGCCGCAGGGAGCGGGAAAAGCGGACGCTCCGGGATTGCCGAAAGGCTCTCCCGGAGCGTTTTTTCGGATCTTCTGCTAAAATTGCGTTTCCTTTTCACCGTTCACTTTCACTCACGATGGAATCTTTTTTCGAACGAGCCATGTATGCGGGCCGCTGGCTGCTCGCTCCGATCTATCTCGGCCTCACGCTCGCGCTTTTGTGTCTGGGCATCAAATTCTTTCAGGAAGCCTTCCACATCATTCCGCATGTTCTGGAAATGAAGGAGGCCGACCTCATACTCGGCATTCTTTCCATGGTCGACATGGGCCTTGTGGGCGGCCTCATCGTCATGGTGATGTTCTCGGGCTACGAAAACTTCGTCTCGTCGCTTGACATCCAGGAGTCGCAGGACAAGCTCTCGTGGCTCGGCAAGATGGATGCGGGTTCGTTGAAGAACAAGGTGGCCGCCTCGATCGTGGCGATTTCGTCGATCCACCTTCTGCGCGTCTTCATGAACATCCCGACGACCGAAAACGACAAGTTGTTCTGGTACGTGATCATCCACCTGACCTTCGTGCTCTCGGCGCTCGTCATGTGCGGGATCGACCTTCTCACGAAGAAGGCGCACTGACAACGCAACGCTTTTCTGCGTTTTTTCCGCGAAAACCTCTCGAAACTCCCGAGTCTTCGGACGGCGGGAGTTTTCTTTTGCCTTGTCCGATGGCGCTACAATCGGAAAGTCTTTGGTCGAACGGCCGCAAGAAGAGTCTTCGACCGAAGGAAAACCCTCCCGAAAACAACAGGAATCCCCACATGCGCACATCGCTACGCAAAGTCTTCCGCTTTGCCATGCCTTTTCTGCAGGCTTCCCTCATCAAGCAGATTCTCGTAGGTTTCGTTCTCGGCTGTCTTCTCGGCCTCTCTTCTCCCGAACTTGCCAAGTCCGCGGGCTTCCTCGGCACGATCTTCGTCACGGCCCTGAAGGGCGTCGCCCCGGTTCTCGTCTTCGTGCTCGTCATGAGTTCGATCGCCGGCCGCAGCGACCTGAGCGAATCCGTCCACATCAAGCCCATCATCTTCATTTATCTCGCCGCGAACTTCTCCGCGGCGCTCGTCGCCGTGGCGGCGAGCTTCATGCTTCCCTCCGAGATCCAGCTCGTTGCCCAGGGTGCGGAAGTGAATGCTCCGGGCGGCATCGGCGACGTGCTCCGTTCGCTCGTCCTCAATCTCGTCGACAATCCCTTCCACGCGCTCGCTTCGGCCAACTACATCGGCATTCTCGCCTGGGCCATCGCCATGGGTCTGGTTCTTCGCAAGGGGACGGACGAGACGCGCAAAGTTCTGCAGGACGCTTCCCGCGCCGTGGAATTCATCGTTTCGCTCGTCATCCGCTTCGCGCCCTTCGGTATCTTCGGTCTCGTCTCCGAGCTCCTCGCCACCGAAGGTCTCGGCGCGATGGTCGACTACGCGCATCTCCTTGCCGTGCTGATCGGTTCCATGGCCTTCGTCGCGCTTGTCGTGAATCCCTTCATCGTGTGGCTCTGCACGCACGACAATCCCTATCCCGCGACCTTCCAGACGTTGCGAGAATCGGGGATCTCGGCCTTCTTCACGCGCTCCTCCGCCGCGAACATTCCGGTGAACCTCGAGCTCTGCCGACGCATGCAGCTTCCCGAAGCTACCTACGCCGTTTCGATCCCGGTCGGGGCCACCGTCAACATGGGTGGCGCCGCGATCACGATTACGGTCCTGACGCTTTCGGCCGCGTATTCGCTCGGCATCGCCGTCGACATCCCCACGGCGCTCTTCCTCTGCGTCGTCGCCACCATCTGCGCGGCGGGCACCTCGGGCGTCCCGGGCGGCTCCATCATGCTGATTCCGCTGGCCTGCGGGCTCTTCGGCATTGATCAGCACACCGCCATGCAGGTCGTGGCCGTGGGCTTCGTGATCGGCGTTCTGCAGGACTCCTGCGAAACGGGGCTCAACTCCTCGACCGACGTTCTCTTTACCTACGCCGCCTGCAAGCGTGCGGAGCGCATCGCCAACGAGAACGCCTGACGAGCATCTGCTCCTCTGTGCATAGCCTTTGCAATGGCCCGTCGAACTCGATTCGGCGGGCCGTTGTGCGTCCGGGGGCGGCAAAACGAGGGCAGGGGATTGGATCACTCTGGAAGGGCCGCAGAGCGGCCGTATGAGATGATGCCGGTGTGAGACGAGTTCGAACCATGCGCATCAATGGGGGACGGCTACGGGAGCGTATCCGGACCGAGGATTGGAGTGGGGATGTTGCGGGGAGGCGAACGACTCGTCTCGAATGAGTATGAGATGCACGCAGGGCTTGCTGCACGCCGACGATCGGAAGGGGATTATGAGGCGGGAGTTCGGGAGGTTGTGTATACGGTGTGCTGGAGTAGGCGACAGGCCCTCGGACCGGGCGGTTATGAAATGCCCGCAAAGGTTCGTGCGAGGCGAAAAATGAGCGGCCGTTGCGGCGCGGAAGGTCGGGGAGATGGGATGTTCTCCGGATTCGACGGAGGGAGAAAGCGAGAGACTCCGCACATGGAGGAATGCGTTCAGGAAGAGAATTGTCCCGCGCAGATGCGGAAAGCCCCGGCTTCTTTCGAAGACCGGGGCTCAATTCAGATCAACGTATCAGGCACGTAGATTAGAAGCGGTGCGTGAGACCGACATAGGCCTGGATGAGTTCCTTTTCCATGTCGTGATCTTCCCAATTGTTCGCGCCGGTGTCAAGCGTGGCCTTGGCGTAGCCGGCGCCGAGGTAGGCGTCGGTGCGCTTGCTCAGGTGGTAGGCGTAGCGGGCCGACACGCCGACGTACTGAGCGTCAAGGTCAACCTGGTCCTGCGGCTCGCCGACGTTTTCGAGCTTGCCGTCCTGGAAGTAGGCAGCGAGCGTCAGGTCACCGCCGCCGATCGGGGTGATGGAGCCGATGTGAAGCCCGTAGCCCTTGAAACCGTCCGTGGTTTCATCGGGACTGATCTCCCCGGCAATAATGTCGTCCGTCATATCCCAACCCGCGGCGTTGCGGATGCCCTGGTAGTACTGAGCGAGAGCAAAGACCTTCGTGACGCCGAAGTCGTAGTTGCCGCCCAAGTGGAAGAGGTGACCGTCGTCCTTCACGAAGGACGTGGAGGCGTGGTTGAAGTTTTCATAAGCACCCACGAACTGCAGGTTGCCAACGGCCCCCGTCACAGCAAGAGAAGCATAGCGGTCAACCGTGGACTTGCCTTCCGTACCGTGCTGAGCTTTGTCCTTGTAGTCGTCGTTGTCGGCGCCGGTGTCGCCGTCAAACGAGTACTGAGCCGTCACCTTGACGCCGGCGAATTCGGGCGTTTCGTAGGTGATCATGTTGTCGTAGCGGCTCGAAGCGGTCATGCCCCAGATGTTGAAGTCGCCGCCGTCGAAGGCTTCGCCGATGGCGTAGACGTAGTCGTAGGTACCGGCGGAGGAGCCGACGCCGCCCATGCGGCCGGCCGAGATCTTGCCGAAGTCGCCCGAGAGCGTGAGGGAGGCTTCACGGCCGAAGAGGCGGCCGCCCTGGCCGAGGCTGCCGTCGTCCGTGTTGATGCCGCTTTCGAGCTTGAAGGCGACCTTCATGCCGTTGCCGAGGTCTTCGGAACCGACGATGCCGAAGCGCGACGAGGCGTTGATGCCCGAGGCCATTTCAAGGCTGCTTTCGCCGTCGGTGGTGTGAGCGATCAGACCCTGGTCATTAAAGCCCCAGTTGTCTTCGTAGGTGTAGGCAAGACCGGTGTCGACCACGCCGTAGAGCGAGATGTCCGCGGCCTGGGCGGAAGCGGCAGCGCCGAGAACGGCGAGCGCGATGAGAGACTTCTTCATGATTTGGATTCCTTCCTGTGAGGGGTGAGTTGTATGGTGCGAGGGTTTTTCCCCTGGCGTGGGTTTCATCCTATCGGCCTTTTTTGACAAATCGGTCACAAGACTCGGCGAATTCATGAAGTTTTGATGAAAAGCGGGGGTGTTAGGCGAATACCACTAGTCATTAATGCATATTGGTCGACAAAATTTGTTGCGGATTCGTCACAAAGAGAAGATAGGTTGACCGGGATGGTCGGGGAGGGTAGGAAAGATGGAATGTTGCGGGAAAGGAAAAAAAAGCCTCCCGAGTTGCTGAACCCGGGAGGCCTCGGAGGAGCTTTGGAAGGAATTGGATGCGGTCAGTTGCTGGCGGCGTAGATCGCGCTCCGCTGCGCACGGGTGCTGCGTCCGGGCGTCGTGCCGAAGAGCGACTTGTAGTCGCGGTTGAACTGTTGCGGGCTCTGGTAGCCCACGGCGTAGGCCGCGGAATTGACGTCTCCGTCGCCCCTCAGCAGAAACTGCTGCGCTTCATACAGGCGAAGACGCTTCTGATACTGCAGGGGCGAGAGCGAGGTGAAGGCCTTGAAGTGCCGGTGAAAGGTCGTCGGCGCCATGCCGGCGACGCGTAGGTCGTGCATCTCCCCGACCTCGGCATCCGCGGGAACTCTCACTTCCCGTTTGCCGAAAAGAACAACGTCGAAGTGGCCGGGGCGCTCGAAGCCTGGCTCAAGAAAAAGAACCTCGACGGCTACGCGAAGTAACCGAAAAAAGAATCTCCCCGCCGAACGGGCCGTCCGACGGGGAGCGAAAAGTCTTTTTGAGCCGTTGCCAAGGGGCTTTGCGGCGGCTCTCTTTTTCTCTTATTTGTCGCGCTTCATGACGAGCTGCACGAGGATGTCGGCGCCCTTGAAGACGCCCTCGGCCTTGGCGGCGTTGCCGGCCGTGCGCATGAGATAGACGCTACCGGTTTCCTTGTTGAAGACCGTGTATTCAATGAACTGAATGTCGGTCTTCGTCTGCTTCATCTGATAGGTGGTCGAGAGCTTCACGCAGGGCAGGGGACCGAAGGCGCA
>OLGF01000704.1_pt1 | contig 38159 bp, 26 predicted proteins | sample 1604971 | NCBI WGS metagenome assembly OLGF01 (sample SAMEA3888902, study PRJEB22519) | human gut metagenome | biome: human gut; feature: human-associated habitat; material: faeces | place: Denmark | collected 2011 | reverse complement strand
GTGTGGAGCTCACGGGTCCTATCGATGTGAGCCAGCGTCCGAATTATGAACAGCTTTATGCGCAGGCGCTTTCTGCATTACGGGCAGGCGAGAAGACTTATTTTGATGCGGAACAGACCCGGCTGATCATGGCGAACAACAGGAAGTTTGAGGTGGTTTCTCCGGTAGACCAGTATTTCAATCTCTATTTCGACTTGACCGATGATGTCAAGCAGGGTGAGTATCTTACGGCAGCCGAGATTTTCCAGGAACTGAAGAGTCACATCGGTTCATCGTTGAAGTTGAGCAATCTCATCACCTTTGGCCGCAAACTTTCTCAGATGCCATCCATTCACCGCAAGCGTTTCAACGACGGCATGCGATATCTGGTAGTGAGAAAATCGTGATGGATAACGCTAAATCGTGATGGATAGCGTGATGGATTCTTCCGCTTTTCGGAGTATCTATCACGCTATTTAAATATCTGTATATGAGTATGTTAGAGTCTGTAATGTGTGTAAATCGTGATGGGTGATAGATAATTATCTCAAAATGTATTCGCTTCCAATCTTTCCCAGATGGCATCCCGATAGATGAATTTCGATAGCGAACGGATAAAAAATGCAAAATCAGCCAATTGGCAACGGAATGTTGCTGGATGGCTGATTTTCTTATTTAGTATGATAGATTTCTAGTTTCAGACTTTCCTGTCATGGAAATCTGTTGGATTTCTGATGCAAATATAGTCAAAAACTCCGAAATATCAAAATGCGTTTTTACTTAATAGAGGCTATGATGCGGGGAGATGGGATTATGCGGTTTGATACAGAGAATAAGCGGTAGGAAATTGCACTATGAAAATGTAGAAGATAATTCTACTCTCATCTTCTCTACATCAAATCTGATGCCATCCCGGTCGATGAATCTGGATAACGAGCCGTCTGCTGCAAGCTCTTTTGGGGTGCCGATGGAGAGATGGTTTTCTTCCATCAGCCAGAGCTGATCGGCAATCTGCAGGGCCAGTTCCACATCATGGGTTGACAATAAGATAGACTTATGCTGCTCGTGGGCAAGGCGACGGAGCATCTGGAGGGTTTCCACCTTGCTCGGAAAGTCGAGGAAGGCGGTAGGCTCATCCAGGATGATGAGGCTGGTTTGCTGAGCCAGCGCTTTGGCAATCATCACCTTCTGGCGCTCGCCATCGCTTAACTCTGTGATAGAACGGGAGGCTAAGTGCTGGATGCCTGTCTGCCGGATGGCTTCATCTACTATCTTTTGATCTGCTGAGGATAAGGTTCCCCAGAAGCCGGTATAGGGAGAACGGCCGATGCCGATGATTTCCTGAACGGATAGTTGGGGAGTATCCATACGGTTAGTGAGAACTACACCTATTTCCTGGGCGAGTTCGCGGGCTGAATAATCGGATAGAGGTTTGTCTTGAATCAGGATTTCTCCATCAAGGGGTGGCTGGAATCCAGATAAGGTGCGGAGCAAGGTAGATTTGCCCACTCCGTTGGCTCCGATGAGACAGGTCAGTTTGTCTTCCTGGAGTGAGGCATGAATAGATGAGGCTACCGCTCTGAGCTGATGCTTCGAGCGATAGCCTATCGTTAGATTCTTGAATGTGATTGTAGTTCCCATCAAAATCTTCTTTCTTCGAAATGTTTATACTGTCGAAGCGGAGATTTACTTGGCAGCCAATACTTCTACCTCAACCAATGCACCCTTAGGCAACTTCTCTACGGCTACGGCTGAACGAGCTGGGTATGGCTGGCTGAAGAACTCGGCATAAACCTCGTTCATGGCTGCGAAATCGTCCATGCTGTTCAGATATACAGTAGTCTTCACTACGTGAGAAAGGTCGGTACCGGCTGCCTTCAGGATGTTCTGGGCATTGGTAAGACTCTGACGGGTCTGCTCCTTGATGCCACCCTCTACGAAATTGCCTGTTGCTGGGTCGATAGGAATCTGACCTGATGCAAATACAAAACCGTTTACTTCGATAGCCTGGCTATATGGACCGATAGCTGCAGGCGCATTGTCTGTGTGAATTGCGTTCATAATTTATTTTCTTTTTCTATTATTAAATCAATCTAGATGCAAAGATAAGCATTTTTCCCCAAAACTGACCTATTTCGCATCGAAATTTAATAAGTTTTCTTACTATATTCGCTCGGTGTACATCCAAATTGCTTCTTGAAGCTGGTAGAGAAGTGAGACAGGGTGTTGAATCCCGTCATATAGGCAATCTCCGAGATGTTGTACTTGCCTTCCACGATGAGGGTGGCGGCACGATTGAGCTTATAGGTCTTGAAGAAGACGCTTGGATTCTCTCCTGTGAGTCCCTTGACCTTGTAGTAGAGCTTTGTGCGGGAGATGTGCATCAGTTTCGTTACCTTGTTGACATCCAGTTCCGAGTTGGCAAGTTCCTGCTCCATCATATGATAGAGTTCGTCCATGAAGAGTTTATCTTGTGGCGACAGTACTTCCTCCACGTTCTTGTCGGTCTCCGTGGCGTTGGTCAGGATGGTCTTGGTCTTCTCACGGTTGGTGAGTTGCGAGTTGATCATTGCCAGGAGGACCTTTGGGGTGAACGGTTTGGTAACGTAGGCATCTGCTCCACAGTTCAGTCCCTCCACCTGGTTTTCGGTGGTGGTTTTTGCCGTTACCAGGATGACTGGGATATGGCAGAGCTGGATGTCTTGCTTGATTTCCTTGCAGAGTTCATAGCCGCTCATTCCCGGCATCACCACATCGCTGAGGATGAGGCTAGGTTCTTCCTCCCTTGTCGCCTTCAAGGCACTCTCGGCATCGAAACGATAGATGATGCGATAGGATGAAGCCAGGAGGGTGCGAAGATAATGCACCACTTCGGTATCATCATCTACGATGAGTATTTTCGGACGGTTGTCTGTACTGTCGTCTTGACTTATCTTGTCTGCCACCTTCTGACTGTCGTGCAGTGGGAAAGCTTTCTTCTGGTCTTGCTCCAGAGGGGCTTTCTCGTTGGCGGCATAGAGGCTATCCTCGGTAGGCAGGGTAACGGTGAAGATGGCTCCCTGACAGTCTTTGCGATTGCCCGCCTTTAGATTGCCATGGTGAAGTACGGCCAGGCTGCGGGCATAGTAGAGTCCGATGCCTGTACCCCAGTTGATAGTGCCTGTAGACTGGTTGTTCAACTGATAATATCGCTTGAAGATATTCTCCACCTCATTCTGTGGGATTCCTTTGCCTGTATCTGCTACCGTGATGGTGATGATCTGTTCACCCTTGTTAGTGGTACCGGTGTCGAAAGAAACATCTATCTTACCGCCACGAGGGGTAAACTTCATAGCGTTGGACATCAGGTTGTTGATAATCTTTTCCAGTTTGTCGGAATCCAGAAGCATCAGGTAGGAACCTTCCAGTCCGTGACAGTTCAAGGTGATTCCTTTCTCCTCGGTATTCACGATGAAGAGGTCCATGATGCGCTTCATCTCGGAGATAATGTCGGTTTGCTTGACGTGCAAGCGGAGTGTGTCGTTCTCCAGCTTGTTGAAGTCGAGCAACTGGTTGACGAGTCTCAGCATTCTATCCACGCTTCGGCTGATGATGTTCAACAGCAACTTGTCGTGCTTGTTGATGCTTTCACTTTCGCAGAGTTGTTCCACTGGTCCAGAAATCATGGTGAGTGGTGTTCGGAACTCATGCGATATGTTGGCGAAGAAACTCATGTTCATCTTGTTGATGCGCTGTTCCTGCTCCTTCTCATCCTTAGCCTTTTGAACCATGTTCTTCTCGATGCTGATGCGCATCTTCTGCCGATAGATTACGAAGCCGACGCCCCCTATTATAATAAGGTATAGGCACCATGCCCACCAAGAGTTCCAAGGCTCAGGGGCGATGCTTACCAGTATGCTTTTTTCGGCGATGATATTGTCGGATCCATTGCCTACCATCTTTACCTTGAAGGTATAGTTGCCGGCAGGCAGGTTAGAGTAGTACGCCTCGTTGTTATTGCCGGCATCAATCCATGTATTGTCGAATCCAGCCATTTGGTAGAAGTAATGGATGCGCTTGTAGTCGCTGTAGTCGATGGCAGAAAAGGCGATGCTGAAGCTGTTTTGTTTGTAGCTGAGGTGGATATGGGGTGATTCTTCCATACTCTCCTTGATACATCCATTCTTGCCAGGAAGCATAATCTCATTATGTACCTTGAGTGTTTCGAAAAGCAGACTTATCTGCTGGTTCGTGTTTACGTCTTGTGGATTGAAGATGGTAAGTCCCTGGGTACCGCCGAAGATGAGAGTTCCATCTGATAGCTTGCACGATGCCCTATCGTAGAATTGGAAGCCTTTCACACCGTCAGCCTCGTTGTAGGTGGTTACCTTTTCTGTTTTTCCATCTATCTTGTTGAGTCCATACATCGTACTGACCCAAATGTTCCCATCTCTATCTTCCTCGATGCTGGAAATGTCGGAGCAGGAGATTCCTGCTATGGTGGTCAGCTTGTGGCTCTTTGCTTCATACTTCAAGAGTCCGTTGGTGACTGTACCCAACCAGATGTTGCCCTTGCGGTCTTGATAGTTCTTGGTAGGGATATACACACTTCGCTTGATGCACTTCTTCCAGTCATCCGGATTCACCTTAAACTCTTGGACATCGAAGTTGTTTCCATTCATTTCCAGGATAGGTTTGTAGAAGGCAGATATGAGCATGTTGCCATTCTGTAAGCGCATGATGCTGGGAATGAAGCAGAAAGTGGTAGGGAAGAGTTGTTTTTTGGTCATCTCTCCACTTTGTGCTGAAATGCAGTAGATGTTGACGGATGCCGTGGATACCCAGATGTTACCCTTTGCATCCTGGCTGATGTCCATAGGCATGAAGCAAGGGTAGGAGGCTACCTTGTTGAGATGGTTGCCATCGTATTGGCATTTTGCCACATGGTCGCCATTGGCTAGCCATAGATGATTGCTGCTATCCACAAAGATGTTGGTGGCGGCATTCTTCCTGTTGCCGTTGCTGTAGGAAACCATCGGTATGTCCTTGAGTTGCTGGGTTTGCAAGTCATACATATAGAGTCCGTTCTTCTTGGTAGAAATCCAAAGGTGATGATTCCTGTCGGTGGCTACGGAGAGTACGGGCTGTTTGCCGATGGCACGTTGAAGGGCAGGCATGCTATTAAACATATCCTTGTATCTGTAGATGGTTTTTACGCCATCGTCTTCAGAACCGAGCCAAAGGTTGCCCTTGGAATCGGTTAACATCTTGTTGACTTGCATATCTGGCACTTCGAATGGGAAATTCTTGTCGCTTTGTGGCAGGATAGTTTCCTCCTGGGCATTGAAATAGAGTAATCCGTGCTTGGTGGTGCTAAGCAGAAGATTGCCTTTTTCACCATACGGATGGATGCCGCTGACCATATCGTTGGGGATTTGCAAGCCTTGCAAGGCTGCAGGGAGCTGCTGCCATTTCCGGGTGTCCGTATCAAAGAGTTGCATTCCATTGTAGCCAGAGATGTAGAGCTGATGCCCATCGAGGAGAAAAGAGGCGATGGGATAACTCTGTACCGGGTTTGGGGCGATAAGTTTGAGATCTCGGGTGCGATATCCCTTGACAGAGTAAGAGGTAACAATCCACAACACATCTTTCCGGTCTATATGGCAAGAGAAGTTATAGCAGTTCTTCTCCACCATCTTGGAGAGCCTGGTGATGGCTTTGTTGTTTTTTTCGTCATATTGATACAGGTCTGTTATCGTGAAGAAGAAGATTCTTCCCTCCTTGTCTTCCAGGATTTTTTCGATGTTCTTGTTTGCGCTGTTGATACTAACTCGTTTGAAATTGCCATTGGCCTGGTATAGGCATACGCCATTGACGGTGGCTACCCAGAGTCGGTTGTGGGAGTCACGATAAATGTCGGTAATATTGTTGTCGGGCAATCCCAGTGAATCGTCCACGCAGTAGTATTGGTGATACTGGTTGCCATCATACTTGTTGAGACCACGGAAGGTACCTATCCAGATTTGTCCGTATTTGTCTTCGCAGATGCTCTTCACCTTTTGGTTGGAGATATGTTCAGACAGGACGAGGTTCTTCTCGGGTGAAGAGACTTCGGGAATGTCTTTCTGGTCCTGGCAAGCAGTAAGAAGAAGGGTTGCCAAGAGAATGAGTGCGTCATAAAATACCTTTGTTCGTTTCATAATCGATGGTTTTGATAGTTACTGCAAAAGTACTATAAAACCTTGATATATACAAGGTTTATAAGACTTTTTAAACAAATAAGCAAGTTTTTGAACATATAGAAAACCCCATTTTGAACAAAAATGTAACACAAGAAAACAAGTTAGAAAAAGATGTATGATAAAAAGCAATACCTTTGCAGCCGTAAACAATTAACAGATTTACAAGAATATAAGCTTAACTAAAAAAGTATTATCTTTAATGAGAAAAATCTATGAGAAAAATGAATGATTACAGAAGATTCCTAACCTTCGTGTTCTTATTGATGATTTCCGGTTCTGCTGCCTTGGCGCAGGAACTGATGAAAGTCGCTGGTCTCGTAGTTGACCAAAATGCCGACCCTTTGATTGGTGTTACCGTGCGTGTGCAGGGAGACAACAAGGGTGGTACAGTAACTGATATGGATGGTAACTTTACAATCCAGGTGCAAAAAGGTAAGACCCTTGTCTTCTCTTATCTTGGCTATAAGAATAAAGAGGTATTAGCCAACTCTTCCAAGCTCAAGATTACATTGCAGGAAGACAACAAGGTACTCGACGATGTGGTGGTTGTAGGCTATGGCGTTCAGAAGAAGAGTTCTGTAACAGGTGCCATCTCTCAGGTGAAGAAAGAGGATATGGAGAATCGAACCATCACCAATGCCAAGTCTGCTCTTCAGGGTAAGACCGCAGGTGTGCAGATTGTTTCTTCTTCGGCTCGTCCGGGTGCATCACCAACCGTTCGTATCCGTGGTTTCTCTTCCAATGGTTCTTCCGACCCTCTCTACGTAGTAGATGGTGTACGCCTAAGCGATATTAGTGGTATCGATCCTAATGACATAGCATCTATGGAAGTGTTGAAGGATGCCGCTTCTGCTGCCATATATGGTGCAGAGGCTGGTAATGGCGTGGTTCTCATTACTACGAAGAAGGGTTCTGTGGGTAATGGAAAGATAACATATGATTTCCAATATGCCATCGAATCGCTTGCTAAAAAGCCTAAGTTGCTCAATGCTGAAGAATATATCCAATATATGAAAGAAGGTAAGACCTTTACAGAGGATTATCTCTTGAAAAATTGGGATGGTACAACCAATACCTCTTGGGTAGATGCCATCTATGGCAAGGGTAAGATGCAGAAGCACAACCTGGGCTTTACGGGTGGTAACCAAAATGGCAACTACTATCTTTCGCTTACTTATCTTGATAATGATGGTATGGTAAAAGGTTGTAATGACCTCTATCGTCGTCTCACCGCTACCATCAATGCTGAATATCAGATCAAGTCATGGTTGAAGGTGGGCACTACTAACCAGATTGAAAAATATAACGCCCGTTCTGTGTCAGAGGGTTCTGAGTATGGTTCTATGATGGCAGCTGTGCTTTCTATGGATCCATTGACCCCTGTTGCATACGAGGGTGGAAACTTGCCTGCTCATATTGCTAATGCCTTGGCAAGCGGAAAGCATCTCCTGACCAATGCGGCTGGTAACTACTATGGTGTGTCTGCTTTCTATGCAGGTGAGCAGTTCAACCCATTCGTGATGCGTGACAATAGCATATCCCGCAACAGTGGATTCAATGTGAATGGTTCCATCTATGCAGATTTCAAGCCTATCAAGGATCTTGTGATTACTTCTCGCTTCGGTTATCGCTTGTCGGGTACCCGCAGTTCTTCCACTTCACTTCCTTTCTATGGAAATGCAACGCAAAGCCGTGATTATGTAGATCAGAGTGCATCTTCTTCTACCTCTATCTATTATCAGTGGGAAAACTTTGCCAACTATATGAAGAAACTCGGCGACCATACCGTGAATGCCATGGTTGGTATGTCTTTCCAGGAATCTACCTACGATTTCGTGCAGGGTGGTTTGCAGGCTAATGGTGAAGATGCTGTCAAGAAGAACAATCCATTGTTCTATTATCTGAATTTCGCATCCGCTTCTGCTACCAAGTCTGTGGGTGGTGAGAAAACCCGCTCAGCCAAGTATTCTTACTTTGGTCGTTTGAGCTACGATTATAAAAACCGTTATTATCTGCAGGCTTCCCTCCGTGCAGATGCTGCCGACTTGTCTAAGCTTCCGGCTACCAATCGTTGGGGATATTTCCCAGCTGTGTCTGGAGGTTGGACCATTTCTGAGGAAAAGTTCTTCGAGCCTTTAAGAGATGTTGTGGCTAGCTTGAAGTTGCGTGCCAGCTGGGGCCAGAATGGTAGCTTGGCTGCCTTGAGTGGCTATGCCTACAGCACCGATATGGCGCAGGGTAGCTTTTATCCGTTAGTTCCTGGTAATAATTATACAACGTCTGTCAGTCCATCTAGTATGGGTAACGATAAGCTGAAGTGGGAAACATCTGAGCAGACCGACTTGGGTATCGATGCGCTCCTCTTCGCTGGCAGAATGAACTTCAGCATGGACTATTTCGTGAAGAAGACCAAGGACTTGCTCGTAAGCGGCACCACTCCATCTCTGGTTATCGGCGGCACCACATCTCCTATCAATGCTGGTAACGTAAGCAACAAGGGATTTGAGTTTGAACTCGGTTGGAGAGACAACATCGGTGATTTCAGCTACAGCGTACGCGGCAACCTCGCTACCTTGAAGAATGAGGTTACTTATCTCGACCCATCCTTGACCCGTTTGCAGGGTACTACCTTTATGAATGTGCCTCTCACATACTTCGAAAAGGGTTATCCTGTGTATTACTTCCGCGGCTATCAGTTTACAGGCATAGACCCAAAGACAGGTGATCCAACTTTTGCCGACCTGAACGATAGTGGTGATCTGACCGATGATGACAAGATGGACTTGGGCAGTGCCATTCCAGACTTCACCTATGGTATCACCTTGACCGCAGCTTACAAAGGCTTCGACTTGGCAGTATTTGGTTCTGGTGCATCAGGCAACAAGATATTCAACTGCATCAACCGTACCGACTACCCTATGGTCAACAAGATGAAGGAACTCTTCTATGACGACCGTTGGACGGAGAGCAATCCTAATGGTAGCAAGCCACGTGCTGGTGCCAACAATATGGACAAGTATGCTACATCCAGTGCAATGGTATATGATGGATCTTATTTCAAGATTAAGCAGATCCAGTTGGGCTACAGCTTGCCGAAGACCCTTCTCAAGAAGGTGGCAATCAGTAACTTGCGTCTCTATGTATCTCTCGATGACTTCTTCACCATCACCAAGTACCCAGGATTCGACCCTGAGGTTTCTACCAATGATGTAGTGGGTATGGGTATCGACAAAGGCGGTTATCCAACCTCAAGGAAGGTAGTGATGGGCTTCAACTTGGAGTTCTAAGGTCTGGAGGTTCATATAACTAACACTATACATAATATATAATAACATTAGGAAATTATGAAAAAGAATATCATATATAGTCTGCTTCTCGTTGTGGCAGTGTTATTTGCCGGTTGTGAAGACAGACTCGATATAGCAAAGCATGGCAATATGGGTGGTCAGGATGATTTCTACAAGACCAATGAGCAGACCGAGCAGGCGGTGGCTGCCATGTATAGCCGTGTGAAGGGATTGTATTTTACTTGGTTCTTTACCAAGAATCTGCTTTCGGATGATGCTTGGTGTGGCGGTGGTAATCGAGGCGACAACAACTCACACGAGCAGTTGAATGAATATACCTTCGATTCTAGCAACAGTAATATCGAGGGCCTGTTCTCGGGTCTCTATGGTGTCATCTATCAGTCAAACCTCGTCATAGAGAAGGTGGCTAATGATACGGAAGTCAAGAAGCGTGCCATAGCCGAGGCTTATTTCTTCCGTGCCTGGGCTAACTTCGAGCTGGTTACCCTTTGGGGCACAGCTCCATTGGTAGATCATCTCTTGGCTACAGGTGAGTACCGTCAGCCAAACAGTACTCCAGAGGCACTTTGGGCTGCTGTGGAGGCAGACTTGAAAGAGGCTATCGGCATGAATGCCTTGCCTTCCAAGAAGAACAAGGACGATCAGGAGACGGGTATGCGTGTTACCCAGGAAGTGGCAAAGGCTTATCTGGGTAAAGCTTATCTCTTCCAGAAAAAGTATCAGGAGGCAGCATCCGCACTCAATGAGGTGGTGGATTCCAAGAAGTACGACCTCTTCCGTGGCGACTATGACATGCAGTTTCATGCCGTCAACAACAACAACTGTGAGTCTATGCTCGAATTGCAGTGGCGTAACGACCAGGAGCAGACTTGGAGTCAGTTTGATATGACCTTCCTGATGCAAGGATGGCGTACCGGCAATATGACGCTCGAAGGCAAGGCTGCCGAAGAAGTGGCTCAGGGAACCTACGGCTTCTTGAATCCTCGCAAGTCTCTCTATGAGGCTTTTGTAAAAGCAGAGGGCGAGAATGGATACCGTTTGCAGAAGACCCTGCTCAACAGTGATCAGATGGCAGCATACGGCGTGAAGTTGAATCCTGGTCAGAACATCTATGGATGTGAAGGCTACCTCTTCTTCAAGAACCGCATATTGAAGAGTGACAACATCATGGATGCCTCATACTTCCAGGGATTTCAATATACCGACCGAAAGATTATGCGTTATGCCGAAGTTCTTCTCCTGGCTGCCGAGGCAAACTTGGAGGCTGGCAACACAGACGTAGCGCTGAAAGATATCAATGAGATTCGTATCCGTGCCAAGGAAACTCCATTGACTAGCGTTACCTTGGACGACATCAAAACGGAGAAGCGCTTGGAACTCTGTCTGGAAAGTACCCGATTCCAGGACTTGGTACGTTGGGGTGATGCCAAGAATGCCTTGGCTTCACAGGGCAAGGAAATCCCTAACTACTCTTCCAAGGGCGTAAGTTGGGATTTCTCCAATTCTACTTTCGGATTCCAAGACAAGCACATGTTGCTTCCTATTCCTTTGAAGGAAAGAGAATTGAATCCTAATATCCAGCAGAATACGGGATGGTAATCTTCTAATTAACTGATATTTAAAAGATATTGATATGAAAAAATATATAGGTTCAATATTAAGTCTGTTTATTGCAGGGCTGTGTTTCACAGCCTGCGATAACGATGCTCTTGATGGTATGCAGGGGGTATATGCAGATATGCAGAGTTATACATCGCAAGAGGCTACCGTGCAGCCTACCACTAAGTTAAAGAAAGGCGTGAAGGCGCTCAATGTAGATATAAAAGATGTAAAGGGAACTGCCATTCAGATTAGTTTTGGCAGTACCGAGTGGATTCTTCCTGCTGCCTCTTATGCCGTAGCTGAGACCGTGGCTAACAAAACCTGTGTGGTCAAGGTGAATGGTGAGGCAATGAAGAGTGGCGACATCGACGTATCTCTTATCGGGGGCAAGTATTACCTGAACGGTTTGTTTGCCAATGCCGCTGGTCAGCGAGTGAAGTTGAATTATGTAGGAGAGCTTGCCTTCGTTGTGGGACAGGATGACCCAGAAGCATCGGGCTATACTCTTACTATCGCTCCAACTCAGATTGTCGATTGGTCAACAGGTGCTCCTGTCATCGTGAATCCTAATGCTACCAAGTATATCATCTCTATCAACAATCCTGCAGGTCAGCCTGCTGCTTATCTGGAAGCCGTGAATGCCAATCAGCTCGGTCATACAGACTTGGCTGGTGAATATACCATTCAAGGGAATGCTTCAGAGCCTTGGTTGATGGGCAATGGTTATGCTTTCCCTCAATACGGTTTCATGGGTGGTAGTTACTTCGTGGATGAGGCTGGTGTCGCACAATACATCACGGCAGGTAAGATCATCATCTCTACCGTTAAGGATGCAGAGGGACAAGACTTATTCTCATTCGAGGGCGCTGACCTTGAAACCCAGAGTGGTGTAGATGGAGCGGCTGGTAAAGGATCATTTAAGATTAAGTTTGCTGCCATCGCCAAGTAAAGCCTTGAATAGGAAGGTAGATACCTTTACTCAAGCAATAGTTTTTGAATAATCAACAGTTGTTGAAAAAGATAATAGAGTTTGGTTAATTAATATAAAAAGTAAAACGTTATATCCAATGAAAAGATTTTCGATATTAGCAATAACATTGTGTGCGATTGGTGGATCTGCCTTCGGACAGCAAGCCTTGTTCGGAGGACAGATGCCTCTATCTCCTGAGATTCATGCAGACAAGACCGTTACTTTCCGCTGCATGGCACCAGAGGCACATAAAGTACAGATAACAGGTGACTTCTTGCCAACCAAGAAAGTTGATACCCCGATGGGTAAGTATGATATGCCTGGAGTAGCCGATTTGAAGAAGGATGAGAAGGGTGTGTGGTCATTTACAACCACTGCTCCTTTGGCACCAGAGCTTTATAGCTATACAATGATGGTGGATGGCGCCAGTGTTACCGACCATCTCAACGTCTATACCGTGCGTGACATCGCCAACGTTTCCAACTATTTCTTGATAGGCGGAGGAAAGGCAGATCTCTACAAGGTCAACAAGGTAGCGCATGGAACCGTATCAAAGGTCTGGTATGATGATGCCAAAGCTGGCCTTACTCGCCGTATGACAGTATATACTCCTGCAGGTTACGAGACCAGCAAGCAGAAATATCCTGTGCTTTATCTCTTGCATGGCATCGGTGGCGACGAGGAAGCGTGGATGGATTTGGGACGTGCTTCGCAAATTCTCGATAACCTCATTGCGCAAGGCAAGGCGAAGCCAATGATCGTCGTCATGACCAATGGCAATATCTCTCAGGAGGCAGCTCCAGGACAGACTTCGGATAATCTGATAGTTCCTACATTGGGATTGCCTAAGACCATGGAGGGCTCTTTCGAGGTATCTTTCCCTGAGGTAGTGAAGTTCATAGATAGTCGCTATCGTACCATCGCCAGTGCTCAAGGTCGTGCCATAGCAGGTCTTTCGATGGGTGGTTTTCACTCGCTCTATATTTCTATCAACAATCCTAAAACCTTTGGTTATGTAGGTTTATTCTCCGCAGCCATCGGCAAGGAGCAGAGGAGCGATGGAGCCAATGAGTATATCTACGACAATCTGGATGATAAGTTGGCTAACCTCTTTGCTGCCAAGCCAAAACTCTTCTGGATAGGCATAGGTAATTCCGATTTCCTCTATAAGGACAACAACGCTTTTCGAAAGAAACTGGATAGCAAGGGATACAAATATACCTATATGGAAACTGATGGGGGACATATTTGGCGAAATTGGAGAATCTATCTCACTGAATTTGCCCAAAAAATATTCGAATAATTAGCTGGAAGGTCTTCTAAATCTTAGGAGACCTTCTATAGAATGAGACTAACAATTATTAAAATTAGATAACAATGAGGAAAATTACATTCTTGGCAACTGCCTTGCTGATGAGTCTTGGCAGTTTTGCCCAACAGGCTTTGTTTGACAATGCTCCTGTTATCTCACCCGAGGTGAATGCCAACCATACCGTAACATTCCGCTTGAAGGCTCCTAATGCCCAAAAGGTGCAGGTTACTGGTGATTTCCTGGCACCGAAAACCATTGATACACCATTGGGAAAGTATGATGCTCCTGGAGTAGCTGATATGAAAAAAGATGAAAAGGGTGTTTGGACTTTTACCAGCCAATTGCTTTCCCCTGAGTTGTATTCTTACAATTTTCTTTTGGATGGAGTGAAGATCGTTGACCCGGGAAGCGTGTATATCACTCGTGATATTACCTCAGAAACCAATATATTCATTCTTTCAGACAAGAAAGGTGATTGTGGTGATCTCTATACCGTTAACGAAGTGCCTCACGGAAATGTGTCTAAGGTGTGGTATGATAGTCCTACACTCAAGATGCAGCGCCGTATGACGGTCTATACTCCAGCAGGTTATGACAAGGGCAAGGATTATCCTGTACTCTATCTGCTCCATGGCGCTGGTGGCGATGAGGATGCTTGGACTACTTTAGGTCGTGCACAGCATATTCTTGATAATTTGATTGCCACAGGTAAGGCTAAGCCTATGGTCGTGGTGATGACCAATGGCAATCCTAATTGCCAGGCTGCTCCAGGTGAGTGGTCGGCAGGTCAATATATTCCTTCTTTCTATGGCTATCAAGGTGCTAAGCCAGCTGCCACCATGGATGAGAGTTTCCCTGATGTGATGAATTATGTGGAGAGCCATTACAAGGTTGCTAAGGACAAGGCTCATCGTGCCATCTGTGGACTCTCTATGGGAGGTGGTCATTCTTTCGATATCTCTCGTCGTTTCCCTACCAAGTTTGATTACATCGGGCTCTTCTCTGCAGGTTTGCATGTGAGTACTACTGGCGATTTCCGTAATGACTTCTACAAGCAGTTGCAGGGGAATGAGGAGGCTAAGAAACAGTTGGCTACTCTGTTTAAGAACAAGCCAAAGTTATATTGGATTGGTATGGGCAAGACCGATTTCCTCTACAAGAGCAGTGCAGACTTGCGTCGCTACTTCGATGAGAAGGGGTATAAATATACCTATTTGGAGACGGAGGGTGGACACATCTGGCGTAATTGGCGTGTGTATCTTACAGAGTTCGCACAGAAGATTTTCAAATGATAAAATAAGTTTTTCAAGAAATAGCTTAATAAAATATTTTTTTTAAAACAAGGTATAGACAATGATAAAACAATTATTAGTTTCTTCATGTGTGCTTTTTTCTGCGACTTTCGTAGTGCAAGCACAGAATCCGAAGTTGGGTGTGTCTCCTATCCAGGATGTCATCAATGCGATGACTCTCGATGAGAAGATTCAGTTGGTGGTAGGTTCTACGGGTAAGTATGAGAGCCAGATGGAGGCTACCGTTGGTAACCAAGGTCAGTTGGTACAGGGTGCCGCAGGTCAGGTGAATGGTATTGAGCGTCTGGGCATTCCTGCTACGGTTGTAGCCGATGGTCCTGCTGGTCTTCGCATCGACCCTAAGCGCAAGAATACCGACAAGACATTCTACTGTACCCACTTCCCTGTGGCTACTGTGATGAGCTCTACCTGGAACAAAGACTTGGTGTATTCCGTAGGTACCTCTATGGGAGACGAGGTGAAGCATTATGGCGTAGATGTCTTGTTGGCACCTGCTACCAATATTATGCGTAATCCTCTTTGTGGTCGTAACTTTGAGTATTATTCAGAAGACCCATTGTTGGCTGGTACCATTTGTGCTGCTATGGTGAATGGTATCGAGAGCAACGATGTCGGTACTTCGTTGAAGCACTTCGCACTGAACAACCAGGAGACCAATCGTACTCGTAACAATGTTATCGGTAATCCACGTACTTTCCGTGAGATTTACTTGAAACCTTTCGAAATCGTTATCAAGGAGGCTCAGCCTTGGACAGTGATGACTTCTTACAATCTCATCAATGGTACGATGTCTAGCGAGCGTTGTGACTTGATAACAGAGATTCTTCGCCATGAGTGGGGATTCAAGGGTATGGTGATGACCGACTGGTTTGGTGGTATTAGCGCAGCTGCCCAGATGGAAGCGGGTAACGACCTGTTGATGCCTGGTAAGGCAGACCAGGTGAAGGAGATTCGCAAGGCTGTGCTCAATGGTCGCCTGTCTATGGAAATCCTCGACCGCAATGTGCGCCATATCTTGGAGTATATCATGCAGACTCCTCGTTTCAAGCAGTATGTTACCGACAACAACCCTGATTTGAAGGGACATGCTTTGGTGGCTCGCAATGCCGCTACCGAGGGAATGGTGTTATTGAAGAATAACAAGAATGTATTGCCACTCGATCAGAAGATTAAGAACATCGCTCTCTTCGGCAATACTTCTTATGATTTCATAGCTGGTGGTACTGGTTCTGGCAATGTTAACCATGCTTATGTGGTAAGTTTGTTGGATGGTTTGAAGAATGCTGGCTATCAGGTGGATGACGATATCCGTAAGTCATACATAGAGTATGCTCCAAAGGCAAAGGCGAACTTGCCAAAGCCAAAGAATCCTTTGGAGGCTTTCTTGCCTGGTCACTTCATCCCTGAGATGAGCCTTGCTGAATTGAATATGTCTGCTGCCGTCAAAAACAACGATATGGCAATCATCACTATTGGTAAGTCGTCTGGTGAGTTCTTGGATCGAAAGATTTCTGATAGCTTCAATCTCACCAAGGAGGAGAAGGATATGATTTCTGGCGTTTGCAACGCTTTCCATAAGGCAGGTAAGAAGGTGGTTGTCATCTTGAATGTTTGTGGCGTTGTTGAGACCAAGAGTTGGATTGGTGGTCCTGATGCTGTATTGTTGTCTTGGTTGCCTGGTCAGGAGGGTGGTAACTGTGTTGCTGACATCTTGGCGGGTAAGGAGAATCCTTCTGGTCGTCTTCCTATGACATGGCCTGTAAGTTATAACGATGTTCCTTCTAAGGCTGATTTCCCTAACCCTGAGACTGTCAAGGTTGATGATGTGCTTGGTATGTTTATGGGCAAGGGCATCGGTAGCAAGGGTAACGTGAAGAATGTGGATTACACCGAGTATAATGATGGTGTTTATGTAGGTTATCGTTATTACCAGACTAAGAATGTGCCTGTATCTTTTCCTTTTGGTTATGGTATGAGCTATACTACCTTTAAGTATGGAAAACCTGTGGTAACGAAGGATGCACAGGGCAATATCAAGGTCCTGGTGACTGTGAAGAATGCTGGTAAGGTAGCTGGTAAGGAAGTTGTTCAGGTATATGTGGCAGCTCCTGGCAAGGATATGGATAAACCAACCAGGGAACTTCGTGGTTTCGCCAAGACTAAGAATTTGCAGCCTGGTGAGTCGGAGACAGTTACTATCGACATCCCATACAAGAACCTGGCTTCTTTCAATGAGGTTGATAGTCAGTGGCAGGTTGAGGCTGGTAATTATAAGGTGATGGTGGCAAAGAATGCTGCCGATCTCAAGCCTCTCACTACCGTGATTACAGAGGAAGCTGGTGTAACCGAGAAGGTTCGCCCTTGCTTGCTCAAGGAAGTAAAGTAGCTCTATTAAAGATAAAGCTCAATAACAAAAGAGCTTGATGGTAATAAAGCTTTTAATGATATATAAAAAGAGGATGCGCTATCAACTGACGGCGCACCCTCTTTTTATATTTTATGGATTTTTGTAAGTCTCTGCACGGTTATACTATCCAGAGGAGGAATCCCTTTGATTCCAAAGCCTCCTTGATTTCTTTTACGTGTTCCTCGTCGCGAGTCTCCATGGTGAGGCGGAGCACGCAGGCATTCACCTTGTTGCGGTTGGCAGAACGGTCGTGATGAACTCCCGTGATGTTGCCGCCCAGGCTTGCGATGACGGATGCTACCTCAACCAATTCGCCCGGCTTGTCGTCCAGCTCCATCTCGATGGTACAGAGACGTCCGCTCTTCACCAATCCACGGTTGATGACACGGTTCAGGATGGTTACATCGATGTTACCGCCGCTCACCACGCAGATGGTTTTCTTCCCCTTGACTGGTACCTTGTTGTACATCACGGCTGCCACGCTAGCTGCACCGGCGCCTTCGGCTACCATCTTCTCGCTCTCTATGAGTTTCAGGATGGCTGCACAGATCTCATCCTCGCTCACGGTTACGATTTCGTCAACATAGTTGGAGCAGGTTTCAAAAGTAATCTTGCCCGGTTCCTTTACGGCAATACCATCAGCAACGGTCGCTACAGAAGGCAACTTCTCCTGTTTATGATCGTGCAGACTCTGTACCATACTTGCTGCTCCTTCAGCCTGAACACCATATACCTTGACGTTAGGATTCAGCGACTTGATGGCAAAGGCTACACCAGAGATAAGTCCGCCGCCACCTACAGGAACGACGACAGCTTCTACATCTGGCAGCTGGTCGAGAATCTCCAGACCGATGGTGCCCTGCCCGGCGATGACATTCTCATCATCGAAAGGATGAACGAAGGTGTAGCCATGCTTATCTTTCAGTTCCAGCGCCTTCTGGTAGGCATCATCGTAAACGCCAGGTACCAGACAGACTTCAGCACCCAGTCGCTTGGTGGCTTCTACCTTAGAGATAGGAGCACCTTCTGGCAGACAGATGAGGCTCTTGACGCCCATGGCTGTAGCTCCCAGCGCTACACCCTGTGCATGGTTGCCCGCAGAACAGGCTATCACACCCTTCGCCTTTTCTTCATCGGTGAGTTGTGAAATCTTATAGTAGGCACCACGTATTTTAAACGAACCCGTCTTCTGAAGGCATTCCGGCTTCAGATATACATCACTCTCTGGGTTGATTCTTGGTGTACGAACCAGCTCAGTTTTTCTGATCACTTGGCTCAGCACGAAGCGAGCCTTATAGAAATTATCTAGTTGTAACATAACTGCTGATATGCTTTTGTGTCTGTTGTTACAACAGGATTTGTCATCCTGTCTGATTATTTCTGCAAAGATACTTTAATTTGAAGAAATCACAAAATAAATTGATTTAATTTTTGTTTATGCGATAATAATGTGTAATTTTGTCGCCATGATAAAGAAAACCATTATAAAGCAATGGCGATATCATGCTGTTTATGGCGGGTATGCATCTGGCAATCTTCTCTCCCAAGACCGGTAAGCTGAAGGAGCTGAAGGTGGCGGGAATGCCTCATAATGGCAATAAGGACCCTGCTTTTGTAAGGTAGGATTCGTATGGCTATCTGTGGTTGGGCACGATGCGGGATGGACTTTATTTCATGGATATGAAGAAGCAGTATATGCGCCGTGTGAATCTATTGTTGAGCGATGAGCATATAGAAGCGATGTTAGAAGATGCCAACCGGCAGGTCTGAGTTACCACGATGAGAAATGCCTTCTTCTTGACGCATGCCAACAAAACCTTCCTGATGAGCAGTCTTCTATCGGCTAGCCAGGATCAGGATGACTGGCAGTTCTATGCCAATTCTGTTTGTCTTTCTCCTGACGGTAGTGTTGTGTTTGGCAGTTCTGACGGTTGTAAGTTCATGCCTCCTCAGGCTATGAATACTGATTTCCTGCGAACCTATGTTGGTACCCATGCCAGCAAGATGCTCAATATCTTTGGTTTGGAGGTGAAGAATCAAGAAGGTAAGGTGCTTGCCGTTACCGATGAAGTATCGCGTTTGAGCCGTTATACTTTTACTTATGATGAGAACGACTTGAAGTTTAGTTTCTATTATCCTTCCTTCAGTCGTCGCTCGGCATTGATGTGTCTGTATCGGTTAGAGGGCTATCATAAGGATTGGCAGGCACCTACTTACGAATGTGTGGCTCATTATTCCAATCTGGCACCAGGTAAATACACCTTCCATCTGCGATTGATTTCTTCCATGAACCGTCCTGCATTGGCAGAGCGTAAGATAGAGATTATCATCAAGCCGGCTCCTTGGTGGTCGTCAGCGGCATGGTTGCTCTATTTTGGTATCATCGTTTTCGTGCTCTATACTTTCAACAGGCTCTATCTGAAGGCCCGTACCAATCATCTTCGTCTTCTGGAAGAACAGCGTGAAACAGAGCGCGAGAAGCGTGCCAAGGAGATGAATATGAAATTCTTTGCCAATATCTCGCACGAATTTCGTAACCCTCTCACCATCATTGCCGGTCCGCTGATGATGCTGAATGCCGACAAGGCTTTGCCCGATTCGGTGCATCGCATCCTGAATCATGTCTGTATAAGTGTGAATAGAATGCTGAGGCTTATCGACCAGATGCTCGACTTTAATCAGCAGGAGACCGATGAGCTGCGCCTTAGGGTTGAAGAGGTTGATGCTGCGAAAGAGTTGCGCCAGCAGGTAGCTTCCTTTGAAGAATCTGCCAGGGTGAAAGGCATTAAACTGGAACTGGTCATCAAGCAAGGTAACTACCTGATGTGGCTGGATGGTGATAAGGTGGAGAAAATCATGGGCAATCTTTTTACCAATGCCTTGAAGCATACTTCGCCTGGCGGTGTAATCAGAATAAGTGCCCATGTTGACGATGATATTCTGAAGGTATCTGTCTTCAATAGTGGCAAATTGATGGCTGAGGATAGGATGCAGGATGTTTTCAAGCGCTATTACCAGCTGGCTGATTCGCAGGATTCTGATCTGTATGGTTGGGGTACGGGTATCGGACTCTATTATGTAAAGCGTCTGGTAGAACTTCATCATGGTTCTGTTAGGGTGAACCGGAAGTTTATGGATGAATTATACGGATGGATGGAAAAACGTTCTGCGGAGCAGGATTTGAATGTGGCTACCGTGTGTCGCGACATGCTGATCAGTCCGGCGAAGTTTAATTACAAGATTAAGGAACTCACTGGCGAGACACCTGGTATCTTCTTCCGTAAGTATAAGCTCAACAAAGCAGCAGCTTGGCTGCGTGAAGGCAAGTACAGTATTTCTGAAATAGCCGTGTTGACTGGTTTTAGTACTGCAGCTCATTTCTCTGTAGCTTTTAAGAAGCAGTTCGGTGTTTCGCCGAGTGAATACCTATAGGCTCAATTGCTTGAGTATGTCTCGCCAAGCGAGTTCCAGCGTTTTCGCATCTTTTTTTGGATTGCCTATGTTTTGTTTGTGTCATTGATATTTATTTTTGGCACTCAAATTCATCTTATGCAGAACACATATTCTGCATACTAAAATGATTTGACCTAGCAAAGGTAGGGCTTTTCCATTGGGATGTGTTTCGATTTTATATAATTGTTTTTCGAAAATCTATAAAAATGCTGGATAATAGCGATAAAATACCTGATAGTAACGAATTTTCCAATAGAGAATAACAAAAAATCCCCCAAAGTAGGGGGATTTCTTGAAATATGAATGATTCGAACTTTATGAGTGAAGAAGTGGTAGAATTTACATGTTGAAGTGTTCGAGAGCAGCTGCCACACCGTCTTCTTCATTCGATAAAGTTACGTAGTCGGCCTCGGCTCTAACCTCTGGTGCAGCATTCTCCATAGCCACTCCCATGCCTGCAAGCTTCAGCATGCTGAGGTCGTTGTAGCCATCGCCAAAGGCAATCATATCGGCAGGGGTGAGGTTGATTTTCGTTAAGAGACGACTCAGCGACTTAGCCTTGTCGATACCCTTAGGAACCAGTTCCAGGAAGAAAGGAGCCGAGCGGAAGATATCCATTCTGTCTCCCAGCTTTTCCACTAATTCCTCCTCTGCCTTGAGCATATCCGATGGATCTCCGGTCATGAGGAGTTTGGTTGGATGAGGCTCCAGGGCTTCAAATAGGTTCTCTACCTTTCGAATGTTCATCTTGTTGATGCGTGATTCTTCCTTGACATACTGGTCATCCGGCATCTCGGTGATGATTTCGTTGCCGGCATATCCCAGCAGGGCATGACCGTTCTCCTCTGCATACGCATATAATTCTGGTATCACTTCATCTGGCAGGAACTGCGAGAAGAGTTTTTCGCCAGTTTTGGCATTCACGATATTGCCGCCATTATAGGAAAGAATGTATCCTCCCTGCTTGTTCAGCTCCAGGCATTCTGCCACCGGTTCGATGCCGTAGGTAGGTCGACCGGAAGCAAGGATGATTACTGCTCCCTTGGCTGATGCCTGAAGGAGAGCTTCACGAGTCTTTGGGGTGACCACCTTCTCGTGGTTTGTCAAGGTGCCATCCAAGTCTAAGGCGATGGCACGGTAAGGAATCTGTTTTGTTTTTTCCATTGTCTTATTTTGCTATTATGCTGCAAAGTTAATATAAAAAACTGACCGCACCAAAGTTTTCTCAAAAGGATTGTCTGTATTGTAACATAAACTTTATGATTTGTGCCAAAATGATGAATTATATACTTTTTCTATCGATTTGAGGACATGATAATCGTTTAAATTCTGTATCTTTGCAATCACAAAAATATAATCATAACTAAACTATACGCAATCGGAAATGAAGAAAAACGTTTTAGCAGTAGCGCTGGCATTGATGGCTGGCATCGGCGCCTATGCCGAAAAGAATACCATCACTTCTCCTGATGGTAAGTTGAATGTCGTGGTGGAAGACCGCGATGGCAAACTCTATTATTCCATCGACTATGCAGGCAAGCGAATGATGGAGGAATCGCAGCTCGGACTCCTTGCCAATGTGGGCGATTTCAGTCAGGGCTTGACCTATCAGAATAAGAAAGAAGCAAAGGTGGAGAAGAGTTATGATCTCCGTACCGCCAAGGTATCGCATGTAGATTATCATGCCAACCAGCTCAACGTGACTTATCTGAACGGCAAAAAGCAGCCGATGACGGTTACCTTCAACGTGAGCAACAACGATGTGGCTTTCCGTTATACTTTTGATCAACTGAAGGCTCAGCATATCATCGTAAACGAAGAGAAGACAGCCTTCAATCTTCCAAAGGTAACCACCACTTACCTCTGTCCACAGTCGGATCCGCTCATTGGTTTTGCCCGAACCAAACCAAGCTATGAGGAGGATTACAAGGTAGATCAGCCTTTAACGGCAAAATCCGGCTATGGTCATGGCTATACCTTCCCATGCCTCTTCAAGATAGGCGGCGATGGCTGGGTATTGGTCAGCGAGACGGGTACTCACGGCAACTATCCGGGTTGTCATATCAGCGATTACGATGCAGCAAAGGGTTATCAGATAGCCTTCCCGATGGAGAAAGAGGCAGATGGCATAGGTTCTACATCGGGCGCCTTCATCTTTCCGGGGTCCACTCCTTGGCGAACCATCACCGTAGGTTCTGATTTGAAGCCATTGGTAGAGACCACCATTCCATACGATGTAGTGGAGCCAAGATTCGAGGCTTCCCAGAAATACGGAACAGGTAAGTATGCCTGGAGCTGGCTCATCTGGCAGGATGGTTCCTGCAACTATAACGACCAGAAGCAGTTCATCGACCTGGCTGCTACCATGGGATTTGAATATGTGCTGGTTGATGCACTCTGGGATACTCAAATTGGAAGAGACAAGATTGCCGAATTGAGCAAGTATGCGCAGAGCAAGAATGTAAGTCTGATGCTCTGGTATAATTCCAATGGCGTGGCAAACGATGCACCTCAGGGACCTCGTGGCATTATGGATAACATCGTGACCCGCAAGAAGGAAATGGCTTGGATGAAGAGCATCGGCATCAAGGGTATCAAGGTGGATTTCTTTGGTGGTGACAAGCAGCATACCATGCAGCAGTATGAAGACATCCTCAGCGATGCCAATGATTATGGCATTCAGGTTATCTTCCATGGCTGTACTTTGCCAAGAGGTTGGGAGCGCATGTATCCTAACTATGTATCGAGCGAGGCTGTACTGGCTTCAGAGAATGTATTCTTCTCTGATTATCATGCCAAGCAGGAGGCTTTCGAACTCACCATGCATCCATTCTGCCGTAATGCTGTGGGAGCGATGGATTGGGGTGGTACCATCATGAACAAGTATCTCTCTAAGGATAACAAGAGTCGTCATCGCCGTTATACCACCGATGTTTTCGAGATGGCTTCGGCTATCATGAACCAGGCTGCCATCCAGTGTATCGCCATCTATCCGAACAATCTCTCTGAGCTTCCTCAGCACGAGATTGATTTCCTGAAGAGCGTTCCTACTACCTGGGATGAGACCAAATTCATCGCCGGTTATCCTGGAAAATATGCCGTTGTTGCCCGTCGCCATGGTGATAAATGGTATGTGGCCGGTTTGAACGGCACCGACCAGGTGATGAAGCTCACCCTGAATCTGCCAATGCTTGCCGGCAAGAGCGTTACCTATTATCATGAAACAGCCAGCAAGGACAAGAAGGCTCTCTGGCCAGATTCTCATGTAAAGACCGTGAAGGTGGATAAGAAGGGAAACCTGAAGGTGGAAATGCAGCCTAAGGGTGGTATCATTGCGCAGGAGTAATCGTTCAACGTCATATAATCAATGCCACTTTGCGCACAAAAAGGTGTGTGAAGTGGCATTGTTGTGTTTGTAACCGTTTGTCAGAAGTTTTTTCAGAAGTTCTGCAAGAATTCAATGAGTTCTTTGGTTGTATATGGCTTTTCAAGAAGCTGTAAGAATCCCTTGCTAGTCTTTGTGATGCTAGGTTTGCTTTTGTTTAATAGGATGGCAATATTGCTGAATTTGACATCTGCTTTTACAAGATAGGCAAAGGTGATTTGTGAATCTTTTATTTCAGGAAATGCGACCTTGAGACGTTTGCCATAGTCATTAAAGAAATTGTCGATTTCTTCTTTTATTGCAGAGATGGCTTTCTTGTAATCAGAAGCTTTGTAATTCATCAGGCCATCATTGATCATGCGGTGTAAATGGGTGTATGCCTCAGACATTCTGAATTGATTCCATTTGTCTTCATGGAAATGGATTTGCTCACCAATTTTACAATTTCTCGCATCACTTGACAATAGTTCATATTTCGATAAGTGGTTGTTTCTGTTTTCCAGCTTTTGGATATCCTCATTTTGATTCTCTATCTGTGTTTTCTGACATTGTATCAGTGTATCTTGGCTTTGTATGTGCGTCTTCTGTTGGGTTATTTCTTTGTTTTGCTGAGCAATAACCCTTAGTTGCAACAGTTCCTTTTTCTTAGAGGAATTCTTGAGATACAGAACAAAAGATGATAATCCGAGGATGCAGCAGATGGCAACCATGATACCAAGCATGAAATGGTATCTGGCCTCTTCTGCTTCTTCTCTTTTAGCCACTTCTTCTTCGTAGTTATAGGCAGCCTTCATTTTCTCTGCCTCCGACTTGTTGTCGATGGAATCTATTTCGTTCTTTAGCTTTATTGCTTCTTTTTGCAAGGCCCAAGCTTCCTCATATTTATTTTCGTCAGCTTTCGTTTCGGACATGGCAATGTTAGCCTCGTATTTTCTCCAAGGGTCTTCTATTTTCAATCCTTTTTGGAAAAAATATAAGGCAGAGTCCTGCTGGTGAAGGAATTTATGCAGATATCCTTGCATCATATTGATACCCCAGTCTTGCTGTTGCTCAGGAGTAAGTTCCTTTTTAGCTTCAAGTATGAGCTTTTTCAGTTTTTGCTGGTTGTTGCTATAAACAGCTTTTTCCCCTTCAGAAACGATAAAACGTCTTAAGTTCAAAGTATCATGGTCTTCCAAGATGTTCTTTTTGGCAATTTTTGTGAATGAGGAGTATTCTTTTATTTTTCCTAAGTCATAGTAATAATGCCCCATATCCATCAGGCAAGCATTTGTTAATCCATAATCTTCTGTTTGTTTAATGTAGCTATATGCTTTTTTACAATATAGCAGTGCTTGCTGCTTATTGAGTCTGTTGTCCTCAAGATCAGATAATTGGCAATAACATCTGCCCAACATTTCTTTTGGGGCGTTAATACTGTCAGTGTGTATTGCTTTTAAGAAATAGGTGATAGCTTTAGGGTGATTGTTAAGGTCTCTATAGATACACCCGAGACAATAGTATGCCTGACTCAGCAAAACTTTGTTGTTTCTCTTCTCAAAATAATCAGCAACCTTTAGCATCATGCTGTCGCTCGTGTGTGGCTTATATTGCAGATCATTGATTCTGAACAGAGTGATTTGGTAGTGCATTTGTGCATCTTTACCCATTTCACATATAGAGGCAGAGTCTTTTTGGAGAAGAGTAAATGCACTATCAGGATAAGCTAACATGATTCGTTCAATGTTAGCTAGTTTTTTGTTGTTCTCTTGATTGGTGCATGAAATTAGCATGCTTACCAAAAGTAAAATGGCGATATTTTTCATTGCTTTTTCTTTCTTTTTATACAAAAGTATAAATTTTGTTTGGAATATAAAAGAAAAATCCGTTACTTTTGTTTAAATAGTACATGAGAAAAAGTTTTTGTAACATATTGCAAAGAAGTAATAAGCGTTTGTTATTTTAAGTCATGAGTTTACTTTTTGTTTACTTTGTATGTTAAAGCTCTAAAAATAAAAAAGGAAATTACAAGTAAACTCAAATATGCCCAATATATGTTTGTTTTGTAGTACTTTTGCATCAAAAAAAATAATTATGAAGAAAATTTGTTTTATATGTTTAATGGTGCTTGTCCCATTTTTGGGATATTCTACAACCATAAGTTGTATAAATAAGCATTGGCAAGGAACTCATAGAACAATAACTAAAGGAGACTTGTCCCTTTATGAAAAGGATGGTGATGTGATGTTATCATCAGATGAAGTTCTGCATGGTGTTGATGTTTTGATTTCAACGAGAGAAAATTCTCCGTTGAAAGTCATTACGTCAGTTACAGTCAATTCTGAAATAAAACTCTTGGTTGAGGATGAAATCCCTCAAGAAGGGTGCTATGTGAAAATTTCACAGGGAGAAAAGTATGTGTTGTATTTTGTAACAAGAGATTAAATGATGAAGTTGCAGTATATTAAAATTAAATATGTAAAGGTTCTGATAGGAATAAGCTCTATGTTGAGCTTGTTCTCGTCTTGCCATTCTCGCTTGCATGATGCTTTGGAGGCTGCTGGTGAGAATCGAGAGGAGATGGAGCAGGTGTTGGCATATTTCAAGAACGATTCGGATACATTGAAATATAGCGCAGCTAAATTCTTGATTGAAAATATGCCTTACCATTATACATATGTTGGTAAGGAGATAGAACAATATAATGCAGCTTACATACGTGCTGCATTAGAACCTAAGGAATTTAGGGATAGTGTGTTTGATGCGGCTAATAAGGATATCAAGTTGGAGAAAGCCAAACTGGTATTTGATATTAAAACAGTCAAGGCTGATTATTTGATTTCTGCTATTAATGACGCATGTGAACTGTGGCATAAGGCAAATTGGCGTAATGATTATAGTGTTGAGATATTTTATGACTATGTGTTACCCTATAGAATCTTGAATGAAAATTTATCATCATGGCGTAAGATTATAGCAGAGGAGTTTCCTGATTTGATTGATGGAACGGTTGCTAGTAGAAGAGGAATTATCTTGTCTGCTGATACGGCAAAACTGAGTCATGCAGAAATCAAAGATACCCCAAGTGCATCTTCTGGTAAGGTCGTATTGTGTGCGGATAAAAAGTCGAGTATTACTTTTCATGTGTCTTCTGCTTGTTTGGCTTCTAAAAGATTGTTGTTGCGTTATACTACCGTTAACAAAGGAACTAAGATCGCGATTAGACTAAATGGAAAGGAATTAGAAGACCTCACTTTGGAACCGACTAAAAACATACATGTATTCAAAACAACAAGAAAAGGGATAGACATTGTACTTGAAAAAGGAGAAAATGTACTCTCTATTGAATACAAGTCAGGACTCTTTGGGCTGGATTTAGTGCAGTTAGGTACATTAGAGAAGCTTCATCAAGATATGTTGACGGATTTTTCTGGTAAAGTCTGTAGAATTAAGAATGTGAGTTCTCACAAATATATTGTTTTGGATACCTTGAATGCATCTAAATTAAAGGCTTTACGTCTGATTGGAGATAAAGATGATGTGCAGGCTAGATTGAGACTTTGCTATGAGGGATACCCTGCTTGGCGCATATGTCCAATTGATGATGATAAGCAATGTCTTGAAGTACGCTATTGTAGTTTAGAAGAGAATGCAATTATCGGGAAATATGATTTCTTGAAAGGTAATCATCAAAGATGGATTTTTTCACCTTTGAAAAATGGTGAGTATAAAATTTGGAACAAAGATACAGGCAAGTGTTTGGAAGATGCTTGTGATTTCATGACTGGTTCTGACAGTTTGGTTCAAACGTCTTGGAGAGCTGCTGAAAGCCAGAAATGGAAAGTTGAGACAGAAGTAAAGAAATTGGAAGAAGAGCCTGCTTTTTCTTTTGGTAGTGCCCTTTCGGAAGCATTGAAAGTATATGATATGATGGCGCAGTTTGAGTGGATTAGCCTGAAAGGAAGCATTCCACCGAAGGCAAGCTCTTTGCTTATGAATCGTACAGGTAATTGTCGAGATGAAGCTTCATACGTAGTGTATCTTTCAAGAAGTTTGGGAATTCCCGCTGCTATTGATTTTACTCCTCATTGGGGTAATAGGGCAAATTCTCATTCATGGAGTGTCTTATTGAAGCCTGATGGAAAAGGAACACCATTTTACATGGGATGTGTTCCTGGTGATACGGCGCAGTATTTCCATCCTTACAAAAAGCCGAAGGTATATCGGCGTACATTTCGTGTAAACCGAAAGATTCTTGGAGACTTGAAGGGGGAGGAGAAGGTTCCGTCGCTGTTCAGAATTCCAACATTTATAGATGTAACAGATGAGTATTATGATACGAAAGATATTGAAAGAGATATTCTTCATGAGTATTCTGATAGGAAGGTAGCTTACATCTGTGTATATGACAATAAACAATGGGAACCTGTTGATTATGGAATGATTGAGAGTGGAAAAACTCTTTTCAAGTCCATGGTTAGAGGTATCTTATATTCCGTTTGCATCTATCAAGAAGGTAAAATGATTCCAATAGGAAATCCTTTTGTGTTGGAAAATAATGGGCGAGTGAGAGATATTGTTCCTCATGCTCAGAAGATAACATTGCGGTTAAATCGCAAGTATCCCTATATGGGGCGCGAAGATTATTTCAACTTCCGTATGTGGAATGGTAAGTTTCAGGGAAGCAATTCTGCTGAGTTTACTCATGCCAAGGATTTGTACCAGTTTGAGGGCATGACCGAGGGTTGTTGGTATCAACGGGATATTACTGATAAGGGATATTATCGTTATTTGAGATATATTGGTCCAAATGGTTCGTATTGTAATATCAATGAGTTGGAATTCTATGATAAAAACGGTCGAAAACTCTTTGGTGAAATCCTAGGTACGAATGGAGTTTCTGGCAAAACGAAAGAAACTGTTTTTGATGGAGACATCTTGACGGGATTTCAAGGTGATAGTCCAGATGGTCATTGGGTGGGTCTAAGGCTTCCTGAGCCTAGCCAAGTGGGATGGATACGATTTATACCTCGTAATGATGGTAATTGTATTGAGATTGGAGATAAATATCAGTTGATGATGTATGATGATTGTCAGTGGAAGGTATTGGCAACTCGTATAGCAGCATCGGATGTGATATGTTTTCCTCATGTCCCTAGTGGAGGCTTGTATCTGCTGAGTAACCTAACAAAAGGTAGCGAGGAACGAATCTTTACGTATGAGAATGGTAAACAAGTTTGGTGGTAATTTTTTTAAATGTATTATTAAAAATAATAGAAATTATGAAAAAGTTTCTGTTTTTTCTTTCATTCGTTTTGTTTAGTCTCTGTGCATGTATGGTAGCATGTACAGAGAATCCTTCTGCTACAGAGTGTGAGGTTATAGATGTGAAGCAACCTAAGTTTACAAATTGGGCTTCATTGTTGTCAATAGCAGAAGTGGTACCTTTGGAGAATACCAATTCTTCCTTGTTGACTGTTGCCTCTAAATGTAGGGTAGAGGGGAATCTAATCCTGTTTCAAGATTTTAAGCTGAAGTGTATGTTTGTTTTTGACAAGCATAATGGCAAGTTTAATGAGCAATTTGTCAAATAGTCATGAGATAAATAACCCAAAAGTATATAAGATGAAATATCTATTATATGTAGCGATTGTTTGTGTTGCTTTTTCTGCTTGTGATTTAAAACAAAAAGAAACAAGGAATGCATTAGAGGAAATGTCGAAAAGCAAGGTTGATATTCCATTTTCGAAAATGGGATGTTTTCATAGTGATGCGGATACTCTGAGAATTGTGCCTATAGCAGAACAGAGATATACGTTTGTTCATTATGTTGATTCAAGCCAGTGCTCACCATGTGCATTAGATAGGATGTACACTTGGAATAAGTTCGTAGATGAATATAGTAAAAAAGGAGTTCGTTTTGCTTTCATTGTGGAACCTAAAATAGAGCAGATGGAGGATGTTCATTTCTCCATAGCGTCTTCAGGATTGCATAGCCCTATTTATGTCGATTCTTTGTTTGCTTTCAGAAAGCAGAATAAAAATTTGCCAACTGAGCAAAAGTATCATTCTTTCTTGCTTGATAAATTAGGGCATGTGATTTTAGTGGGTAATCCATTGCAAAATTCAAAGATTGAAGAGTTGTTAGATAAAATTATTAATAATAAAAAGTAAATTTGTATGAAAAAGAAAATTGTAGTTAGTGTATGCTGCCTGGTGGTAGCTATTGCTGGTGTAGTTATGGGGGAGATGTTCTCTCATGTTGAGAATTCTGAAAGCATGTTATTTTAGGAAAATGTCGAAGCTTTGAGCCAAGACGAATTTACTCCAGAGTGTAGTGCTAATGCCATATGTAAAATAGGTAGTGATGTTTCAGGATCTGTAAGTTGTCGTGGAAAAGAGAGTTGTGAAAGTGGGTATGGATATGTCATATGTGATGGACTGAAATCTATATGTACATATTCTGTGGCTCCAGATCAAAGAAAGAATTCTTAATGTCGATTTATTAGCTTTATTACATAGTTATGAAGCATTTTTTTTATAGTGCGTTTTTTCTCGTTACGATGCTCTCTATCTCATCTTGTGCTATGGATGAGGGGATGAAGCCTGTGAACTTGTCCGTAGACAATGTCGTCTCAAAATTCGGAGATTCGATATTCTTATCCAGTCAGGTTCCATGTATTGATGCAAAAAATGGGAGTGTCTATATAACGGACTATCGTGCAGGTGTTTATGCGTTAGATTCAAAGTTGAATTTGATTAGTAAGATGTCTAATATTGGTCGTGGCTTTGGTGAAGTGAATAGACCTGCAAAGTTCTTTGTAGACGATAATAATGTCATTACATTGTACAATGAAGGATTGCAGAGATATAGCTATTTTGAGAAGGATTCGTTTTTGATGGCAGATAATGCATCTGTAAAAGAGAATCTGGCAAAGTCATGTAGATTTTTTGCTAGAGATGGTGCTATATATCAGTCGGTTCTTGGAGGAAAATTTCTCGTTTCTGTGATAAAGAATGGCAATGTAACTAAGCAAATGTGTCCTACGGTAGATGGTGTGGATTTTCCTAGTAATGTGGCCTTGTCTGAGAGACACTTGCTGAAAGGCGATAATTGCTTTTATGTAATAGGTCTTGGACTACCCATTGTTCAAGCTTACTCTTTTGATGGAAGGGAACTTGCTAGATTTAATTTGGTTAATATTCCTTTGTTGGAGTCCGTGTATGCAAAAAATGAAAATTTAAAGTCTTCTAATAGCTATTATGAAGTGGTAAGGGATGCCTATTATAAGAATGGTTTCATTTATTTGTTGACATCATCATTCGAAGGGAAATATAAGTGTAACACTATTATTGTTTTGAAGAAAAATGCAGACAATATCCAGTATGTTTCTGCATATACTCTAAAGAATAACCTATATAGTACATTTTGTATTAATGACCAGAATGAATGTCTGGCAGTTTGCAGTAAAAATTCTTCTATAGAAGTTTATAAGTTGCCTAAAGTAAAGTAATTTTGTTTTTTTTATGTAAGTTGAAATAAGTCTGGATAACGATGAAAAGGAAAGTCATTGTTCGTTGCTTGTTTTTAATACCAATGGTTATAGGTTGTTTTTACAGCCTATGGCTATTACTGCGTGTGTTCATCTTTGATGTTTTTGTGATACCGTCAGATTCTATGTTACCAACTTTACAACCTGGTGATAAAGTTTTAGTGAACAAAACACTATTGGGAGCAAGAATTTATACAGATTTCCAATTTGACAAGAAAGGAGGTGCTTTGCATAGCTTTCGGACAAATGGGGTAAGAAATGTTCGTCGTAATGATATCGTTGTATTCAATATGCCCTATATGGATGGACAAATCAAGTTCAAGATTAATTATGTTTATTGCAAACGATGTGTTGCATTGCCTGGAGATTCTGTTTCTATAGTGGATGGATATTATAGAAATAACAATTATGATGGAATGCTAGGTGTTGAGGCAGAACAAGATTGCCTGAGGCAAATGCCCGATTCTCTTATCCCAAACTATGTTATGAATACAATGCCACACGATTCTCATTTTTCTTGGACAATTAAGAATCTTGGACCTTTGTATCTTCCGAGAAAGAATGATTTGATGAAAATTACACCTAGGGAAGCCACTCTTTATCGTATGCTGATAGAATGGGAAACGGGCAAGATATTGCGAATAGATTGGGAACATAGAAGAGTAATGCTTAATAATAGCCGACTCTGTAAATATCGTTTCCTGCATGATTATTATTTTTTTGTAGGTGACCATGTGGTCAATTCGCAGGATGCTCGCTATTGGGGAATGGTTCCTGATGATTATATAGTGGGAGTAGTATCAAAAATTATTAGGAAGTAGGGAAAATGTTTGAAATAATGTTGTTAAAAATCAATTATCATAAGGCCGTCGGAAGTTTAATGCTCTTATTTCCGTTGCTTTTGACCGTACAAGCAACACCTCTGTTGTGGTCAGAACAGTTGTTGTGGTTAGAGAATTTTGTGATTGCTGGTGGGGTGTTGCTGGTTATGGCATCTGTTCTCTTGTCTGGAAAGATGAGATGGAATCTGATGGATTGGCTTGTCGCCCTATGGTGGGCGTATGTTATGTTGCAAGGTTATTTGCAATCGTCTTATCCCTGCTCTTATGAGATGGTTACATATTCATGCCTTTTTGCTTTATATTTATTGTTGCGTTTTGCCGATTCCTATTTTTCTATTGATGAAAGTTTCATCGAAAATCTGATTCTTGTTGCTACTTCTTATGAGATAGTATTAGGATTATGGCAATTGTTTTTAGGGAGCAGCTTGCACCCATTGTATAGGGTAACGGGTAGCTTTTATAACCCAGGTCCCTATGCGGCTTATGTAGCTATGGGGGTATCTATCGTTATTACTCGTTTGGCAAACTATAATCCGTTGGTAAAAAGTGATAAATATATAAGAGGTGTATATTTGCTATTGCTATTTGTAGGGATGTTAGTATTGGCGATTTCTGGTAGCAGGGCTGCTTTGCTGGCATTGTTGATAGTTGTGATATGGCAGTATAGGTTGCTTGTTCGTAAGTATATATGGTATGTGTTGTTGGCGATAATTGCTGTTGGCGGTATTTTGTTATATGCGAAATTTGGGTCAGCTATGGGTCGTGTCGTTATTTGGTATCAGTCTCTTTCTCTCATTGCGCAACATGGAGTGTTTGGCTCTGGCATCGGAAGCTTTTGTGGAGAATATGGCGAGACATTGCGCCTTTTTTTCTCAGAACAGTCTCATGTCGATGCTTTTGCTGCTTATGCTGATGTCGTGGATTATGCCTTTTGTGACATCTTGCAAGTGGGAGTTGAGCAAGGATTGATAGGCTTGCTTTTAGCCTTGTCAATTGTTGCTTTGGTTCTGCGTTCTGAGAGGGGAACATCTAAGGGAATGTTTGCCTGTATGTTGGTTTTATTTGTATTTTCCTTGTTTTCTTATCCTTTTCAGTTATTACCCTTTCAGGTAATTGGAGTTATTCTGTTGGCAAAAGTTTCTGGTGGAGTGATAATGGAATTGGGACTTTCTAAAAAAGCTAATGTGGTTCTTTTGGCTCTTATGTCTTTCTTTTGTTGGTTGGGTTTGGATTTTACTCAAAAGCATGTAGAGGCAAGGGTATCTTCACAAAAGTGTGTCTTGTTTTCTGATGCCGTTTTCATAAAGGAAAACTATCAGTTATTGGATTTTTGTTGTCAAGACAAGAACTTTTTGTTTGGTTTTTCCAAAATGCTCCAGTCTGCTGGTCGATATATGGATAGTAATGCCATGTTGCTAAAGGGAATCAAGATAAGCAATGATCCCATGTTTTGGGTTTTGAAGGGTAATAATTTTAGGTCAATGGAAATGTTAGATGATGCCATCAGATGTTATGATGTAGCAGATGAAATGCTGCCCAACAGATTGTATCCATTGTATAAGAAAATGCTTTTGTGGCAAGAACGAGGAAATATAACCCAAGCTAAAAAATGTGCAGGCGAATTGTTGCGCCGAGTTCCCAAACGTTCTTCTTCTGCAGTAAAAGATATGCAAGCAGAAGCTTGTCGGATGCTGAATGAACATCAATGAAAATCCGATATTCCTAGTGAAGCAACATCATGTTTCTGTAACTTTGTTCTATGTAACATATCTAGGTTGAAGATAACTTGAAACTGTTGAATTAGGAAAATATAAACAAAAAGTAAATTTGAAAATAGTGGAGCATAATTTAATTTTTCTTATTTTTGCAGTGGCATCAGAAAGTAGTGGATGCGTTTTTATTAACTTAATACATTAAATATATGAAGAAGAAATTTTTGTTAGGAATTCCTTGCGCAGCGATAGCTATCGCAAGTGTTATCGGAGTAAGTCAGTTTGATTCAGAGAATCTTGCTGGAAATGACTTGCTGATGGAGAATGTTGAGGCCTTGGCTTTGGATGAAATTAAGCCTTCAAAAGCTTGTTCTACTGAAAAGCAATATATAAATTACCTAACAAAATGTCCTTTCTGTCAAACAAATTTTGGGAGACAGGGTACATCTTATAGCTGTGTTGGTAATGGTAATAGTTCTACCTGTAAGGAAGGTTTTGAAGGAACTGAGATTTATTGTAATTGCCAGCGTAGACCAGCTATGCCTATAAATAATGTACAAATATATTCATGTGATTAAAAAGGAAAAGATATGAATAAAGCAATAAACTGTATGTTGATCATACTAGCGTTTGTCATGTGCATATCTTGTGGCAGTTATAATACTGCCACAATGTATGCTGATGCAGATACCATAAGCATAGATGGGGCTACAAGATGTGACTCTTTGTTATTCTCTGATTTCTTTAAGGCACCAAAGGTCGTTTTGCTGGAGACGAAACCAGAATGTGTGGTTCAGAATATACGTTCTTTGGAAATATACAAAGAAGATATTTATATCCTTGATGACCGTGCCAATAAGCTTTATGTTTTTGATGGAAATGGTAAATTTAAAAGAACCATTTCTTCGCCAGGTCGAGGACATGGAGAATACATGAAGTTGGCAGACTTTTCTATAGATAGAACAAAAGAAATTATTTATCTGCTAGATGAGGCTACGGATGAGATTCTGAAGTTCAGGTTGGATGATTATAAGTTTTTGTCAAGTATAAAAGCAGTCCAAAATGGTTATCTTACTTACTGTATGCAGGAAATAGGTGGGAAGATATATCTGAATAGGTCTTCGGTTTTGGAAAAGGAAAAATATGAATTAAGGGAAATTGATGAGCGTAACGGAAAGCAATTGGGCAAGTTTTTGAAATCTGATGACTACAATCATGGGTGGAATTTCCCACTTAGCTTGGAGCATAGTAACTTTTATTCAAAGAATAGTCAAAGCCCCAAATATATAGGTTTGTTTTCTAACTTGATTATGAATGTCACGGCAGATGGAGTATCTGCTGCATATATTGTGGATAGTCGGAAGTTTGTGAATAAGGATGAGGTTCTGATGATGCAGAGAATAGCAGAAGGAAAATTGGAAAAAATTGATTTTTCTGGCATCTATTCGCAAAAGAGGATTCATCAGATCTCTCGTTTCATAGAATCATCAAGTAAAGTCTTTTTCCAATATCTAGAGGGGGATGAGCGGAATTATCTAGTATATGACAAAGCGAGTGGAAAAACGAAGACATCGAGTCTTTTTATGGATGATTATGTTTCTGATAAAAATATGATTCCGATGGACTTTTGTTATAGTGATGAACAAGGGGTTGTCGCATTGTTAAAACCGTGCTTTATGCCCCATTTTATGAAATACATCATTGACGGTGGAAAAATGAGAACGCATTTGGATAATTACAGTCGTTTGATAAAATTGAACAAGGATTCGAATCCCGTTTTGTTTTTTCATGAATATAAATAGAAGAGGTAGGGGAGGTTTTGATACGGTCTCTCTCCCTGCATCATTCAAAAGGAAAACGGCAAGCCCCTCAACATGATTAGCCATGTGCTCATGTATGATGATGGTTCGCGTCATACATGGTGATAGCTCATGCCAACACCATACAACGCTCATATCAGTGACATATAACGTTGGTATGAGTATCGTGTATCATATACGTGAAAAGTTTTTATATTGCCACACTTGCAACAAACTAGTAAATCATCCTCGATGGAGCAGCAACGACATCCTCGATGCAGATACCATAGGCATAGATAGGGCGATGAGGTGTGACTCTTTGAACAAAAAGTAAACTCAGAAATAGAGGAACATAATTTTAATTTTCTTATTTTTGCAGTGGCATCAGAAAGTAGTGGATGCGTTTTTATTAACTTAATACATTAAATATATGAAGAAGAAATTTTTGTTAGGAATTCCTTGCGCAGCGATAGCTATCGCAAGTGTTATCGGAGTAAGTCAGTTTGATTCAGAGAATCTTGCTGGAAATGACTTGCTGATGGAGAATGTTGAGGCATTGAGTGCATCTGAAAATAATCCAGATCAGGGGTCTATGTGGTTCGCACGAATGAATGAAGTGGAGTGCTCTGTTGTGTAACAATAGTGCCAGTAGGTGGCGCCTATTATAATGGCAAATGGTTTGCGGGTGGAGCGAAGATTACATTAAGTGGGCACAAATGGAGATGTGAAAGAGATTGGGTAGTTAATACCTGTAATTATGGAGATGAAACATCATGCTCACTTTAGATTTTATGTGGAAAATGAAGTATATAAGTTTATTGTTGGCAGTTTTCTTTCTGATTTCTTGTCAGCCAAATTACAATATAAAGAATAGTCATTATTGTGTCGATACGTTATTGATTCAACCGCAAAAAATGACAGAATCTTTAGGTGTATCTGATTATTCCGTAGATAGCATTGTTCGTTTGAAATTGTCTGGCAATGTGTTTTTGTCTAATGCTGATAAGATGATATTCTTAAAGAATAGAATATTCATTTTGGATAAGTTTCAAAGCAAGAAAATTTGGGTTTTTGATGGAGCTGGGTCTTTCTTGTACACTATTGGAGAAGTGGGTAAGAGCTTGTCTGAGTTTATTGAGGGACCTTCTGATTTTGATGTAGATGAATCAGAAGGCAAATTATATGCTTATGATAAGTGGAAAGGTGAGATGCTAATTTTCTCAGACAAAGGAAAGTTCTTGGAAAATAAAAAGATAGAAGATATACTTCCTACCTCATTTGCAATTGAAAAAAATGGCAATTTTGTTTTCTCTATCAAAGATATGAGTATGGGTAGGGCTAATTATGAGTTGTCGGTTTATTCTCCATCTATGCAACCTGTTTGTAATTTAAAGGCTTTAAAGGAGGAGAGCTTGTATTTGCCTGCTAATTACCAATTCTCAAAAAACAACGGTCACGTGTATTATATTCCGATATTGTCTGATTCTGTTTTTCGCATTGCAAATGATACGATAGACAAATTGATTTGGGTGGATTTTGATAAACAATTTATCTCAGCAAAGGATAGATCTGATTTATTTGCTATGAAGCATCCTTCAAATGGCAATCATGTGAAACAGATTAATGATTATCAAGAAAGTGACAATTGGGTATATGTGTCTTATGTTTATAAAGGTATTGTCTATTCTTATATCAAGAACAAAAAGAGTGGCAAGATAATCAATACTCCGGTTTTAATAGATGGACTTTTCTCTCCTCAGAGGGTTATATTACATGGGGATCAGTTGATATGTTTTTTGCCGGATGATTTCAATTCTTCTCTTCTGTATATAAGGAGTAAAATGAAGGAAGCTTGGAAGAAACAATATGCACTGATAAATATTAAGATACAGCACATGATAGATTCGCAAATGTCGAACCCTGCTATTGTGTATTTGCATTTGAAGTAGATAAGTAAGCATGGGATAAAGAGGAATAGTCGAACTATCTACAAGCAATAGCGATAGTACTTACAAGGCGCAAAGACGTTACAGAGAGGTCGCTATGATAGTACTGCCGATGCGTAAAGTGGCTTGTATCGCTTATTGCCTCACTATGGCACAACATTGCCCCTTACCAGGGCAATAACCTGCCATTGCCAGGCACAAAGTGATGCGTCGGGAGAAAAAAATCGGGAGGTCTACCATCGCTATTCGGAATATGCTTTCCGACTGCTGGAAGCGTGGCTTTGCTCGTGAAAAACCTTACTCTCGTTTTTACTCTTCACTCTTCACGGATTAGCCTGAAACCCTGATAAACACTGGGGTTGCGAGAGGTGAAGAGTG